>OMBL01000230.1_pt1 | contig 28586 bp, 22 predicted proteins | sample 1644871 | NCBI WGS metagenome assembly OMBL01 (sample SAMEA103958115, study PRJEB25191) | human gut metagenome | biome: human-associated habitat [ENVO:00009003]; feature: intestine environment [ENVO:2100002]; material: feces | place: Germany | collected 2013/2015
GGGCAAGGAGCTCTTCAAGAACGCCTATGCACAGTTCTTGAAACTGGAGACCGACTTCACCAAGACATGGAGCATCGGACTCAAGTCGCAGCTCGTGGGCCATATCAATGCTGGCATCGTATATTCGTATGGCAACGCCGCATCCACGCCATACAGCGAGCAGTTCTATGTGGGAGGCGCAAACAGCATCCGTGCGTTCAACGTTCGAAGCATTGGCCCCGGAGCCTATTTCACAGACAAGGCCAAGATATCGTTCATGGACCAGACTGGAGACATAAAGCTTCTTGCCAACCTTGAGTATCGTCCCCGCCTTTTTGGCAACCTCTATGGTGCCGTGTTTCTTGACGCTGGCAATATCTGGGCATTAAAAGACGACGGCGTGCGCGAGAATTCACAGTTTAAGATAAAGAACGTGTTAAAGCAAACGGCGTTGGGCACAGGCATAGGCATACGTTATGACCTAGATTTCTTTGTCTTGCGTCTTGATTGGGGCATCGGTCTGCATGTGCCTTACAAGAACGGGTTATATAACATGTCCGGATTTGGCAACAGTCAAAGCATCCATTTTGCCATCGGTTATCCGTTCTAAGGCACATATATGGACAATTGATATAGATTAAGGAAAGAAAAAAGTGAAAAAAGGATGTTATCTCATTCATTTTTGCTACTTTTGCATGCGATATAAAAAATACAATTATTTTCAAATAAAAACACATTGAATATGAAACCAACATTATTGCTTCTTGCTGCCGGCATGGGCAGCCGTTATGGAGGACTGAAACAGCTTGACGGACTTGGCCCCAATGGCGAGACAATCATGGACTATTCTATTTACGATGCCATCAAGGCAGGCTTCGGTAAGATCGTTTTCGTTATCCGTAAGGATTTTGAGCAGGATTTCCGTGATAAGATCCTTTCTAAATATGAGGGACACATTCCTGCCGAACTCTGTTTTCAGGCGCTTGATGACCTGCCAGAGGGCTTCTCTGTTCCCGAGGGACGTCAGAAACCGTGGGGTACAAACCACGCCGTGCTGATGGCAAAAGACGCAATAAAAGAGCCGTTCTGCGTTATCAACTGTGACGACTTCTATAATCGTGACGCATTCATGGTTATCGGCAAGTACCTGTCGGAGCTTCCCGAAGACTCAACAAACAAATATGCAATGGTAGGCTTCCGTGTGGGCAATACTCTTAGCGAGAATGGTACCGTTGCCCGTGGCATCTGTTCTAAGGATGATGCAGGAAACCTTACTACCGTTGTAGAGCGCACAGAGATAATGCGTGTCAACGGTCCTGTTAGCTACAAGGACGAGGAAGGCAACTGGGTTTCTATAGAGGACAACACTCCTGTGTCTATGAACATGTGGGGCTTTACACCCGACTATTTTGTTCATAGCGAGGCCTATTTCAAGGAGTTCCTTTCTGATCCCAAGAACATGGAGAATCTGAAGGCTGAGTTCTTCATTCCTCTTATGGTGAACAAGCTCATCAATGAGAAAACCGCTACCGTTCAGGTTCTTGACACAACCAGCAAGTGGTTCGGCGTAACTTATGCTGCCGACCGTCCAAGCGTTGTTGCCAAGATTCAGAGCCTTATCGATGAGGGCATTTATCCAAACAAGCTGTTCTAATAGGTCTTTTGCAAAGACTTATAACATAAAAGAACAACATAACAGCCTGTCTGCAAACAATAAAGCAGACAGGCTTTTATATTTCTAAAAGAACAAGCCTATTGTTAAACCCAAAGCGGTCGTTAGGGCTTGCTTGGATTTTGGATTTTTAGAAGAATGGATTTTGTTTGGCTTTTAATGAGTAATAGCGAGCTATTGCGAATTAAAAACAAGCAAAAGACAACTTATAAAAACCAAAAGACTGCAAGCAGTTATAAAATAAGACATAAAACGGCCTAATGACCGATTTGGGTTAAATAAGCGGTTCATTAAAAAAGCCAATCATCACAAAAATGGATGATTGGCTTTGTATTTCTTTTGCAAAGATTTTTTTATTTTTTGTCGTTCTCTTCTTCCTCCTCTTCTTGAGCTGCTCGAAGAATAACGCTTGTTGCGCCTATTGTAAAGAGCGATCCATCCTCAATTACGCGGCGTTCCTTGTCGCCAAGAATTTCGTTGTCTACAAATGTGCCTGTGTAGCTTGGACCGTCGCGTAGCACATACTTGAGACCTCCCTTTTTGTTGCGGCTCACGTTTATTATGCAATGGTGCATGTCGATGCTTGGATCGTTTGTCTCGATGGGACAATTGACGCCGCTACCTTTCATGTATCGTCCAATGGTGTTGTCGCCCATCTTTAGCGGTATGATCTGTTTATAGTGGAACACATTTTCTATAACCACAATGCTTCCACATAGTTTGTCTTCCACAACATCCTCAGGGTTCTCTTCCTTCTGTCGGTCTCTCAGCTTAGAAACGCCTATGCGTATTCCAAACTGCTTTCCACATTGTGGACACTCGAAAACGAGCGATTGGCCGCTTTTATATTTTGTCTCGTCGAAAGTAATGAAATTGTCACATTTCGGGCAACGTACTCTCTTCATATATCTATCGTAAATATCTAAACGTATGTTTTTAAATTTATTTTACATGCATAACCCAACAGTCGGCAAACTCGTCATTCTCTGTAAGCTTGTTGCGCTCTTTCTGAGCCTGTTCACGGGTCTCGAATGATCCGTGTGTTACCAATGTGCCGCTTTTTCCTGTCTTGACACAAGCCTGCATACCTTCATGGCTGTTTATCTTTTGAACCAGTCGTTCAGCACCGGCTTTCGAAACCTTGCTTGCAAGCACGACGGTATAGTATTCCGAATGGGTGTCAGCTTCTTCTTCGGAACCCCTTTTCTTTTCGGCCATCGCTTTTTTCAAAGCCGTTATCGAGTCGGTCTTCTGCATAGCCTCCTTAATGGCTTTCTCGCTTGGCTCACCTGTGGTTATGTCCTTAGGCATCATTTTTATGATCATTTCTGCTGACGGTTGTGCCGACGACATGGCGGGCTTGTTGTGTTGTCCTGCCGGAGCAGGGATAAGGAAAAACACAATTACCAAGATACATGCTGCCGCGATGTCACGCCATATCCACAGACGATGGTTCTTCTGTGTGGCGGTCTCTTCCTCAGCAGCTGCAACAGATAGGGTTCCGTCAGCCAGGTCGTGGTTGGTGTTGCCGTGTGTGACGTTGTTCTCGTTTTCTGAACCGTGAAGAACGTTCTCTTGCTTCATTGCCTCTTCCTCACAAACAGCTCGTGCCTTTTCCTCCTTTTGGCTTGTGCTCTCTTTTGGTTTTTTTATCTCAAACGAGTCTAATGCGAAAAGGGTGGGGGTGAGAATTCCTGTCTTGCAAGGTGTGAAATCATATTTCCCGTTTTCGCCTATGCTTATCGTTCCTAATCCGTTGAAAACCAAACGGCTCTTTGACTCAATGACTTGTTTCATCTCAGCAACCTTCTCCTCAATGGCGTTTATTGCTTCCGGATAGCTCATGTCACACTCCTCGACAATCGACTGTGCAAGGAGTGAATCGTTCATCGTGAGTTGTTGGTTAAAGCCAAGCGTGCGCTGGGGCGGATAGAACAGTCTATTCTCCTCATCGTAATAAGCTTCTATGTGATGAGCCATGAACCCGCCGAAGCCCGGCACGATCACGCAGTCGTTGCTCAACAGAAGTTTTGCTATATGTCGTTCGATATTATTCACTTTTGCAAAGATAATATTTTTCAACGAAATATGCAACAATTGCCCATTAAAATAGGTGTATAGCCATTAAAAAGCTGGCTTTATTTTGCTGTTTGGCTTAATTGTTATATCTTTGCACAACGTATTGCTGCGTCTTGACCGAGAAAACAATCGTGCCGGTGCATGTCTCTTCGGTTTGCATCTTGTGGAATAAAAAAAAGGTGGCAGCAAGTAAGAAAAATATTTTGAAAAAGTTGAAATGAAGTTATGAATATAGCAATTGTTGGAACTGGTTATGTGGGTTTGGTGACAGGTGCCTGTTTTGCAGACACGGGTGTCAACGTTACATGTGTCGACGTTGACGAGAATAAGGTTGAGGCTCTTAAACAAGGCCGTGTGCCCATTTATGAGCCAGGTCTTGACGAGCTTGTTGCAAAAAACTATAAGGCAGGCCGCCTGAAGTTTACCACAAGCCTGGAGGAGGTCTTGAACAGTCAAGACGTGGTCTTTTGTGCCGTGGGTACACCTCCCGACGAGGATGGCTCTGCCGACTTGAAATATGTGCTTCAGGTAGCCCGTAGCATTGGCCAGCATCTCAACAAGTATTTGGTTGTTGTGACCAAGAGTACGGTTCCCGTAGGCACGGCAAGCAAAATTCGCAACGCCATCAACGAAGAGCTGGCAAAGCGAGGGGCCGACGTAGAGTTTGACGTGGCAAGCAATCCCGAGTTTTTGAAAGAGGGCTCAGCCATAAAAGACTTTATGAGTCCGGACCGTGTGGTTATTGGTGTCGACAGCGATCGTGCCAAGGCCATTCTCACTCGCCTCTACAAGCCGTTCATGGTTGTTAATTTCCGAGTAATTTTTATGGATATTCCAAGTGCGGAGATGACCAAATATGCAGCCAACTCCATGCTTGCCACCCGCATCTCTTTCATGAACGACATCGCCAACCTGTGCGAGCTCGTGGGAGCCGATGTCAACATGGTCCGTGCTGGCATTGGAAGCGACAATCGCATTGGTCGAAAGTTTCTTTATGCCGGTTGCGGCTATGGCGGCTCTTGCTTCCCCAAGGATGTCAAGGCCTTGGTGAAGACGGCGTCCGACTGTGGCTACCCAATGGAAGTGTTACAGGCTGTTGAAAGCGTGAACGAACGTCAGAAGAGCATCTTGTTCCGTAAGCTTCAGCGTGTTTTCGGAGACGAGCCGTTGGCTGGCAAGACCATAACCCTTTGGGGCTTGGCCTTCAAGCCCGAGACCGACGACATGCGTGAGGCACCGGCCCTCGTCATGATAGATCTGCTCAAGAAGGCTGGTTGTAAGGTCAGGGCCTACGATCCCATCGCCATGGACGAGTGCAAGCGTAGGGTTGGCGATGCTGTGACCTATTGCGACAACATGTACGATGCCCTTGACGGCACAGAGGCCCTGCTTCTGCTCACCGAGTGGAAGCAGTTTCGTTTGCCTGATTGGAACGAGGTTAAACGTCGCATGAAACGTCATCTTGTCATTGATGGACGCAACATCTTCGATGCTGCTGAAATGACAGGGTATGGCTTCGAATATCATTGCATAGGCCGGTAATAAGCAGGCCGCTCACTTACTATAACAAATCGGACGGGTTTTTCGGCTCGTCATAAAAACTTTTTTAATGAAGAAATTGCCGATAGCGACATTGTTCTTGCTCCTTTTGTTATGTTTCATGGCGTGCGGAAGGAAAGCGAAAGATGCCAATGACAACAGCACGCAAGATTATGCTGCAAAGAAAGCGTTGCAAGGCGTGTGGATTGACGAGGATGATGAAGACGTGGTGTTCAGAATAAAGGGCGACACCGTGTTTTTTCCCGACTCTACAAGTATGCCCGTATATTTTATGGTGAAGCAAGACACGTTCGTGCTTTGTGGCGCCAACCGTGTTGCTTACCCCATTGTCAAGCGCACGCCACATGTCTTTGTGTTTGTGAATCAGAACGGCGAACAGGTTAAGGTTGTGAAAAGCGACGACAGTTCTTACTTGCAGATGTTTAGCGAGAAGAAGGCCGTTGTTGCCTTGAACCAGAACCGTCTGTTGAAGCGCGACACCGTGCTTAGCTTTAACAACGAGCGTTACCACAGTTATGTGCAGGTGAACCCAACGTCTTATAAGGTGTTGAAAGCCTCGTTTAACGATGATGGCGTGGAGGTAGACAATGTCTATTATGACAACATTCTCCATCTTAGCGTTTTCAACGGCAGCCGTAAGGTGTTTTCAAGCAACATCCTTAAAAGCGAGTTTGCCGACTATGTGCCTGTTGGCGTGTTGAACCAGACCATCTTCTCTGACCTTACGTTTTCTGGCATTGACAAGGAGGGTCTGCATTACAACGCCATCTTGGTCATTCCCGATTCGCAGACCAACTACGTTGTCGAGTTTATCGTTGCTTTTAGCGGAAAAGTCGTTAAACGGGTTAGAAAGTGACGGGTCGTTGAGGTGACAAAACAGAAAAGCCAGACACTATAAATCAAGTGCCTGGCTTTATTGTTTCTTTTCTTTTAAAGCTCTTTTAGAACATTCTTGATGCTCTTTTAAAGCTTTTTTGAAGCTCCTTTAAAAGCTAACAAACTTACTCCTCGTTGATGTCCCAACCCACAGCCGATGCACCGAGCACGGCAGCAGAAGAACCGTCAAGACCGCTCACCAAGAACTTGGCCTTGCCCTTGAAGATGTTGAGCACATTCTCCTCATAAGCCTTCTTGATCGGATCCATGAGCAGAGCGCCAGCCTTTGTCAGACCGCCGAAGAAGATGAACGCCTCGGGAGAAGAGAACGCAGCAAAATCGGCGCAAGCCTCACCCAGCATGTTGCCTGTAAACTCGTAGATGCGCTTTGCCAGAGCATCGCCCTTAGACGCAGCTATTGACACGTCGAGAGAAGTGATGTCGGCAGCAGGCATGTCGCGCAGCAGAGAAGGCTCGTCGGTTGTCTCAATGAGCTCGCGTGCTGTGCGTGCCACACCTGTTGCTGAACAGTAAGCCTCCAGACAGCCCTTACGGCCACATCCGCAGGGACGGCCGTTCACACGGTTCATGATAACGTGTCCGAGCTCACCGGCGAAGCCGTCGCTTCCGTAAACCAGCTGACCGTTGATCACGATGCCTGAGCCAACACCTGTGCCGAGAGTGATAACGATAAAGTTTTTCATGCCGCGGGCAACACCGTAGGTCATCTCACCAATGGCAGCAGCGTTGGCGTCGTTGGTCAGAGCCACAGGAATGCCGAGCTTGTCTGAGAACATCTTTGCCAGAGGCACGATGCCGTTGTGACCCCATGAGAGGTTCGGCGCAAACTCGATAGTGCCTGTATAATAGTTGCCGTTGGGGGCACCAATGCCCATAGCTTTGATCTTTTCAATGCCACCTACCTGGTCGATGATTATCTTCAGAGCCTCTACCGATGCTTCCACATACTCGTCAACCGTCTCATAGCCCTGAGTTTTGATGGCTGTTGTGGCCTTGATGTCGCCACGGCTGTCTACAATACCGAATACAGAGTTTGTACCTCCCAAATCCAAGCCGATAACATACGGCTTTATCAAATTTTCTTGAGTCATGTTTTTTGTTTTATATTATTAATAGTAATAAGTTTCATTCTGTTTGCAACGTTTTGCCGTGGTTAGGGGCATAAATGTCACAACGTCAGTCTAAGTAGTGCAAAGATATTAAAAATCCTTGTACGAAACAAAGTTTTATAGTGAAAATTTGTCTATATCGCATAATTTTTGCAATTTTGCAACTGTTATGCAGTTTCCAATTCAGTTAGACATCTTAGACTTTATCTTCAAAGGGTTGCTTATAGGTATCATGGCCTCGGCACCCATGGGGCCCGTTGGTGTGCTTTGCATCCAACGCACGTTGAACAAAGGGCGTTGGTACGGCTTCATCACAGGCATTGGAGCAACGGTCAGCGATCTCATATATGCCTTGTTCACAGGTTTCGGCATGAGTTTCGTCATGGATTTTATCCAAAACGAGCGCAGCCGGTTTATCCTGCAAATATGCGGCAGCATCGTCTTGTTGCTCTTTGGCGTCTATTGCTACCGTTCAGACCCCACGAAGAAGATTCACAAGAAGAGCTCGCGTCCGAGCAAAGGCACGCTTTTGCACAACGGTGTGACTGCATTTATCGTGACCGTGCTCAATCCTCTTATCGTGTTCCTTTTCATCTTCCTCTTCGCACAGTTTGCTTTTATAGTGCCATCCCGTCCTGTTGAGATGACCATCGGCTATGTGAGCGTGGTGGGAGGCGCCCTGCTGTGGTGGTTTGGCCTCACATGGCTTGTTGACAAGGTGCGCGGCAAGTTCGACAACAACGGCATCATCATCATCAACCGTGTGGTGGGTTGCATTGTCATTATCTTTTCGCTCATCATGCTCTTTGGCATGGTGTTCAATCTTTATACACTTCCTTATTAAAAAATATGTTTATATCACAACAACTTAGAAAGAAAAGCATTGCTGAGTATGTGCTATACATGTGGCAGGTAGAAGATCTTATCCGTGCCTACGGATGCTCGCTGTCAAGAATAAAAAACGAGTATGTGAGCCAGTTTTCCGACTATACTGATGAGCAGCGCTCAGAGCTTGTCGATTGGTACGGAGACCTGATACGCATGATCAATCAAGAGGGCAAGCGCGAGAAAGGCCATTTGCAGATTAACCAGATTGTGGTGCAGGATGTCTCCGACCTTCACGCCCAACTGTTGCAGAGCTCCAAGTTTCCGTTCTACAATGCCGAATATTATAAGGTGTTGCCGTTCATCGTCGAACTTCGCAACAGAGGCAGCAAGGATGTAGGCGAGATAGAGACTTGTCTCAACGCTCTCTACGGCACCATGATGCTCCGCCTTCAAAAAAAGCCCATCTCTCCCGAGACAGCCCATGCTGTGAAAGAGATAACGACGTTCATAGGCATGCTTAGCGATTATTATATTAAAGACCGGACCGAAGGTCTGGAGTTCGATTAACAAGGAAAAAGAAACATGAATCAAGAAATAGAAAGAAGACGAACCTTTGCCATTATCTCTCACCCAGATGCTGGTAAAACAACACTTACAGAGAAATTCCTGCTCTTCGGCGGCCAGATACAGGTTGCCGGAGCTGTGAAGAGCAACAAGATCAAGAAGACGGCCACGTCCGACTGGATGGAGATCGAGAAGCAGCGTGGCATCTCGGTGTCGACCTCTGTCATGGAGTTCGACTATGAGGGCTACAAGGTCAACATCCTTGACACCCCAGGTCACCAAGACTTTGCCGAGGATACCTTCCGCACGCTCACGGCTGTCGATTCTGCCATCATCGTGGTCGATGGAGCCAAGGGTGTGGAGACGCAGACGCGCAAGCTCATGGAGGTGTGCCGCATGCGCAACACGCCTGTTATCGTGTTTGTCAACAAGATGGACCGCGAGGGTCGCGACCCCTTCGACCTTCTTGACGAGTTGGAGGAGGAGCTTCATATCAAGGTGCGCCCCTTGTCATGGCCAATCAATATCGGTGCCAAGTTTAAGGGCGTTTACAACATCTATGAGAACAAGCTCGACCTCTTCAAGCCTGATAAGCAGCGTGTAACAGAGAAGGTGGAGGTCGACATCGCCAGCCCTGATCTTGCAACCCATATCGGCGAGCAAGACGCGCAGCAGCTGCGCGACGACCTTGAACTTATCGATGGCGTGTACCCCGAGTTTGACGTAGAGACCTACCGTTCAGCTGAGGTAGCCCCCGTGTTCTTCGGTTCTGCTCTCAACAACTTTGGTGTGCAGGAGCTGCTCAACTGCTTCGTGAAGATTGCCCCGTCGCCCCGTCCCACCAAGGCCGAGGAGCGCGAGGTGAACCCTGAGGAGTCCAAGTTTACAGGCTTTGTCTTCAAGATCACAGCCAACATCGATCCTAACCACCGCTCATGTATCGCCTTCTGCAAGGTGTGCAGCGGACGCTTTGAGCGTAACCACCCCTACCTCCATGTGCGTCTAGACAAGACTGTTCGCTTTAGTGCCGCCACACAGTTTATGGCGCAGCGCAAGAGTACCATTGACGAGGCCTATCCTGGCGACATTGTGGGTCTGCCCGACAACGGCATCTTCAAGATCGGCGACACGCTGACTGATGGTGAGAAGCTCCATTTCCGTGGTCTGCCATCGTTCTCGCCAGAGATGTTCAAGTATATCGAGAACGATGACCCCATGAAGTCGAAACAACTTGAGAAGGGCATCAACCAGCTCATGGACGAGGGTGTGGCCCAACTGTTCGTTAACCAGTTTAACGGTCGCAAGATTATCGGTACCGTTGGTCAGCTCCAGTTTGAGGTTATCCAGTATCGTCTTGAGAACGAGTACAACGCCAAGTGTCGTTGGGAGCCCGTCCATCTCTACAAGGCTTGTTGGATAGAGAGCGACGACCCTGCCGAGCTTGAGGCTTTCAAGAAGCGCAAGTATCAGTATATGGCAAAGGACCGTGACGGCCGCGATGTGTTCCTTGCCGACTCTGGTTATGTGCTCAGCATGGCTCAGCAAGACTTTGAACATGTGAAATTCCATTTCACCAGCGAGTTCTAATCAAAAGACCAATAAAATGTACACGACTCTTATCATTCTCCTTGTTACGGCAGTTCTTTTTGCCGTGGGCCGCGTGCGTTCCGACATCATAGCGCTCTGTGCACTTATCTGCCTTTTGCTGACAGGCAATCTAACCACCAGCGAGGCTCTGTCGGGCTTCTCCAACCCCGTTGTCATAATGATGGCAGGGTTGTTCATCGTCGGCGGAGCCGTGCTACAGACCGGTCTTGCCAAGAAGATTGGCGGCAAGATAACAAGCTTGGCGGGCAACAGCGAGCTGAAGCTGTTTCTCTTGGTCATGGTGTTCACGTCAGCCATTGGCGGCTTCGTGAGCAACACAGGCACCGTGGCCCTCATGCTGCCCATCATCGTCAGCATGGCGTCAAGCTCAGGCATCAGCTCGCGCCGCATCCTCATGCCTCTGGCCTTTGCCAGCAGCATGGGAGGCATGCTCACCCTTATCGGTACGCCGCCCAACCTCGTTATTCAGGAGACGCTGGTAGAGTCGGGCTACTCTGGTCTCGGCTTCTTCACCTTCCTGCCTGTAGGTCTGATAGCTGTAGCTGTCGGTATAGTGGTGCTGCTCCCGTTGAGCAAATGGTTCTTGAAAGAGAAGCAAGGCGATGTGAGCAGCAAGCGCGGCGGAAAGTCGCTCTCGCAGCTTGTCAGCGAGTATGGACTTACCGACAATCTGTCCGTATATCGCGTGAAGGAGCGGTCGCGTATCTGCGGCATGACCATCGGCAAGCTAAACATATATAATATGTATGGCGTGAGCATCATCGAGGTGCGCCGCGAAACAGGAAGCCAGCACGGCATCCTGAAAAACGTTGTGCAGAAGATGGCTGCCGCCGACACCATGCTTGAGGTTGGCGACCTTCTGTTCGTCAACGGCGATCAGGCGAGAGCGCGGGCCTTTGCCAAAGATTTCAGTCTGGAGACGGTAAACGCCAAGAACTACGGTCGCAAGTCGGGGCTCGATTTCTACGACCTTGGCATCGCTGAGATTCTGCTCATGCAAGACTCAAAAATTGTTGGCCGCAAGGTTAAAGATTGTGGCTTCCGTGAGAAATATTGTCTTAACGTCATAGGTCTGCGTCGCCACGGCGAATATAAGAAAGACGGGGTTGCCGACATGAAAATTATGTCGGGCGACGTGCTTCTTGTTCAAGGTGTGTGGAACGACATTGCCCGCCTCACCTCTGAAGACGAGCAATGGGTGGTGCTAGGCCAGCCGTTGGCAGAGGCCGCCAAGGTGACGCTCGACTATAAGGCTCCTGTGGCGGCAGCTGTCATGGTGGCCATGGTTGCCATGATGGTGTTCGATTTCATTCCCGTGGCTCCTGTTACTGCCGTGCTTATTGCCGCCGTGCTGATGATTCTCACAGGCTGTTTCCGCACGGTCGAGGCAGCATACAAGACCATCAACTGGGAGAGCATAGTGCTCATTGCCGCCATGATGCCCATGTCGGTAGCCCTTACCAACACGGGTGCTTCGGCCCTTGTGTCCCAGTCGTTGGTCAACGCCCTTGGCACCTTTGGTCCTTACGCCCTTCTTGCGGGCATCTATTTCACCACATCTCTGCTCACCATGTTCATCAGCAACACAGCCACGGCCGTGCTCATGGCGCCCATCGCCATGTCGGCGGCATCGTCGGTAGGCATTGCTCCCCATGCGTTCCTCTTTGCCGTGACCGTGGCAGCAAGCATGTGCTTTGCCTCGCCGTTCTCAACGCCGCCAAACGCTCTTGTCATGCAGGCCGGCCGTTACACGTTTATGGACTACATTCGCGTGGGTCTTCCCCTTCAGGTCATAATGGGTGTTGTGATGGTGTTTGTGCTGCCCCTGCTTTTCCCGTTCTGATAAGCGTGAATGAACATCTGCTTTATTATAATAAAGCAACTATAATAAACTCATTTGTAATAGACTGTTTATAATAGACATTTGTCTCTATTGTCTTTAACCCCCCTCAAGGGAGCCTTTTGTCGTTAATGTTTTAGCGAGAGCCTTTTGTCGTTCAAAGCCCAAAGAAAAGAGGCTTTGTCGTTCAAAGGCTCTCGGCCAGAGGCTTGTCGTTTTAGCTCAGCCCGTCGCCGCCCATGGCAGGATCGCCCGTGTGAGTCTGTTCGCCGTTGGTGCCCTCAGCGCCGCCAGCGCCGTCGGTTCCGTCGGCCTTCAGCTTGTCCACACACTTGATGGTGGCATCGAGCTTAAGGCTTGACGAGGTGAGCTCTCCCGTGCCTCGGGCGCGGAGCTTCACGCCGCGCACATATTTCGACACGTTAAACTCCTCAGGCGTGGGCGCACCGCCCAGTACGCGCAGACCCACGGAGAAGATGGCGAGGTTAGGAAACTTGACGTTCTTGCCCATGAGCAGCAGTTCGCGTGTGCAGGCCACGGCGTCGGTCAGGATGCCCTTGATGGCGCCCTTCGAGAAGGGAGTGTTGTGGCTTGCCATGTGCTCCGACAGCTCGTCGAGCCCGATAGTCTCCTCGCTCACCACGCGAGGGTACCACTTATTGTAAGCCGTCTCGTTCTTCTCGTTCTTGTTCTGGTAAAGTTTTACTCTAATCATGATATTAAATTTTTTAAGTTGTTAATGGATCACGTTATGTCTTATTGACGCTACAAAGATACAACATCCCTATTTCCCACTTATACGTTTCTATACGTTCCGTGCTTTTCTATACCTTTCTATGCGATAAACATCATAACCACGTCATTTGAACACGAAAGAAACGATTGCTTTTGAACACGAATAATATTTTTGAACACGAATCTCACGAATCACACGAATCTGCGCTTCGCGCTATTGCTCACGGTGAATTATAAATCCGTGAGATCCGTGAGATCCGTGTGCTAAAAATATATTCGCTTATTCGTGTTCAAAAAATTATAATCCGTGTTCAAAAAAATATTCGTGTTATTCGTGAGATTCGTGTTCAAAAAAATAAAATTCGTGTTCAAAAAAATTATAATTCGTGTTCAAAATAATTTATTCGTGTTCAAAATTCAAAATTCAAAACTCGAATCACGGTTCGCCGAGATGTTCCACGACCATTCTGACCTGTTGTGCCAACAGATATTTTGCCTGTTTTCTGTAGCCGGTCTTGTTGAGGTCGTCCATCAGCGGTTTGCAACCGTAGATCCATCTCATCAGGTGGTTCACCGCCACATGTGGGTCGCTGTCGGGAAAATAGAGCATGGCCAGTTCTGCCTTGCTGTATGATTTTATCTTAAACATAATCGTTGGTTTTATATTAAACATAAATGTTGGTTTTGTCATAAAAACATAATTGTTGGTTTTGTCATAAAAACATAATCGTTGGTTTTATCTTAAACATAATCGTTGGTTTTGTCATAAAACATAATTGCTTGTGTCATTTTAAACATGATGGTTCTGTGCCTTAGAGACCATGGATGCGTGTCGTTAAAACGTCACTCGCAACATCTATCTGTCACACTTTTCATGCCTGTTTTACGCCATTAATCCATAGCCTCCAAGTCTGTTCATCCATACTCTCCGAGCTTGTTTTTAGCCAAAGCCGAAACATAATACTCGGCAAAGTCTTTGCAGCCCACGGGCAACTGGTGATGCTGCAACCCCGGCAGCACCTCCCTCAGCTGCATGAAGAGCCGTTCGCCCGGAGCGTCACGGTCGGGAAACATGTGGAAGGAGGTGCCCAGGCGCTGGGCGAGGTCACGCAGCAGGGCCTTGTCGGCTTGTGAGAGCAAGGTGGCAGATGGAATGGCGATGGCCTTGTGGCCCGCCGAGAGCATGGCCCAGCAGTCGGAACACCCTTCGGTTATGAACAGCGGCTCCCCGGGGCGCAGCATGGCCGTGACAGGCAGATTGTAGACCGTGCAACGCGAGCCGTAAGGAAAACGGAAACGAGGCGCTTCACGACTCTCAGAACCTTGTCCTTGCTTGCCATCAGAACCTTGCCCTTGCTTGCCATCGCCAGCTTGTCCTTGCTTGGCCTCCACAGCTTGCCCTTGCTTGGCATCAATAGCCCGCCCTTGCTTTGCCTCAGAACCTTGCTCTTGCTTGTCCTTGTCAACAGACCTCTTGTCCTCTTCCCCCTCATCCCCTTTCTGTTTCCCATAGTCGAGGTTACGGTTCTGCAGCCCAATGAGCTGTCCTGAGGCGTCAAAATAGGGTGTCTGGAGCCAATGTGTGCCCTGTCGGTCGGTCCATGAGGTCAGGCGGCACCAGCTGATGACGCGCGGGTTGAGCCGTCGCTCCGTGAAGAGGAACGTGCGTGCCTCGTCGCTCAGCCAGGGGTGTTCGAAGAGGCGTGCATAGCGTGCGGCATCGAAGGGTCTTGCTGGCCTGTCGGCTGTCGGCGTGCGCGGCCGGTATGTGTCGAGAATGATGTTTGTTCCGTTGGCCAGCCACCGACAGGCGTCGGGAAACGACATGTTGAGGTGTCGCATGACGAGGTCTATCGTGCCTCCCCTGGCGTCGCACACGAAGCAGCGGAAGGTGTTGCGCGAGGGGCTGAAGCTCAGGCTCGCGTGGTGGTCGTCGTGAAACGGGCACAGGCTCTTGTGGCGCACCACACGCAGCCCGAGCCGTTCGGCCACCGCCTCTACGGGTAGAGAGCGGAGCCGTTGTGTTGTCGATTTATCGAGCATAGCTACTTGCTTTTTGCGATGTTGTCGGATGTTACGCCATGAAGATATTCCTGAGTCTTGGTGTAGAGTCCGGTTTGCGCGGAGTGTACTATGAACTTGCGGAACACCCATTGGCGCAGTTGGCTGTTCGTGCCCTCCTTCGTCTTGCCAATAGAAAGGCGCAGGGCCTCAAGCTGAGCCTCGTTGAACGAGTCGGGCAGGTCGTCGAGCAGATTCTTCGGACCGCGTCTGCCAGCCTCGCTCACGCTGCCCTCGTCGCCTCCGAGCAGGTCGGCAAACACCTGCATCTTCGACCAGATGTCGTGGTAGACGAGCCACTCTACGAGCGCGGCCATCGGCTTGGTCCACGTCTGGTTGTTCAAGGTCCAGAGCAGGCATCCGGCCTTCCATGCCGACACGAGCGCGCGCTTGGAGATGTCCCAAAGAATGTCGTCGTCGGCGAGGTCGGCAAGCGAGGCCATGTCGGCAGCAAGCTGGTCGACGAGTCGGTTGAGCGGCTTGATGATGAACCGCCCCTTGCAGATGGCGAGACGCGCCATATACTCGTCGAGCCGTTTGTAGAACTCGTCGCCATATTTGCCCTGTCTCGGAATGCGTCCGTCGCGTCCCTGGCGAGGCTTGTAGGAGAAGACCATGCGTCCGAAAGTGCCGTTGAAGAGTTCCTGCTTATAAAACTTGCGTGCGGCGAAGGGCGTTGACGAGATGGTGATGTTGGCCCTGAGAACAGGATTGCCCGTCACGCCGTCGGCTGTGGCTCTGAGTGCTCCCGCCCGCTGCCGGTCGTAGATGTTGCGCAGCATCTGCGAGATCTGACGGTGTCCGCCGCACACGCGGTCCGCCATCTCCACCTCGGGCATGTTGATATACTGTGTGCGCTGCCCCAGCTTCTCGCATCCCATGGCGTTCTGAATGAAGGCAGCGTTGGTCACGTCGGCAGGCGGAAACCAGAACGCCACGTCGGGCCGTACCGGCTTCTCCTTGTTGGCACTCTTCGTCTTAACCATCTTCTGCCACTCCACAAGCTTCGCCAGCTCCTCCTCGTCGTGAGCGCGGAAGTCGCGGCAGAGAGCCTCCACAAGTCCTGACAGTTGGCCCTTTCCTGAGCCACTGTCAGCCACGAGATTTGCCAACATTCCGCACATTTCCTTCCAACTTTGGTCGGGATACATGAATTCTGCTCCGCTTACATGAGCGCCAAGTATGGGAAAAAGCATGGGTACGAGTGGCTGATGCATGTCTTTCGACACCTGCGAGAGCAAAAGTTGCACACATTCCGTGCCTTTTCCAAGGCGTGGCATCATTGGAGGGGTGGGTTTACTGAAGTTGAATTTAATATTTGTCATGTTTGATAATTCGTTAAGTTGTTGAACGTAAGCCTTTTAGAGGAAGTGGGGTGTGGGCTGGCGTTACAGTTACAGTTGTTACAGTTTTGTTTGCAAGGGTAGCGATTTCTTTCTTTTCTATATGTAACTATTTGATTATTAATTAGTTATAAAGTCTTTAAGAAGGGTGTTGTAACATATCCACCCTATTTGTAACAACTGTAACAACTGTAACTGTAACGCTTAGCCCACGGGATTAATCCCCCGTGTTTTCCTTTTCTGCCCTCCAGTCCGCTTCCTCTCCGAGGCACTTAAAAGCCATTATTATTTCCTTCATCACGCCGATGGCGAAGCTCATGGGGTTGAATCTGCCACCAAAGTCCACCTCCTTGAAGTTGAACCTGATATGTCCGTCCTTCATGCGTCTCGTCACGTTGATATACTTGCCTTCGAACACATGCGGATTGCGGATGTTGGCATTGGCAGAGGGTCTGCACTCGAAGAACGAGAAATGTTCGTCAGAGTCGCGACGCAACAAGCCCTTGTATACCTTTCCTATCTTTGCGATGCGGTCATGGAGCAGTAAGGTCTTCAAGTCCGAGCAGAGTTCCGTGTTGCGGAACCAACCGCTATTGTCGGCGGTATCCGCCTTCCATTCAGTGGCTGCATCAGCATCTTCGGCATCAGCTTTCCCTTCAGCGTCAGCATACTTATGCGATGCGACGCTTTGGCGGATGGCCTTGGCAAGGGGTGAATTACTTGAAAACATCTCTGCGAGAATGTCTCCGATTAGGCGAGGTTCGTTGCTGTTTCTTGAGCCTGCGCGAAAGTTAAAATTCAATACCTTTTTCATAGTTTAATATCGGTATTAAATGAACCTCTCTGGTACGATGGCAATCGAAGAGGAATCCATGCCATCTTTTATAGTACCTTCATTCCCCGTCTTGTGATTTCGAACTCACGCATCGGGTAGTCTGTTGTTTTAAGACAATGCAAATTTCGCAGTTTTTTCGTAGTTAACCAAGAAATAAATTAGATTACATATTGATGCGAAAATGTTGGTTTTCAACGTGTTGCAAATCTGTTTTTGTGATGAAAAGTAGATTGAGAATGCTGGAATTGGATTAGAAAAGTGTAAAAAGTAGATTGACCACTCCGCTTCAATCTACTTTTTACATAAAGTAAATCTACTTTCTTCGAAAACTCTACCAAACCATACTTATGTAAACCAAAAAAGTGTATCGGCTATGGTCTACCGATACACTTATTGCATGTTTCATATAAGAACCCCCAAAATAAATCTACTTTTTTCAGGATATGTTTTCCATCAGATCCTCGTCGTTGCTGTCAGTAAACAGTACGATAATGTTTGAAAGGAAACGCTTGACCGCAGGAGCATCCTTTTCGTATTTCTGCCTATGGTTGTTCACGGCAGCATATTTCACCACCTTATGTTTGCCATGGTAATGATCTATGAAATACTCAAGCGCCTTCTTCACATTATCCGGCAAAGCCCATTGGCAGAACATGTACTCATACATTCCCATTTCCTTATGTTTGAAGTCGGGCGGCAGGAGCTCGTCAAAATGGCTTATCACATACTTTATCCTCTTTACAGTTTTGGGATTGTTGCCCCACAGAGCCTTTTCTTCAATTGTGATGTCTTCTGTTTCTGTAAAACATTCGATAATGCAGAAGTGCTCCATTTCGGCATGATTGTGCTTATGAAATTCGCCTTGTGCGAATCCTTCTTCTGAGGCATAGTTGAGGTAGCTCTGATATGCGGGTGTTATCTCTTTAAGACAGTTAACCGTGTCTTCAGTTATAAGCATTATTTCATTCTTAAGACGCTTGTATACCTTGTGTCTGTATGTGTCCAGAGAGCACTTGCTTCTTATTGGGTCATTACGAATCTCCATCTCTTCCTTCAGAATCTCCGTGCACAGGTTTATGCATTCTTCTTCTGACTTGAAGAACTTTATAAGCTCGGAAAACAAGCCTTGCACTACGGACGGATAGGTAGACAAGTCGAACAGATTCAACTCGTAGACATTCTTGCCAAATAACGACTCTTCGATTGCCGACTTCTGTTGTATGCCAAAAGTTGCACATTCGGCAGGCGTAGGATGCTTCCTTGGGCAGAATTTCCTGAATATGGTCTTCAATGGCGACATGTGGCTGCGCATATGTCGCAGAATCTCGCTTACGGAATTGTAATAGAAATTGTGGTCGGTGGCAAAATCGCTATTAAAATCCTTCTCGTATTTATGAAGGCGCACAAGCTCCTTATCCATTTTCTCACGTGCTTGTGAAATATATTCAGCCAGACGATCAATTTCGTCAAGGTCCATGTGCTTCATTTTAAGGGCGCTCATTAGGCGGTTGGCTCCTTCAAGTTCAAAATTTGAGACGATGTCTTTCACCTGGTGTAGTCGGTCGAGTGTTGGTTCAATGTCTGTTTTGTAGTAAGCCGTAAGGCACTTTTTTTGAAGAGTTTCTGTCATTTGATGTTTTTATTATTGAAGATAAAACAATTTGAAAAACACCTATAGGGTGTTAAGAAATACAAATATACTACTTTTATTTTGTTAGGCTGTTATGATGTGTATAAAAAGTACAGAAAAAAATTGCGCTTTAAAGATTGCTCTTACATTTGCACAGAAATATAAATTCTTGGAATAAGGATTTGACACATGATACAATAGAATACTTGAGCTGTTGCGTTTCTATCCATACAGATAGTTAATTAGCTCATATATTTTTTCGGATAAAGCCGACTGTTTATTAAGAATAAAAATGTATCTTTGCACGTTAATTCAAATATTAATATGATGAGTGGATCAATGACTGATTCGTATATCAAAGCATAATCCATATAAGAAAAAATGGTACAAACAAATAAAACATTCTCTTTATTCGATTTCTGTAAAAGACGGGCAAGTAAAGTTCAAATTTTTGGAGAAGAGACGCTTGATGAAGATGGTAATGTAATTTCCTTCATCGATCAGGCAGCTCTTGTTACAAATTTTTTGCAATTAAAAGACTCGGAAATAAATATCCCGTACGCAAGCAAAGCTGAAAGTATTCTGAATTTATGGTACGAGTTTGTTCGTGGTGAACGTACGCAGCATCCTAAAGAATTTTCTTGTAAGGTATTTTCACTTGAAGGAAAAATGGAATTTGTGGAAATAAGAGGAAACTTGTATTTGATGTAGCAATATAAAACTATCATTATGGAATGGACAAGGGAACAAGAAATAATTGCATTATACTTATATTGCATTATACCATTCAACAAGGTTAATAATTCTAATAGGCAAATAGCATTGATGGCGGAACTAATAGGTAGACCAAACGCGAACTCTCTCAAGGCAAAGATAGGGAATTTTGGTTGTTTAGACAGCAATCTTGTAGCTTCTGGACTAGGACATTCAAGCCATTTGGATAAAATCGTTTGGAATGAGTATAACGGAAGGTGGCAGGATCTTGAAATAGATGCGTTAAGACTGATAGAACAGTATCAAAGGGTAAGACAAAATGTAAATCCTGAAATACCATTCATTCCTGTAGGAAGAGACCGCGAAAATGTAATAAAACAACGTACAAACCAATACCTATTTAGAAATATGGTATTGTCTGCATATAACAATAGTTGCTGTATAACGGGATTGGCTTGTCAAGAATTAATAGAAGCATGTCATATCGTAAATTGGTGTGATGACAAACAGAATCGACTTAATCCATGCAATGGACTTGCGATGAATACACTCTTTCATAAAGCATACGATAAGTATTATTTGGGGATAAAACCTGATTTGACAGTCGTTATATCTGACAGGTTGTATGATGGACTTTCTAAAGTTAGTAAAGACAAAACATATAAACTATTCAACCCTTATAATGGTGTACATATTATATTACCAAGGAAATTTAAGCCTAGTATTACTCTAATTGAAAAAAAGTTCAATCAATTTAATCAGTTTAACTAATGGATAGTGAGTACGAATATGTAAAAAGAATGTTATTGATGTTGTTGAAAGAGAAAGGAACGGATATTGATTTGTGTGAATATTTCCCAGATCTAATTGGGGGTATTGGATATAATGAATTACGGTACTTTTCTATAACTAATAATGATGAAATTGAAGCAATTTCCAATAATGTTCATGAAACAGAAAATGGAACAGATGACTACAAGTCATATGTGTGGAAAGAGATGACAGATTTCGAAAAAACTGAGATATGTCGTCTGTTTTCTATTATATGTGATACGCCAAAGGCAAATCTTTCCGACTCAGCCAAAGAAAAGTATGGAGCTAAAACTGATGTTGTCATTACAAGTGAAGACTCTCTTGACCACTCCAGAACTACAGAGGGCTTTTCTATTAAATCTCATATCGGCAGCCCAGCCACTCTGTTCAACAGCTCGCAAACTTCAGGTTTCACATTTGAGGTTGTTGGATGTGATGAAAAAGGCATGCATGAACTTAACGCAAAGAACGCCTTCCTTTCTATTATGAAGGATATTAAGGATAGGTTTTCTCTTGAATATATAGGGTGCAGAAATGAAGCTTTTGAACAGAATATTGCGATTGTTGACTCCCGAATGGAAGAAGTTCTAAGTGAAGCAGTACTGGTACAGGCTTTATACTATGGAGATTGTAGCTCTGACGTTAAAGACGTTTGTAATAAGGTTGTAGAATTAAATCCTATAAAAATCAAAAATCCACAAGTGTTCTATCCAGCCAAATTCAAGGATTTCCTCTTTGCCTCATTTGCTGGCATGACAGCATCTTCAATTTGGAATGGCAGAAAACGACTTACTGGTGGATATATAGATGTGAGCCGTAGTGGCGAGATGTTGTATTATCGTGCAATGTCTGATGATATTTTTGGCAACTACCTTTTTGAAAATACTTATTTTGACCGTCCTGATAGAGGTATGCTCAAAGACTTGGCCGTAGCCAAAGCTAAAGCTTATCAAGAGGGGCGAAATATTTCTGAAAGAGAGAGGAATTCATATATCTACAAAAATGGAGAGTCTGGGGCAAAAAAGTATAAGAAGGGAGATTTTGGCTATGTCTATAGTAAAGACAACAAATATTTCATAGACTTAAATTTCCAAATACGCTTTAGATAAATAGTTCGTTAAAATTTGAGATAACGGCTAAGCGGCTTTACGCTGCCAGCCAAAGAGTTCTTCCCCTTGAGGGCTTCTAAAAAATGTGTTTTTCTAAAGAAAGGTGCGATATGAAAAGAGAAGAAGTATTGAAAAGTCCTGAATAATGGAAAGCTAAAACCCAGATTGAACTTTACAACCTGGCGGAGAAATTTATGGCGGTGACAGACCGCCACAAAAGCCAGCTGGCTGAATATCTCGGTGTCTCAAAGGGGTATGTGTCGCAGTTGCTTAACGGCGACTACGACCATCGCATGTCAAAATTTTTTGAATTGGCTCTCGCGTTTGGAATGGTCAGGAAGGAGAAACGGATTGTCCCTATTGTCTCTATTGTCTTTAAAAAAAACAAGAGGGCGAAAAACAACCCTCTTGTTCTGCTTTTTATTTTCTGTTTCCTGCGTTTTCTATATAACAGGCTTTTTCCAATTAGATTGGTTTTTTCCAATTGTATTTTATATATTGGCTTTTCTCAATTATATTGGTTTTTCCCAATTGTATTATATATATTGGCTTTTCCCAATTATATTGTATTTTTTCCCAATTATATTGTATTTTTCCCCAATTGTCTTTATTCAGCTCCCGTAAACTGTCCTATAAAGAAGATGGCACCTGTGGCGCGTTCCTTTATGATGTAGACAAAGGGGCGGGTGGCGTGAAACTCTACATGCTTTGGCTCTTCAGGGGCCAACGACATGGTCATGATGGCTGCTGTCACGGCTGCTGCCTTGGTGCCCTTCTCGTTAACCTCGATCTTTGCCTTCTGAAGCATGTTCGAGATGTGCATGGGGGCTGCTGTCATGTGGCTGAAGTTGGCCTTGGAGGCATCGAATATTGAAGGAGCGCCAAGCTTTGCTATGATGCTGTTGAGCGAGGTCTCCTGCTCTATGCTGAAGCGGGGGAGCTTCAGGTCAACGATGTGCTCGGTCATGTTCTGGTCGGTCTGCAGGAGCTTCTCGGCTGTGAGGTCTTTCATGATCTCGTTAATGCTGTGGCCGTTGTGGGGGAGCAGCACGGTCATGGAGTAGGCTCCGTTGCCGTAGGGCAGGTCCACGGCTGCGTAGCCGGGTGTTGTGGTGTAGAAGAACTTGTCGTTCTGGTGCATCATCTGCACTTTCTGTATGTTGCGCGTGTAGCCCTGGAAGAGCTCCTGCTTGGTCATGGTCTTGTCGAAGGTCTTTGCCCATGTGCCGTTGAAGAAGATGGCGTTCATGAGATAAGCTGTGGCGTTGGGGTCTGTGTTGTCGATGATGCTCGGGATCATGCCTTTGGTCTGCTTGTTGCACCATGTGTTGATGGTCTTGGTGGTCTTGGGCGATGTGAAGTCGAGGCTTTCCACGCCTGAGAGGTAAAGCTCCTTCATGGCCTTTGTGAAGGCGTCGTTAAGCTTTATGTTCTTGTTCACGGCAATATAGTTGGCCACGTTTATGTCGGTAGCCTTGTCGAGGCGGCTCTGCTTTTCCATTATAGAGTGGTAGAGAGCGTTCATGGCGTTGATGTCGGCATCGCTGGCGCCGATGGTGCTCATGATCTGCTGGCGTGTTTCGCCGTCGGCTCCGTTGGCGAGCATGGCCATGAGGTATGTCACGCTGAGGGGCGAGATGACGGTCGACTGCATTTTGGCTGTCTCTGTGAAGAGCTTCAGGGCGAAGGCGTTGTTCTTCTGCACCTGTGCACGTTGTGAGTCGTCGAGAATGAGATAGTTTTCGTCCATCTCGTGTGCTTCGTCTGGATAAGCCACCACGGCGTCGCAGACGTTTGTGTTCTCGCTTGCAGCTTTCTTCTGTGTGCCGCATGATGTTGCGACCATTGCTGCTGCCACCATCGACATGGCGGCTACCTTTTCTAATGTTTTGTTCATATTCGTAATATAAAATGTGTTCCTTATTTTTTTCTTTGCTTTAGCCTTAGCCTTTGCTTTTAAAGATAAAAACCCTCTTGAGAGCGCTTTCTTGTATGCTGGTGTGCTTATTTAACAGATTTTAAAATAAAGATCCACACAAAACAGCACAAGGAGAGCCGTGGTTGTGCGCCTTCCTTGTGCTGTGTTGTTGTGTTGACAAAAATAAATGTTTTGGAGATAATCGGGACGTCCTGTTTTTATGACAGGCCCTCTATCTCGCCGTTCACGATGTCTATTTTCAGGGCTTGCGGCACCTTGGGCAGCCCCGGCATGCGCATGATCTTGCCTGCTATGATGACGAGCATCTCGGCGCCTGCGTTGATGACGATGTCGCTCACGTTGACGTCAAAGTTCTTGGCCACGCCGTAGAGCTTCGGGTCGGTAGAGAACGAATATTGTGTCTTGGCTATGCACACGGGGAAACGGTCGTAGCCCATGTCGTAGATCATCTTTAGCTTTTTCTTTGCCTCGGCCGAGAAGCTCACGGTGGCGGCACCATAGACCTTGCGTGCCACCTTACAGATCTTTTCTTCCACCTTGTCGTCGTCATCGTAGGCCAGGGTGAGGGGAGCCGACGGCTTGTTGGCGATGGTCTCTACCACGAGCCGGGCCAGCTCTTCGGCACCCTTGCCGCCCTCTATGAAGGCGTTGTTCACGGCAAAGCCCACGCCCAGGCCGGCACAATGGCGGCGCACGATGTCGATCTCTTCTTCTGTGTCGGAGGCGTAGCGGTTGAAAGCCACCACCACGGTCTGTCCATACATCTGCATGTTGCTTATGTGCTTGTCGAGGTTCTCAAGACCCTTGGCCAGACCCTCGTGGTTCTCGTTCTTTATCTCGTCCACGGGCACGCCGCCGTGCATCTTCAGACCTTGTGCCGTGGCCACGATGACGGTAAGCTTGGGCTGAAGATTGGCCTTGCGACACTTTATGTCGAAGAATTTCTCGGCACCCAGGTCGGCACCGAATCCGGCTTCTGTAATGACATAATCGCCAAAGGTCATGGCCATCTTTGTGGCGAGTATAGAGTTGCAGCCGTGGGCTATGTTGGCAAACGGTCCGCCGTGCACAAAGGCAGCCGTGTTTTCGGTTGTCTGCACGAGGTTGGGGTTGAGGGCGTCGCGCAGCAGAACGGTTATGGAGCCGGCCACGCCGAGGTCTTTGACGGTAAAGGGCTTGCCATCAGAGGTGAAGCCGAGCAATATGTTTTCTATGCGGCGGCGCAGGTCGGCCTCGTCGGTAGCGAGACAGAGGATGGCCATGATCTCGGAAGCGGGTGTGATGTCGAACGCCGACTCGCGCACCACGCCGTTGGTCTTGGCTCCCAGGCCTGTGACGATGTAGCGCAGGCCGCGGTCGTTGATGTCGAGCACGCGGTTCCACAGCACCTCTTTCATGGCAAAGCCGTTGTCGCGGTTCTGGTAGATATAGTTGTCGAGCAGAGCCGTGATCATGTTGTGTGCAGAGGTGATGGCGTGGAAGTCGCCTGTGAAATGGAGGTTTATCTTGTCCATGGGCAGCACCTGTGCGTGTCCGCCTCCTGCCGCTCCGCCTTTCTGTCCGAAGCAGGGACCGAGCGACGGCTCGCGCAGGGCGCAGATGGCTTTCTTGCCTATGCGGTTGAGGCCGAGGGCCAGACCCACCGAAACGGTTGTCTTGCCAATGCCCGCCTTGGTGGGGGTGATGGCTGTTACAAGAATGAGGTTGCTCTTCTTTGTTCGCTCTTCATCGATGAGCTTTAGCGGAGCTTTGGCAATATACTTGCCGTAGTTCTCAATCTCGTCGGCAGGAATGCCGTAATTGGTTGCCACTTTGTGTATTTCTGTCAATTTGGTTTCGCGTGCTATCTCAATGTCAGATTTCATAATGTTAATTTTGTTTTTCTTTGAGAATGCAAAATTACACAATATTATTGGGGTGGCAAAATAAATGTTGAATTTTGAATGTTGAATGTTGAATGGTTGCGCAAAGCGCAATGTTGAATGTTGAGTGTTGAATGTTGAGTGGTTGCGCAAAGCGCAATGTTGAGTGTTGAGTGATGAATGTTGATTGTTGAATGTTGAATGTTGAGTGGTTGTGGCTTTGCTGCATTGTTGAATTATTCAATTTTAAATTAGCAGAGTAAAAAAAACTGAAATCAAAAACTCAAAATTGGCTGACGCTGATAATTCAAAATTCAACATTCAACATTGCGCTTTGCGCTACCATTCAACATTCAAAAACTGCATATGTCTTTGTAAGCACAATGTTTGCATCTGCTCTCGTCTGTTGTGGCAGCAAAGGGCAGCGACGGGTTGTAGATGTCGGCAATGAGCTCACGGAGCCTGTCGCCAAACTGTTTGCGGAGCGGCTCCACGTCGTTTATGCGTACCGGGCCAAGGTTGAGCACAGGGTCATAGTCGGTTGCCGTGTGCTGAATGTAGAGCAAGGCGGGGCTGACGGGCAACGCCTTGGGGTTGTGGCGTGAGGAGTGGCTCGTAATGAGCGAGTAGAGGAGCGTTTGCAGATAGTAGCCCGCCTGCTTCTTGCGCTTCTCGCCCGTGGTGAAGATGTCGTCGACCGTCGCTATCTGTTCTGCGTTCGAGGGTTTGTGGTAACGTCCTGTCTTATAGTCGACCACGCGCATGGTCTCGTGGCCTGTCTGCTTGTCTGTTACCGCGTCAAGACGGTCTATGGTGCCGCCGATGCGTATGGTCTGGCTCGTGGGCAGCCCCTCGTTTATGGTTATTGTTGTCTCCACCTTCTGCTCCAGCCCGCAGATGGTGAACGGCGTGTTCTCCTTGTCGGCGGTCAGGAGCGAGCGCAGATAGTCGGCTATCACGGCGCGGTTGATGAGTTGCAGACCGTTATATTCGGGCTTGTGTTTTGTGGGGTCAATCTTGAACAGCTCCTTGGCAAAGGCGTGGTCGACATGTTGCAGGACCGCATGGTGCTGGCGCAGGAACTGGTCTATGGCCGTGGTTGTGACGAGGCCTGTTGGCGCGATGGTGTTGTAGATGCTCTCGGCGGCAGCATGGAAGATCAGTCCGAAGGTGCGGTCGTCGAGCTCGGCCTGCTCGTCGTCGTCATACTCATGAATGTGTGCAAGGTTGTTATAATAGAACGTGAGCTGACAGGTGAGGTAGCGGTTTATGGCCGTGGGCGACAGGTAGCTGATGGTCTTCAGCTCTTCCATGATCTCAGGCGTCTTCTCTATGCATGCGTGGCGCGTGAAGCTCGTTGCGGCGTGGCGTGCGCTCAGGCTGATGTGACGTATGTCTATTCCGCTCTCCACCATGAGCTGCGTCATGAAACGGCTCTTCTCGCACGGGGTGCCCGCGTCCTTTACCGTCGATGAAATTATGGTCACGTCGGCAGAGCGTTGCAGCAGACGGTAGAAATAGTAGGCATAGATGGCCACCTTGTGGTCAACGGTCGTGAGGTCGTAAGCCTTGCGTATGGAGTAGGGAATGAAGGAAGCGTCGTTCACGCCCTTCGGCATGTTGCCCTCGTTGCAGGAGAGAATGAGCAGGTGCTCAAAGTCGAGGTTGCGGGTCTCGAGCACACCCATGACCTGTATTCCCTCTATCGGTTCGCCGTGGAACGGAATGGAGGTGCCGCCTATGAGCTGGGCAAAGAGGCGCTCAAGGGTTGAGAGGTCGGCTTGCAGGTCGCCGCTGTCGATAAGCTCTAACAGCCGGCTCACAAGCGTGTACATCCTGAACACGCTCTCCGTGAAGAGCGCATCGTCTGACGCACATTGTGTGCCCACATGCTTCAGCACCTTCTGCAGCCAGGCAAAGAGGTTGCGGTTGGCTTCGGCTTCGCTACACGGCGAGGGGGCGAGGTCGGCAAAGATGAGAGCCGTGCCCTCGTCCACGGCAAGCTGCTGTCGGGAGGGATAATAGGTGCGTGCCTCTGCGTCGGATGTGAGGCGCTTTATGAGCTCTGGCGCCAGGGGCGATATTATGGTGCTGAAGGGGTGGCGCAACACGCGAAGGACGGCGTGCAGGCTGTATTTGTCGCTACCCGCTTTGTGGCCGTTGGTCTGCAGGTCTATGAGCATGCTCATGAGCGAGGCCACCGATGTCTGTTGCAGGGGGAAACCTGTTGTTATGTTGGCTTTCTCCACCTCGTCTGGCAGGGCGTGCATGACGGTTTGCAGAATGTTCTCGTCGCACATCACCACGGCTGTTGAGCTGCCGGCCTCTATGCGCCCTTTGCCCTCTTGGGTTAGCCAACTGCTCATGTAGGCTGCCTGTACCGTATCTGTGGAGGCTTCGGCAAAGGTTATGTGTGGCTTGCGCTTGAGGTTGCTGTAGAGGGCGGCGCGGCTGGTTCCGTTTTCTTCAAGGGCGTTGGGAAAATGCTCCAGATACTGGGCTATGAAATGGCCCGCCTCGTTGTCGGGCTGTCCCTTGCGCGGCATGTAATAGGTGTCATAGTCCCAATAGAACAGGGCCTTGCCAGCCTTTTTCAGCTTGCTGAAGAGCTGCTGCTCCACCTTTTGAAGCATGTTGAAGCCTATGAAGACGTAGGTGTCGAACTCGTTGAACGTCTCGGCTTCTGCGTTGGAGACCACGTCGCGGTAGAGGGCACCCTCATAAGCGAGGTGCTGCTCTTTCAGCCGTTGGTTGAACCGTGTGTAGATGGTGCCTATGTGTTGCCACAGGTTGACAAACCGCTTCTTCAGTTCGCTCTCGCCTGAAGCGCTTTGACCTGCGTTTTCTTGGGCGAAGCTTGCAAAGAACCTTTTCAGGATGGCTTGCTTCTCTTCGTCAAGATAGGTGAGGTCTCGCTCAATCTCGGCAATGTCGGCCACGTTACGGAACACCTTGTCGGCATCGGCAAGGTTCTTGTCGACATCGTCAAAGTCGGACAGCATCAGTTGGCCCCAACTGTAGAAATGGTCTATCGTCTCCTTCGACTTGGTACACTCCACATAGGTCTTGTGAAGGTCGCACACAAGCTTTATGGGGTCTGCCACGGTCAGCAACGAGTGGCGGCGGAAGAGGTCGCTGATGGTCATGTAAGCAGGAGTCCACATGGGCTCTCCTCCCGTCATCTCAAAGAAATGACGGTTCAGAAACAGAGAGGCACGCTTGTTTGGGAACACCACGGCCACGCGCGACATGTTTTTATCGAATCGGCTGAGCAGGTCGGCGGCGACAAGCTCAAGGAATGTTTTGCTCATATATATGTTTTCTCCTTCTTTCTTTTTTTCTCCTTCTCTTTTCTTTTTCTTCTTTTTTCTTCTTTTTTCTTCTTTTTTCTTCTTTTTTCTTCTTTTTT
>OMBL01000231.1_pt1 | contig 28533 bp, 21 predicted proteins | sample 1644871 | NCBI WGS metagenome assembly OMBL01 (sample SAMEA103958115, study PRJEB25191) | human gut metagenome | biome: human-associated habitat [ENVO:00009003]; feature: intestine environment [ENVO:2100002]; material: feces | place: Germany | collected 2013/2015
CATTTCACTGTACTCTTTCTCCCCGTACAGTGACAACTTTTTTCAGTTCAAGTCACTTGCAAAAAGTTAACCCAATAGAAAATAAAGGAGAGTATTTTGACCGTGTTATGTGTATTATTGATATCTTTGCGGTGGCTGAACCTATCAAACATAATTTGAGAGAGGGGCTAACTGTAGCTAATGCTAGTGCAAGATTATGGAATACAGAATATGTTATGGTCAAAGAATAATATAAATATTTTTAACTCAGCGATTGTTGGTATTGCCATGTTTTGTGGCAGCTGCATAAATGGACTATATGCTCAGGAGAAAATAAAAGTTGATGTCTATGCAAATCTTTATCTATCCGGCAATACTACTATCGGAAATGTGCTTGAAGAACTTGTAGTCGGCTACCATATGCCGGATAATTCATTTATTGGCGCATGTTTTATGCATTCTGGTGTGGAAAGAGCTTTTTATGGCGGAACGCTCAACTATTCGTACGTGAAAGCGTGGGAGAGTTCCTTTTCAGCTTGTTCCGAGCATAGAGACTGGTTTCATGTATGGACTCTTTTCAGGGAATATTACTCAGACCAAATTCATTGTGGGTTTTGGGGTAGAGTTAAGACAATGGTTTGGTCGTAAAAAAAAACTCGTTCTGCGGAATCGGCTCTAAAGTGCTTTGTATTACGGCTGTTGATGTGAGCTTATGGAACGGACTTACTTTCGGAATGTCTTTCTGATGGTGCACCATCATCCTTGACAAGCCGGTCTCTCTGCATTTTGTTAGGTGTTTTGTAAATGTCTGAACAGTAATGAATTAAATGATTCCCTTTGGTGTGATCTAACCAAAGACAATTGCTTAATTCATTGATTTTCAGACGAGTGTATTTCGCAGACACATTAGTGAAAGTCTTCTCATTTTTATTGAAATCATTTAAATACCAAAAAGAATTTTGAGTAAATTTGTAGGAATATTCTTAAGAAGATAGATGCAGGTTTTTCTACAGATTCTTACCCTGCTCGGAGCGATGGCCATGTTCCTGTATGGAATGACCATGATGAGCGAGGGTCTTCAGAAGGCGGCGGGTGACAAGCTGCGATCGTTTCTGGCGTCGATGACGTCAACGACCTTCAAAGGTATCATTACGGGTATTGTCATCACTGCCCTCATCCAGTCATCAAGCGGAACGACCGTGATGGTCGTCAGCATGGTCAACGCCGGTCTGCTCGCCCTTGGCAACGCCATAGGGGTGATCATGGGGGCGAACATCGGAACGACGCTCACGGCGTGGATGATCTCCCTGTTCGGATTCAGCTACGACATCGGAGCGTTCGCCGTTCCGTTCATCGCCCTTGGCTTCTTCATGATGACCCTCAAGAGCAACCGGAACAGCAACATCGGTGAGTTCATCATCGGATTCGCGTTCCTGCTCATAGGTCTCGCCACAATGAAGAACTCGGTGCCGGACCTGAACCAATATCCTGAGGTTCTGGCTCTTGTGAAGAACCTGACCAGCTACGGCTTTTTCTCCGTGATCATATTCACCCTTGTTGGTGCATTGATAACCGTGATAGTGCAGGCCTCCAGCGCCTCCCTTGCTCTGACGATGGTTTTTGTGGCGAACGGCTGGATCAATTTCGAGATGGCCGCCGCGATGGTCTTGGGAGCCAACATCGGAACCACGATCACCGCCAACATCGCCGCCGCCGTGGCGAACTATTCGGCCAAGCGGACGGCCATCGCCAACACCCTGTTCAATGTGATCGGCGTAGTCCTGGCTTTGGTGTTCTTCAACCCGTTGATGAGGATCATCGCCTCGATGACCACCGCGATAGGCTTCGAGAACCCTGTCACCCTGTTCGACGGAACGACCGCCGCAGGAGGTTTCTCACCCGAGCAGCAGAACTCGATGCTTTACGGAATATGCATCCTGCACACGGTCTTCAACCTTTCCACGACCCTGATTCTCGTCTGGTTCATCCCTCAGCTCGTCAAAGCGGTCAACAGGATCATCCCTACCCCTAAGGGAGAGGAGGAGGTTTATCGCCTCAAGTTCATTCAAGGCGGACCTCTTTCCACGGCGGAACTTTCCCTCGACGAGGCCAAGCAGGAAATCATTCATTTTGCGGAAATATGCTGCCGGGAGGTCGGCTTCATCCGCAGTGCGGTGAGCGCCAAGACCCAATCCGAACTTGAGTCCGTCAATGAGAAACTTGTCAAGTACGAGAGCATCACGGACAAGATTGAATATGAGATCGCTTCCTACCTGAACGAGGTGTCCAAGGGTGACATCAGCGCTGTCTCCGCATTGAGAATCAAGTCGATGTACAGGGTGATCGGCGAGCTGGAAAGCATCGGAGACTCCGGCGAGGCCATCGGCAGGATGATGAAGCGCGCCCTTGACCACGGCAAGACCTTCGATGACGAGATGGTCAAGAGGCTTGACAGGATGCTCGATCTTCTGGACGTGGCCTTCAAGGCAATGGTTGACAATCTCGAATCCTCTGCCCTCTTCCTCAAGGACATATCCAACGCCGAGGACGCTGAATATAACATCAACGAGTACCGCAACAGTCTGCGCGAGGAGCACATCGTCAACATCGAGAAGGAAGGCTACAACTACCAGACAGGAGTGTTCTACATCGACATAGTGCAGGAGCTTGAGAAGATGGGTGACTTCATCATCAACATCTCCCAGAGTCTGCTGGAAAAGAACGATTAAAGTATGAGACATCTCCTGACATATTCATTGATAATGCTTTGCGCTCTGGTGATGGTAGGTTGCGGAGGGCGCGGAAACAGCAAGGCGAACGCGTTCCAGCCGCATCATTTCCCATCGATGCCTGAGCCGCCGGCGGTGATCACCGAACCTAATGAGGCGACTGAATATGTTCTCTCGAATTATTGGAATGAGTTTCTGGCCAAAGCGTATCCGTGCGATTCGGGCATCGTGAACGGTGTGCCGGCGGATGAGGTTGAAAAGGCTTTTGGGACATACGTGACCCTTCTGGAAAGGGGGTGCGGCATAGATTTCGGCAGAAAGGCTATGGCCGGTTTCTTCGACAAGGTGGAGAAATTCGAGGCCGCCGACACATCAACGAATGTCTTCGAGTTTTTCGAGGAGATGGTTCCTAAGTACCTCTACGACCCTAATTCGCCTGTAAGGAACGAGGATCTCTATTTGCCTTACGTCTCCCGTCTGGCCGTCTCGGACTATGTTGACCCCGATATGAAGCCAGCCTACGACCACGACGCCCAGATGTGTTCTCTGAATATGATAGGATCGCCTGCGGCTGACTTTACCTTCACCGATTTGGGTGGGAAGCGGCATACTCTTTACGGAGTCAAGGCTGAGACAACCCTTCTGTTCTTCACCAATCCGGGCTGTCCTGCCTGCAAGGAGATCATCGAGAGCCTGACTTCGGACGGGAAAATCGCTGATCTGGTGGCCTCCGGAAGGCTTGCCGTGGTAAACGTCTACATAGACGATGAGTTGGACAAATGGCGTGAATATGCCTCGGTCTATCCTAAGAATTGGTACAACGGCTACGACCAGAGCTACATAATCCGCTCCGATGTCACCTATAATGTCCGGGCTATTCCATCGCTGTATGTGCTTGATTCCGAGAAGAAAGTGATAATGAAGGACGCTCCTGTGGAGAATGTCCTGCCATATCTTGACAATCTAAAATAACACTGAATATGAAGATCACCAAGGAACTTTGGGGTACGTCCCCTGACGGAAAGGAGATATTCCTTTATACTATTGAGAATGAAAGTGGCGCGTTCGTTCGCCTTTCAAGCATAGGTGCCGGAATCGTGTCGATCGCCGTGCCGGACAAAGACGGAAAGATCGCCGATGTGGTTCTTGGCTACACCAAGCCGGAGGATTATTTCGGAGACGGCCCTTGCGCCGGAAAGTGCCCTGGACGCTACGCCAACCGCATAGCCCTCGGAAAGTTCACGCTTGACGGGGTGGAATATTCATTGCCGGTCAACAACGGTCCGAACCATCTGCACGGCGGTCCGGATGGATTCCAGAATCAGGTGTGGGACAGCCGCGTCGAAGGTGATGCCGTTGAGTTCCAGTACTTTTCGCAGGACGGTGAGGCTGGTTATCCCGGCAATCTGAAGGTTGTCGCCCACTACGAATGGAGCGAGGACAATGCGTTGAAGTTGACATTCACGGCTCAGACCGACAAGGCAACTGTCGTGAACCTTACCAACCACGCCTATTTCAATTTGAATGGCGAGGGGAACGGGAATATCCTCGATCACGAGTTGAAACTCAACGCCGAGGTCTATCTGCCGACTGACGAGACCTTGATTCCTGTAGGAGAGCCAGACCCGGTTGCAGGTACACCTATGGATTTCAGGGAGTTCAAGAAAATCGGTGAGGAGATCAAGGCTGACTTCCCGGCTCTCAACTATGGTAAGGGGTATGACAACTGCTTCATGATCAACGACTATGAGGCTGGTCAGCTTCAGACGGCGGCTCAGCTTTACTCTCCGGAGAGCGGCCGTCAGCTTGAGGTTCTGACCACCCAGCCAGCCGTCCAGATTTACACCGGCAACTGGCTTGAGGGCTGCCCGGCAGGCAAGTGCGGACGTGGCTATCACGACTATGAGGGTGTGGCCATCGAGTGCCAGCACTGTCCGGATTCGCCTAACAAGCCTGAGTTCCCTACAACCGTGCTCTGTCCTGGCGAGACCTTCAGCGAGGCCATCATCTGGGCGTTCTCGGTCAGGAAGTAGGAAGCCGGTCACTGAGCCATACACGCTTCGGTCACCGAGCCTGCCAAAGTGACCGAAATAACCATTGCAATTTTGAATATTCACAAATGAAACAGTATCAGGATCTTCTGCGTCATATAATGAACGATGGTGTGGTCAAGCATGACCGCACCGGCGTAGGCACCAAAAGCGTCTTCGGCTACCAGATGCGCTTCGACCTCTCCGAAGGTTTCCCGCTTCTGACCACCAAAAAGGTTCACCTCAAATCCATCATCTACGAACTCCTTTGGTTCATAGCCGGCGACACCAACATCAAGTACCTCAAGGACCACGGTGTCTCCATCTGGGACGAATGGGCCGACGAGAACGGCGATTTGGGGCCGGTCTACGGCGCGCAGTGGCGTAGCTGGCCGGCGCCGACCAGACGGCCGATCCATCGACCAGCTCACACAGGTGGTGAATATGATCAAGAACAATCCTGATTCGAGACGAATGCTCGTCACCGCCTGGAATCCCGGAGAGGTTGACAAGATGGCCCTTCCGCCTTGCCATTGCCTGTTCCAGTTCTATGTGGCCGAAGGAAAGCTCTCCTGCCAGCTCTATCAACGCAGCGCCGACACCTTCCTCGGAGTCCCTTTCAACATCGCCTCCTACGCATTGCTGACGATGATGATAGCCCAGGTCTGCGGCCTGAAGCCCGGCGACTTCATCCACACCACCGGCGACACCCACATCTACCTGAACCATTTCGATCAGGTCCGCGAGCAGCTCTCCCGTGAGCCCCGCCCGCTCCCGACAATGCGCATCAACCCCGATGTGAAGTCCATCTTCGATTTCAAGTACGAAGACTTCACCCTCGAAGGCTACGACCCCTGGCCGGCCATCAAGGCCCCCGTCGCGGTCTGATCGTCCGCCTTTGCATAAGTGCCTCCATAAGCTCTGATTTAAGGCACACGACAAGACAGTGCACCGGAGTATTGGAGACCTTCCCGTCTTTGCCCTTCTTCACGCGGACAAGGACGTCTTCAGGCCAGGCTCTTTCGTCGACGCCCAAGGCCTTGCGCGAGCTGAAAAGAGAGTATACGACTGCAGCGCGCACTGCGGCATCTTCGAGCACTGGGTGCCGGCGCTCCCAAGGTGTTCTTCCATTACTACTTCGTGAACAGCGCCACCAGCGAGAAGTCCGGCATCATGCTGGCTTCCGTCATCTGAACCGCGGGTGAGTAGCCAAAGAGCAGGGCAGAAGCCTTGCTTACCCTAATCCGAACCCTCTGCAGTCATTTGATTACAGAGGTTTTTTATGCAGGCCGTCGTCTCGCGATGAGATGGCGGCAGTTTTCGTACGGTTCTTCAAATTATTTTCCACTAAATCGTTGGAATATTTCGGGATTTAGCAGAGAATGTTTAACTTGCGACATCAAAACGATACGACTATGCTTATTGGCAGAAAAGAAGAACTCCGGGAGCTCAATGATGCTTTCAAGTCTGAATACTCCGAATTCGTGGCGGTATACGGCCGTCGCCGTGTGGGGAAGACTTTCCTCGTGCGGGAGGCGTTCAACTATGAATTCACCTTCCAGCATACAGGCGTCGCGAAGGAGAAGATTGCAGGTCAGCTTGCCGCTTTCCGCACTTCGCTGATTGACTACGGCTACAAGGATTGTCCGGAACTTGCCAGCTGGCCCGATGCCTTCAATTCCCTGAAGGTTGGCATCAAATCCAGCCGGAAGAAAAAGAAGGTGATCTTCATTGACGAGATCTCTTGGATGGATACGCCCAAGTCCAATTTCGTTTCTGCCCTGGAGCATTTCTGGAACAGCTGGTGCAGCGCCCGCAAGGACGTTCTGCTGATTATCTGTGCTTCCGCCACGTCTTGGATCATTAACAAGGTCATCAAGGACAGGGGAGGACTCCACAACCGTGTGAACACGCAGATCTATCTGATGCCTTTCACACTGAAGGAGTGCGAGGAGTACCTACAGAGCCGGAACATCCGTATCAACCGGTATCAGATTCTCACTCTCTATATGGTGATGGGAGGACCGGCTTACTACTGGAGCCTGCTGCAGCGGGGAAAATCTGCCGCCCAGAACATTGACAGTCTCTTCTTTGCGGAGAACGGGAAACTGCGCGGGGAATACAGTGCCCTGTACGAGTCACTTTTCAAGAATCCGGACCGTTACATCAAGATTGTGGAGGCTCTGGGGGACAAGGCCAAAGGTCTCACGCGCCAGGAGTTGATTGATGATTACGGCCTGGAGAATAGCGGTGTCCTGACCACCTGCCTGGAAGAGTTGGAGCAGTGCGGCTTCATCCGCAAGTACGCCGCCATCGGCAAGGAGAAGAAAGGTGCCCTTTTCCAGCTTATCGACAACTACACGCTCTTCTATTACAAGTTCATCAAAGAGTCCGGCGGTGGCCCGGCCTTCTGGAGCCATTCCCTCAATTCGGGCGTGCAACGCGCCTGGTCCGGCCTGGCCTTCGAGCGGGTATGTCTTCAGCATGTGGGGCAGATCAAAGCCGCGCTGGGCATTGCAGGAGTGATGACCAAACAATGCGCCTGGCGTTCCGACTCGAAAAATCTGGGACCGGGAGAGAGAGGGACTCAGATTGACCTGCTCATCGACCGCAGGGACGACACCATCAACATCTGCGAGATGAAGTGGGCGTCCGAGCCATACGTCATCGACAAGGATTATGATGAGAAACTCCGGAATAAGGTCGCTGCCTTCATCCGTGAGACCGGAACAAGGAAGTCCATTCTCATAACAATGGTCACCTCCTACGGCGTGAAGGAGAATATGTACTCCGATGCAGTGCAGTCCCATGTGGTGATGGACGATCTCTTTGCGTAGAGAATATTTTCCGCTAAAAGTCTCCCGAAAAGCGGGATTCAGTAAAGTATTTGCTTTGATTCTTCCTTTAGTTCGGACACCGAAATTCAACGGGAGCATATTCTCCATAAAATGCTTCCTTCGTAGTGTAATTTAACCTTGACAGGAGCATTTAACTTTGTTTTTGCTTCTGTCAAGGTTTTGCGATCTAATAGATCTCACCGGCCCAAAGCATCTTAAAGAAGTCACACACGTAGATGAGTTCGATATTCCCGGTTTTTCGTGTGAGCCGGTCGGTGGACACCAGAATCAGCCTTGCTTCCGGATGTTCTTCGGAAAAGCGGTTGAGTCCGGTCTTGTGCTTGGTTTGAACATCATCGGTGGATTTTATCTCAATCGCCACTTTGGCGTCACCGAGGATGGCATCTACCTCAATGTCTGAATATGTGTGCCAATATGAAAGATCCTTTTTCTTGTCGTTGTAACCCAAGTATGCGATAAGTTCCTGCATCACAAGATGTTCAAATGCGTGACCATATTCAGGAGTGCCTGCTCTCAGATTATTCCTTCCCATCAGATAATTGACTATTCCTACATCGAAATAGTAAAACTTCGGGGCTTGCGTCAACTTCCTTTTGATCACTTTCCGGTAGGCAGGAATCTCATAGCCTATGAGCGTGTCATAGAGGATTTGGAAATATGCCTTGACGGTGTTCGCGGCCACGCCACAATCTGACGCGATGTTTTCATAGTTGATGATCTCGCCGTCGCTTATCGCCGCCACCTCCATAAATCTTTCGAATATACCGATGTCTTTGACGGCTGCCTCCTCAAGAATCTCTTCTTTTAGGTACACTTCGACATATCCTTTCAATCGCCCTTCTGCATTGTTTACCATATAATGCCTTGGAATCATTCCGTTTTGTATGGCTCGGGAAAGGTCATAATCCGGAATTTCGGCACTTACAAGAGGAAACAAGGTTTCTGGGATGGCGCGTCCACCAAGTGTGTTCGCTCCTCTCTTTTTCAGTTTTCTGGCACTTGAACCGCTCAGTATGAAATAGAGGCCTTTCTCGACCATCAAACTATGAACCGTGTCCAAAAGATCCGGCACTTTTTGAATCTCATCAACTATCACAAGTGTCTTTTCGGGGTATTTGTCAAGGGCCTCTTTGAATAGTTCCGGTTTGCGTTGAAGGCGCTTTCGCAGATCCGAATCAAGCAAATCAAAATACACCGCATCCTTAAACTTCTCTTTGAGAAGCGTGGATTTCCCTACCTGACGAGCGCCGAAAAGGAACATTCCTTCATCAAGACGGCTATCTATATCAAATATTCTATTATACATAGCATTAATTGTTTTCGTTCTGTAGGGTTGCGGATTTTTTAATAATAACCGCAACTATGTTGCGAATATAATAATAGTATTGCAAAAATCAAGTGGTTGACACCTTTTATGTGCCCCAATCCTGTTTTTGCTATGGTGCAGGTTGCTGGTAAGATGAACCTAAGGATGTCATTCCGCGCGGATGGCGTCGGCGGGGTTGGAGTGGGCGGCGTGGAGGGTCTGGAAGAAGATCGAGACGACGGCGATGAGGAGCGAGACGGCTCCGGAGGCGATGAATATCCACGGGCTCAGTCCGATCCGGTACGAGAAGCTTTCCAGCCACTTGTCCATAATGAACCACGAGAGCGGCACGGCGAATATGAACGACACCAGAAGCGGGGCGCAGAACTTCGTCAGGAGCAGGGACAGAACCTCGTTCGTTGTGCTGCCCATAATGCGGCGCACACCGATCTCCTTTTTCCGCTGCCTGATGAAGAACAGCGACATCCCGATGAAGCCGAGAATGGAGATGAGGACGGCGACACCTGTGAATATGCTCACGATCCTCATCGTATTCTTTTCCTCATTCAACGAGGCCTTGATGTTGTCATCAACACTTTGCAGTTTCCAGTCAAGATCCTCGGTGGTTCCGTCAACCTCTTTGATCAGGTCACAGAGCTTCTTCCTGGCATCAGGGGAGCCGTCAGTCTTGACCATAAAATTAGGATCCTCGATCTCATCCGTGTCCTTGACCGTGATCATGAACGGCTGATAAGGGTCAAGGATGTTTGTCATGTGGAAATTGGAGAATATCCCGGCGACCTGCATCACTTTGCCATCGCCCCATGTCACCTCTGATTCTCCACCCCCCAGGCTCAGTTTTCCGGCGAGCTCTTCATTGATATATTTCACATCGCCTGAAAGATGGTTGTCCTTGACCAGATTGATGCCCATTATGTCGATGAACTCCTTGTCCCAAGTTGTGAGATAGACCAGAAGATTATTGTTGTCCTTGTCTTTACGGGTGCTCATCGAACGGTAGTTCCCGTCAAGGGATGTACCTGAGAACGAGCCTATTCCTTGGATGAACGGCTGGCTTTTCAGGGTATTTCTCAGGACTTCCGGATTGTCGGAGCTGACACGGTAGATGTTCTCCGTGTTGTAGCCCAGCGGAGCCTTTACCAGATGGTTCATCTGGAGCAGGATCGTCAGAGTGGCTGTCATCATCGTCATCGTGATCACGTTCTGGAGGATTATGAATATCCTGCAGAGCACCATTTTGGAATGGTAGCGGAACGATCCTTTCACGACATCTATCGGCTTGTACCTGGAGAGCGAGACGGTAGGCATTATTCCCGAGATCACTCCTGTCAGGATGATGAAGACGAGGCTGACCGAGACTGTGGCGAGGTTGATGTCCTTGAGGATGTCAATCTTCCCTTTGAAGAGTACGGCCACCTTGTCCTCAAGCAACAGGGCCAACGCCCCGCCGATGATGAACGAGATGAACACCATCAATGTGGATTCCCCGATCAGCTCCAAGGATATTCCCAAACCATCACTCCCGAGAAGCCTTCGGGTGGCCATTTCCTTTGCCCTGAAGCCTGTGTTGGCGACCGTAAGGTTTATGTAGTTGGTGACGGCGAACATCAGTATTGCCAGAACAACGGCCAGCAATATTCCTAAAAGGCTCTTGTCGCCGGTCTGAAGGCCCGCGCCAGTATTTTGTGGCGCGAACATCAGGTCGTCAAGCGGGATGATGGCGGCCTTTGTGTTGCCGTAGAAATTGAACACCGGAATGCTCTCAATGCAGTAGGAGGTCAGGTCTTCAATCTTATCTTCGAGGCTCGCCCCTGGTCTCAGCATCAGGAATGACAATGTGGAGCCTAACGGCCCGCTGGCCATCAGGTCGTTGCGGAGTCTGTAGCCGAGGACCTGCGGTGCGCGTTCGAAATTGGCGATGACCGCCGTCTCGTTCAGGAACACTGTCTTGTCCAAATCCTTGATGACCCCTGAGACAGTGTAAACAAGCGAGCTGTCGTATGGGTCGCCGTTGTCGTCACTTACGAAGACATAACGTGTCCCTTCGATTTGAAGCGGCTGACCGAGAGCGTTGCCGTCCGGGAACAAGGCTTTGGCAAGAGACTCTGTGACAACGCATTTCTCAGGGCTGTCCAGAGCGGTCTCACGGTCTCCGTCAATCATCTTGAAATCAAAGAATCTGAAGAAATTGGAGTCCGCGAGCATTATGTTGCCGGCGTTGTCCCCCTGGGACTCCTCATAGACTTTGTCCTCGTGCTTGATCTTTCCGTTGTGCATATAGACGCAGCAGACATCCTCAACCTCAGGATACCTGTCCTTGAGTGAATGGGCGCAATCCGGCCACGACAGAAGAGAGTTCCCGTTCTCTGTGCCAAGCACGTAGATCCTCTCATGGTTCCTGTGCCATTTGTCGATGCTGAACTGCCGGTAGGTGTAGTCCCCGATCAGTATCACAAACATCAGTGACAGCGCAAGCCCCACCACATTGATCACCGCATAGAGCGGATTGTTCTTCAGAAACCTAAAGAAATATTTCATTGCCTCAAATTCTTTACCAACCTATTTTTAAACGCTTACTAATAACGGTTTTCACTAACCTTCACCGAAAGTCGTTTCGACAGGCTCAGCGGCCCTTGTCCGGCATGTTCACCAACCGTGGTTCAACGATCTCACCAACAATCAACAAATTCAACGTGCAATGTGTTGGTCACGATAACTGTCACCAGCTTGTCTTCCAGGAGATCGTTGAGTTTGTCGAAACGACCATCCGCAAAAACCGTCATTTGGCCAATCCATTACCATGCCAAAAGATTCAAGTGATTGTCATTCAGGGATATTCTTATTTTATGAATATGCAAAAGTGTAAAGAATCTTTACACTTACTGTAAAGATTCTTTACAGTCTTTTACACCCCCTCCCATCCCCCTAACACCTCCGACCAACCCCTATCAAAACCAAACATTTAGCCTTTTCACGCTTATCGTTACCTATTGTTTCTTATGCTTCTTTTCGTTATATTTGTACCACATTTGCACCTTTAGGGTGAAGTGTAAAGACTCAAAGGGCAAAAAACTGCGGACCACCCTAAATATTCCGCTGCCTTTACATCAGTTTACAAAAACACGCCCCAAACACTCTTTACACACCCTAAACAACTTATGTGTAGCTTCTCATAAGTTGTTTTATGACAAGTATATCATTATGCAAAGTTGACATCAAAGCCACATTGATATTCAACAAGTTATCTATGCTACTTCTCGTTTCAACTTTGCATAACAATATCAATGATTGAGCCCTTTCAGCCACTCCCGGAGGTTCTTGTCTCGTTCCCAGACACGGTCTGACTTGACCCCGGGATTGAGATCCACATAGGCTTTTTCCAAGGCCTCGCGTTTTGCTTTTGAGTCTGCTCGTGCGTAGATATCCGTTGTTTGTATAGATACATGACCAAGTATATCCCTGATATAGACGAGGTTGACGCCGGATTGCAACAAGTGCATGGCCTTGCTGTGCCGGATGCTGTGGCAACTGAGCCGGTCCGGTATAAGCGAGGGGTTGACTTCTCGGGCCATATCCGCATAAGTCTTGAGCACGTACGCCACTCCTTCCCGTGTCAGCTTTTCATGCCTGTTGTTAAAGAACAGCGGAGTTCCGAACATGTTGCTATTGTCAAGATGGTTCTCCTCCATATACAGCCTCAGATGATTCACCTGTTCCTTCACCATGGGGACCACACGAGCCTTGCGTCCCTTCCCGAAGAGCCTTATCGTGTAAGGCTCGCTATCAATGCGGACGCAGTCAACGGTCAGATCCGCAATCTCCTGAACCCTCGCTCCGGTGTCGTACATCAGCGAGAGCATCGCCAGATGTCTGCGTCCCTGCCAGGTCGTGACATCAGGCTGGTGGAGAAGCAGGCGGATGCCATCCTGCGAGAGATAGTTCAACGCTTTCTTTTCAGTTCTCATGGCCTTTATGGACAATATCTTCTGCCATTCCTCTGATTGCTCGATAATGTTGTATTGCAGGAACGACACAAACGCGTGGATGGCTGCCAGCCTGTAGTTCCTTGTGGCCGGGGAGCAATTCCTCTCGTCAAGGATCCAATTGAGATAGCCGACGACATTTTGCCGAGTGAGATGCCTGAGGAACAGTCTCTCTACAGCGACACCCTTTTTGGTATGCATATAGTCGATATATTGGACAAAGGCATCCCTATATGCGGACAAGGTGTTTGGGCTGACATTGCGTTCGTGGGGCAGATACTCGGACAGGAACCGGCTAAGTTGTTTGGCAAAGTCTGTCGCTGTCGTCATAGGCCTTGCAGAGTTTAGGATAAACAAAAGCATTTATCGCGGAGCACTGGCGTTCCATTTCCGGATACATTGCGTAGGTCAGGCGGACATACTGCTCAGTCGCCGACAGTGAATGGTGTCCCAGACTGGCGGACAATATAGGAAGGCCTGTGTATAGGTCAACACCATTATGGGCCATCTGGAGCAGACAGTGAACGGCATATGTGTGCCGCAGGTCGTGCACTCGAGGTCCGCGATGATTTCCCTTGAACGGAATACCACACCTGTCGAGCATCTTGCGGAAGAACTGGTACACAGCATTGGCGCTGAATGATGTGCCGTCCCCCTTTACAAACAAGGTATGGTCTGGCGCGGATATTCCGACAATGGGCATCCTGTCCCTGTGCGATATATATTCCGACAGGACGTTGCGCATGGACTCGCTGATAGGGACGATGCGGTCTGTCCCGTTCTTGGTTTTCCTGAGATGAATGTACCCATTCTCAAGGTGCACGTCCTCGTTAACTATGGACAGGGCTTCGGAGATGCGGGCACCTGTCCCGTATAGCATCCTCAGCAAGGCAGGCATGGAGAAGAGTGACGTCCCCATACGGACATCATACAGGCGGCTTGCGTCACATGCTGCAAAGATGTCGGCAATTTGGGATTTCGTGAAGATATACGGAGTAAAGTTCCGTTGCGGCTGCCTGGGCAACCGTGGGATATGACAAAGACATCCTCTCCTGCTCATCAAGGTCGTCAACTGGCGCCATGCGGAGTACTTGGCATAGATTGTCCGGTCGCAGTCGGCATCCCTGGTCTTGCGCCACATCGAGATGAACTCGGACGTGACATGCGGATCGGTAAGATTCACAGATACGGCGAAGTCATCGAACTCCTTCAGTATCCACTTCATACGGAGAGCGCTGATACCGGCGGACGCCTTTACCTCGATGAGGCTTCTCATATATGGAGCCAGAACGCTTCTGTAGTTGAACATCTCACTCATAGAACGCGCCTCCTCTCTGCATGTAGAACCCTTCCGCGACAGAAGGCACAGGCAATGCGCACTTCATCAGCGATGGGATGTCGATTTTCAAGTACACCATGGTGGTATCCGTATGGCGGTGTCCCAGTGACTCCGATATGACCGGCAGTGTTGTCTCCTCACTAAGCATGGCGCTGGCCAAAGAGTGACGAAGCGAATGCGGCCCGTGGTGTTTCAAGTGTACATCCACACCGGACTTGAGGATGATTTCATTGATGGCGGCGCATACACATGCTTTTGTGGCACCAGTGTAAGGTGCGCGACTCGAGAGGAACACCTGGTCAAGACTTGATTTGGGACGACCATTTTTGAGATAGTCAACAATGGAGTTTCCAACCTCAGCTAAAAGCGGCAGCTGAATGACCTTCCGTGTCTTCTGCATCGTGATCGTTAGCAGGTTGTTGTCCCAGTCGATTTCGCCAAACTTAAGGTTCGCGATATCGGATGCCCTAAGACCAAGCCGAGAGGCCAGCAACGTCATCGCATAGTTCCTTTTGCCGACGGCATTACTCCTGGCTATGGAGTTCTCTATCCTCAGCACCTCTTCCTTTGTGAAGAAGGATGGAACTCGCTCAGGATGCCTGACGCGGAACGACTCGAAGAACTGGCTGAAGTCTCGTTCCAGAAGTCCTTCCTCCTTCCAGAACCTGAACAGCACACGCAATGCGGACACGATGTTTACCTTATTGGTGGGATGGGCAAGGACGAAGGACACGATATGATTTTCAGCAATATTCTCCTTGTGGCGGACACCCTCCGCTTCAAGATGATGCAAGAACTCGCTCAAGTAAAGACGATAGTCACCGATGGTGGTCCTGCTGCGGCGGAGGTTGGTCAGACGTTGTATCAACTTCTCCATATCCTTTCCCAATTCACCATCCAGACGATGATAAACGGGAGTGAGACAACGCTTGCGGATATGTCCGGTCAGCAGCATGTCGTCAAGCACCTGGATGCTGCGGATCTTCTCCCGTTCCTGCTGACGGACGGTTCCGTTGCGATGACAAGTTTCAATGAACATTGCGCCTACGCTTGTTTGGTACTTTCTGAGACCCCTGGCCTCCATGAATGGGACAATGCCATGTCTCCAGAGTGTCTTGTACACGCCAATGCGATTTCGCGAGTAGTTGTTCTCCTGGAAGAAGGCGATGCATTGTCCAATCAATGTTTGGATTTCTTGTTCCTTCATAACAATTGATATTAAATTTCGGGGCTTATGCCTTTCATATAATATAACGTTATGAGAAGTATTTATGTTTAGTAACCAACGTGAAACTCACAAAGCCAGTCCGTTGGCATGCATCCTGGCGACACTACTTTGCATAATGATATGCTTGTCATAAAACAATAGCTCTATTTCCCAACGTTTGCGGTAGATTGCGACAATCTCTTCTACCGGCATCTCCATATCATTCGTGAGCAGTGAGATTAACTTTGCCTGCTTGTTCTTCTTGATATCAACGTATGTTACGATGCGGGCCTTATGGACAATGTCACTCCCTTCAGCTACTTTCTTTGTGAATGTGACATGCTTCACTCTATACTCCATTAGGCCTTCCGGTGTCATGTAGGCGGTATCTTCATCAATCTGATACACAAGGTTTTTCTTCATCTTGGTGACATAGATTACACCACGGCTGGTCAGCTCCTCGAACTTTCCATAGTCGATATAGGCCCTATCCAAGGCCACTATATCGCCCTCGATGTAGTTCGTGGGCTTGAGCATGAAGCTGTCGTTTGTGGCTGCAGATGTGAACTTGACGTCAGAAGGAACGCCTTCGTTGGCGTGTATGTTCGTATGGACTTTGATGCCGCCTTTCTTCTTTCCCGTCTTTGGATGGCGTCCAACACCTTTGAAAAGCATGTTGGAGAACAGGGTTACAGTCGTGGAGTCTATGATCTGCAGCCTGTTTATCCAACTTGACGATGGATTCTTCCGGCTGTCCGAGGAAAGTTCGTCCTTGTATCTGGCATACAGACTGCGGTATATCTTCTCAAAGATGGCTTCAGACCTTCTCGCATTGGCATCGGACAGGGTGCTTCTGCGTGGCATCATGCTGATGCCGAGATGGGCCAGTTTCCGTGCCTCTGGAAACATTGAGTCCGTGATCTCGCGAAGAGAGTCAAACCTCTTTATGACCGCGTAGAGCATTATCAGCAGATGATGCCACACGTCAAAGTTCTTGACATAGCGTTCTCCGCCGTTTGAACGGCTTATTTCAAGAATTCCTGTCCGATCGAGTAAATTAATTAGCTGACCATATGCCGGCTGTCCGATAAAATGGCTACCTTTGTTCATGGTTCCTTCAGTTTTGTTGCAGAAACAAAGATAACCAAAAGGCTGGACCTCCCAATCGGAGATTCAGCCTAATTTTTTGTACTGTCAAAAAGTTTTAGCGGACAGTAATACATGTAAATACTAACATTAATCTTTGGCCAACGTTCGTTCGGCTCGATGCGAACCACCTTGCAAGTAAACATCTTGCCTGCATCCATCAATCTAGCCATGACAAGGTTATCCTTCATAGGCACCCACCCGATTCTGACGTCCTTATGGTAAATGCCGATAGTAAACTCATCCACCTCATTCTCCGGATGCCGCCTCAAGGTCAACTGCATTCCTGGGATAATATACTCCTGTACCTCCGCAATTTTTTCGCAGTACCCGGTACCGGCGACGAAGACATTGATGACAAAAATCTCTTGCTTGAAAGGAATGATGCCAGCGCCGCCTTTGTCGTGGATCAAGGCCATCAATTCAGGGTTTAACTTAACGAGTCCGGTTTCCATAACTTCAACATCATCAAATAATTCTTGGTCTGTTCGAGCTGTTTCTTCGCAGTGGCAATCCGCTCGGTAATTTCCACCTGTTGTTCTTTAATCCAATCAGCGTTGGTCAGATTATCACGGTAAATGAACGGGAACACCGAATCCATCTGCTCAATCCTGTGCTTAAACGAATTCACTGTTTCCTGGGCTTTCTCGATAAGCCGGGGCAAATCAGTTTCGGGAATATCCACAATGGATTCCTCCGTCAACGCAAGTGCAATCTGCCTAAGCACAAAAATATCGCCGATACGATAAGCCGACACGGCCTTCAAGAACATGTCCCGCTCTTTTTAAGTCTGCTCCGGGTGCAAATCGGGGTGCAAAGCTTTTGCTATCAGCCGATACAAATCCCTGAGTTCCTCCGTCTCTTCTTTGCTATAGGACGGCGCATTGAGGAAATCCTGTGCGGCTTTGATACTTGCCTCTTTCTCTTCCAGCTCATCTTTGAACTTGGCCTTTTCCAGACTGATTCTGCGTGCAATCTGCTCTTCATCCGGCCGCTCATTTCGGTTGATATACACCTGAAATAGCTGCGCTTCCAGATTCACTAATCGAATCTCGACATTCAGCTGGAATTCCTCGAAAAGAAGCTTGCCGATATGTGTTTCATACAAGGAAAGCAGATGCGGCCGCTCCTCAAACTGCATATACTCGGCTTTCAAGTAGAGTTTGGCCGACTCCTGCCGCAGCTCCTCCAGGCGATTCTGGAGGGCTGCAATTTCAGGATGAATAACTATAGCTTGCGTCATACTTACTGAATCTCAGGTTGATCTTCCGCATTTTTCTCGCGGGCTTCGTCGAATTTCGCCTTCATGGTGGGATTCCCACGAGTCAGACGTTTGATAGAGAGCGCATCGGCCTTGTCGTTGGCCAGACGCAGATTGTTTTCAGAGCCAATCAACGCATCCTTGATTTTCTGCAGATGCGTGATGGACTTGTCAATCTCATCGATAGCGGTCTTGAACTTCTCGCTAGCCAGGCGATAATTCCTTCCGAACGCATCCTTGAAAGCCAGCAGTTGGCTCTCGAAGTTGGTCACATCCACGCTTTGGCTGCGTGCCAGCGCCAGTTCCTTCTTATTACTCCACCGTCTTTTTGGCCGCATTCACCAGAAGAGTAATCATCGCCTTGAAAAACTGGGGACGGATGACATACATCTTCGGATAGCGATAGGACACATCCACGATACCTCCATTGTACAGCTCGCTTTCAGGCTCAAGCAGCGAAACCAGTACGGCATACTCGCACCCCTTTGCCTTGCGGTCAGCATCCAGTTTACGGAAGAATTCCTCGTTCCGATGCTTCGTAGCGCCACCATCCGTCTCATTCTTCATCTCAAACATGATGGAAATGTATTCTAAGCCGTCTTCATAGTCACGGAAAATGAAATCACCCTTGCTGCCATTGGAGGCATCATTGTCCTTCTCAAAATAAGCATTCGGGAAAAGCGGCCTCAGTTCACCATTGAAGACCGTATTACAGTGAACCTCCAACGTTTCACCGACCATCTTGGTGGACAGTCGGCTCTTGAGGTCCTTGTAATAGTCAACCTGTTCCTGTGCCACTTTCAGCCGGTTCTCATAGTCTTCCCGAATCACTTTCTCATGCAGTTCGGCCCGGGATTTGTCCAGCTTCGCGTCCGAACGGAGCTGGGCGATTTCCGCCTCTTTGACCTGCAGCGATTCTTTTGCTTTCTGCTGCTCCTCCAGAACGGCAATCTGGATTGCGCTTTCCTTCTGGGCGATGGCGGCCCGCAGCTCTACGATAATCTTATCCTTATCTGCAACCGCATTCCCTACAGCCAGCTTCTGCCGGTCACCCATAGCAGAAATCTGCTCTTTCAACCGGGCGATTTCCCCGTCCTTCTCGCTGAGTGCCTGGTCTTTCTTGAAAAGCGCGCTCTGATGTTCCTGCTCTTTCGAAGCGGCACGTGCCTGCTCTTCGGCCTGATGCTGCTTATGAAGTTCAGCAATACGCCTGCTCACTTCGGCGTCGAATTCGGCACCTTTGACCTGATTGACGATGGAAGCGTAGTCGGCTTCGTCCACGGAAAAGACATTTCCGCACTTGGGGCATTTGAGTTCTCTCATTCGCTTATGTTGTTGATGATTGATGGTTACAAAGTTAATTCAAAGACAAGAAATCACTCCTACAGATTCATAAAGACCTGGTAAGGAAATTCTTTCAGCACAACAGGATAAGCCTGTCCGTAATCCCGCACACACTCCTTGAAGGCATTTTCCTCCACCAACCCTGCTACCTTATAGTACTCTTCAGGGAAGAGACGTTTCATCAGACCAAAGTCCGTATCACGTTCTTCTTCCGAGACAGCTGCCTTGCGCATGGCATTATACTCCTTGGCAGAAACCCCAAACAGCATCTCCCTTTTGATTTCAGCGCCATCTTTCTGAATGTAGTACGCAATAGTTACCTCCTTCAAGCGGACATATTCATCGGCAGCTGCAACCAGTTCCTCGGGCATATCTTCCTGCAGCTGAACGAAAATGCCATCATAATCGGTATCTTCCGGGAGGATTTCAGGAAGACGGTGGACATAAATCTCTTCCTCCAGAGCAGTCGTCAAGCCTTCCAGGGCGCACAGGTCAACCAGATGACCGCCGTTACCGTCCATGACAGCTGCTACATCACGTAACTGACTCTCATTGACTTTGTAATTCAGTGTTTCCTGGGCGATAATCTCGTTTCCGTTGAGGACATTGAAGGAAAAAGAAATGGTCTTCGTCATAGTGCTTGCTACTTTAGAAATGAAACTTTTGGACTAACTCGGAGGCTATTTGCGAGTATTTTTGTAAATTTGGCAAATACTTTCGTTCAGCCTTGCAGTAAGATATACGCCCATGGTGCGTCAAAGTTTCATGCCGTGGTGAAGTTGGACAGGATGGACAAGGTATTGGCAGGAAAAATCACCAACTTTGTACATTAATACTGACATTATGCCCACCACCGAGAAGCATACGCCTTCGGAGGAAATAGTCCTCAATGAAGATCAGCTGATCTGTATCCTAACCAACAAAATCGTAAAAGCATCAGAGAAAGAGAGCAATCTCCAGTTCATGATTCAAACCATGTCCGAGGAATATGGTTTTGCTCTGGAGGATATGCAGCGGGATTTCTCTTTCAAATACACCGACGAAGAAGACAAGAAACGTACAGCCAAAGTTGACCTGGCCATCTTCGAGCACGGGAAAGCCCACGATGCTGACAACCTGATCCGGGCCATTATTGTTGCGAAGGACGCCAAGGTGAAAGCAAACGATTCTAAAGGCGGCGTTATGGCTTCCTTGGAGACGATTTTAACGTATACCGAATGTGAATTTGGATGTTGGACGAATGGTGAGGACCTGCATTTCCTTGGAAAGAGTCTGGATAAATGGCAACAGGCTACGATAGAAGAATTATCAGATTTTCCGGCTGTTAATCAATCTTTAGCAGACCTTATTGCATCAGGGGATAAGGCGGCACCTAGAAAGCCCGCTAACGAATCTTTAGTTCGCACATTTAAACGTTGCCATGACTATATCTATGCTAATGAAGGTGGCAACAAAGATGCTTTCTGGGAACTTTTGAATCTCATCTTTTGCAAGATGTATGATGAAAAGCGTCGATATATTGATGCTAAAAATGGTATCAGCTATCGCCGCAAATTCTGGGTCGGTGTTAAAGAGCAAAATACCCGTGAAGGCCAGGCTGCTGTTGCTGCCCGAATCAAAGGCATTTTTCAAGAACTGAAAGACAGTAATATCTATAAGGATGTTTTTGATGGAAACGAAGTTATAGGATTATCGGATAGGGGTCTTGCTTATGTAGCCAGCGAACTGGCCAAGTATTCTTTCTTAGATGCGACTGTCGATGTGAAAGGCACTGCCTATGAGACAATCGTCTCAAATACACTGAAACAGAGTTATGGTCAGTTCTTTACCCCTCGCAATATAATCCGGTGCATGGTTGAAATGCTTGATCCAGACCAAGATACTCGTGTGCTTGACCCTGCTTGCGGCAGCGGAGGATTCCTGGTGATGGTGTTGGATCACGTACGTCGGAAGATGACCAAGAATATGTATCCGGACCTTGAAGGACCTATTCTGGATGCAAAATACAACTCCCCGGAGATTGATGATCTAGTTCGCGAATATGCAAGCAATATGATCTTTGGATTCGACTTCGATAAAGACCTGAAGAAAGCTGCTCGAATGAATATGGTTATGTCAGGCGATGGTCATTCCAATATTTTCAACATTAACTCGTTAGAGTATCCGTATGGGGCAAAACCGGATGTCCCCAAGGTTGCAAAAGCCGTAAATCAAAGCATTGCAATTAGTCGTGACAAAAATTACTCATTCGCAACTGCCGAGGATAATGCCCAGGGTAAATTCGATATGGTGTTTACAAATCCACCCTTTGGCTCAAAGGTCGAGGTCGCAAAGGATATTGCGGAAAGATATGAACTAAACAAGTTCCTTGATAAGCCGGCTCCAGAGGTTCTCTACATAGAGGCTTGTTACCATTATCTCAAGCCGGCTGGAAAGGTAGCAATAGTCCTACCTGATGGGATTCTTGGGAATCCTAGCATGATAGATGTCCGTTTGTGGATTCTCAGGCACTTCAAACTACTCGCTTCTGTCGATCTGCCTGTTGAAACATTCCTTCCTCAGGTTGGAGTTCAGGCATCTCTCCTTTTCATGCAAAAAAAGACAGAGGCCGAGCAACTGATTCCTATAGTGGAGGAGGAATATAAAGTTTTTATGGCTATTGTAGAGAAGGTCGGCAAGGATAGGCGAGGCGTCCCTGTATATAGAAAGGATCAAGATGGGGCTGAACTGCTTTTTGAAAATGTTAAACAATGGTTATCCACTGATGATATGGGTCAGCCTGTTGTTAAAGAGCGCAAAGAGAGAGTAAAAATGATAGATGACGATCTTCCAAGGGTTTCTGCTGCATATCGTGCATTCCTAAACAGTTAGACAATCATTATGAGAAGCATAGTCATAACAAATAAAGATGTATTATCATCAAACAGGTTTGACGGCAGTTATCATAACGCTGCTGTTAACATTTATGATGGCATTATTCGAAAACACTCCTCGCATAATCTTTCATTCTATTGCTCTGACGTTTTTACTTCTGGTAGAAATAGAAGAGTATATACTTCTGAAGCATTCGGCGTCCCTTTTTTAAGTAATTCCGACGTTATGTCTGCCAACCCTTTTATGTCATGTAAATATACGTCGCGCAAATATGGGTTCGACGTAGAAGGCATGCTAAAGAAAGGGATGATACTTACAGGTCGGGTCGGAGCGATTGGCCAAACTGCATTTGTCACGGAGAGTTGGGAGAAGGTGAAAGCTATTGGTTCAGATAATATCATTCGAATACAGGTAAAACCAGAGTACAAGAATGGTTTTATATATGCCTATCTCGCTTCAAAAGTAGGAAATCTCTCGTTTTGGAAACACGCTACAGGTGGAGTACAGCCATTCATTACTGATTCTATGGTTGGTACTCTTCCTATCCCGGATTTTCCCGAAGAATTCCAAGAAAAAATCGATTCTTTAATTGCAGAATCTGCGCGTCTTCGTGATATTTCGACGGAATCGTTAAATGAAGCGCATGCCTTAATTGAGTCACATTTTACTGAACAGATGTGCCAACCCAGTTATGGTATTGTTTCGTCAAAAACGGTTTCTGAATCTCAGTTTCTCAGGTTTGAAGCAACATATCACTTATCCGTCGGAAAGCAGTATGACGAATATATAAAGAATCATTTTGAATGGAAATCTCTGGGAGAACTTTCAGAATCTATATCCCGACCCGGAATCGCTAAAAGGATGTATGTCAAAGATGGCATAACATTCCTTGGGGGAACGGATATTTTCCTTTCAGTCCCAGAAAGCGATAAGAAATTATCACGCAAAGCACCTAGTCTGGAGGATTATCTCATCCAGGAAGGCTGGATCCTTCTGCCTCGTTCTGGCACCATAGGAGATGTAGTGTTCACAAACGAACAACATGCTCAGAAACTCGTTTCTGAGGATGTTGTTCGGATAATTCCGAACAACATCCTCAGAAGGGGATTTGTGTTTTCATTCCTGTCATCCAAAATCGGCAAAGCACTCATCCAGAGGCCTATTTTTGGCTCTGTCATCCAACATGTAGAGCCCCCACTTCTGTCAGTTATTCCCATCCCTGTCTTCGAGGAAGCAGAGATGGAAAAGATTGCCTCTCTTGCTGAAAAGCATAGAGAGTGTTGGGGAAAGGCCGCCAAGATGGAACTTGAGGCCATTTCCCTTGTCGAAAAAGAGATTGAGAAGTGGAACAACTAACAGAATAATAACACACATTATATGGCAAAAATCATCAAGACACATCTCGGAGATGGTTCGGTGAACGCAGGGGAAAAGCGTTTGCTGGACTTTCTGTATGTGAAGTTGCCGGATAACTACTTGGTTATCCCCAATGGTGAATACTCCAGCAAGACGCCCCAGGGCGCCGTCAAATACTGGGAATATGACGCCATTGTAATTGCCCCGCACGGCATTTATCACATCGAGAATAAGGATTGGAACGGGAGTCTTTACGGCGACGACTTCATCTGGAGCGTAAATGGTGTTGAGCGCAAGAACCCTCACAAGACAGCCACCCTGAAGACCAAGATTCTGGCCGCCAAACTCCAGAATCACAATCCCAGCTGGCGCTTTGGCTCCATCCAGACCGTTGTGACGCTCAGTTATCCCGGTCAGTCCAAATTTGGTCTGGATCCGCATTCCGACTGCTATGAGCAGACCTTCCTCCTCAACAGCGAGCTTATTGACTACCTTACGGATAATGAACGCCTCCGGAAAGATCCCGAATTTATGGTCGGGATTCAGAAAGAAATCGCGGATTACCTTTCCGGCGAGTCTTCTCACCAGAACTACGCGAAAAAGAAAGAGATTCTTGACTTCGCTATCCTGGAGACGCTCCAGTCCAACGAGGAATACACGGAATACCTTTGCCAACCAAAGATTTTTGCCACAAAAAAATACAAGGTTCGCGAGTATCCGCTCAGTTTTGCCGGCAAAAGCCAGCCGGAGCTGGAACGCCTGACGCTAAGTGCCCAGAACGCGAAGTTCGCCCTGCAGCAGATTGAAACCTGCCCCAACATCATCAAGAGCAGTTTCCAGTTCAACGATGACCATACTTTCTTCTACGAATACAGCGAGTATCTGGAGGGCTCATCTCTGGAATCTAAGTTAAAGAGCAAGACCTTCACGCAGCGGGAGAAACTGGGTATTATCTTGGATATTGCCAAGGCGTTGAAAGTGGCGCATAGCCACGATATTACCCACCGTGATGTCAGCCCTGAGAATATCTTCATTCTCAACGATGGTACAGCTGCGCTCGCCAACTTCGGTCTTTCTTATTTCCAGGGACACGAAGATCTGGGATTCACCGTGATGACTTCCGTATCCGGTGATGATTCCCCGTATGTTGCACCTGAAATGCTGGACGGTGACTTCTGCTATGGAAGCGACCTGTTCTCGCTTGGCGTTGTCTTCTATCGCCTGATGACTGGCAAACTTCCCTTCAACAGTACGCTTCTTTTCAAGCTCCAGAAAGGAGAACTTCCGGAAGACCAGCTGCCTTCCAAGGTGGTGAGCGACTTACCGGAGTGGATGGATGAAGTGGCCAAACACACGATTACAGCCAATCTTCAGAAACGCTGGGCAGAAGCTGACGAGATGATTGAGTTCATCAACATGTACCTCACCGATTCTGAGAAAAAAGGTGATATGCCTGCCACCGTAGAGGCTCAGTTGAATCTCAAAGACATGAAGCCTGGAATGAGCGTTTCTCAGTCTCTGGTCCTCTACGAACAGCTCGGTAAAGGTGGCTTCGGAAAGGTATTCAAGGCAAAACACTTGATTCAGAACAAGTTCTATGCAATTAAGATCTTTGACCGGGATGTTTCTGTAGAGAGCACTTTCAACGAATTCGATGCGCTAAAGGACGTTAAACACGACAACATCGTCAAGTTTGTCTATAACGATAAGACCTCCCAGGGACTTTTCTACACGCTGATGGAGCTCCTCAATGGAGAAAACCTCGGAGACTACACCAGTGGGGACCTTCGGCTTCCGAACAGTGAAATCTACAAGATGGCCACGCAGATCTTGTCTGCCCTGCGGTATCTGCAAGACAAAGTTCCGCCGCTCTTCCATCGGGACATCAAGCCCAACAACATTGTCTGGGATAACCGCCAGCGCTACGTCCTCATCGATTTCAACATTTCCACATCCGTTGATGACAAGGCCTTTGCCGGAACGTTGCCCTATATGGCTCCGGACCTGATTCTTTCAAACAAGACGATTGATTGGGGTCCGTCAGCAGATACCTTCTCTCTGGGTATCACACTATATCAGTTGGTCGCGCACGCTTACCCGTGGCCGGGCAGCAGTATGCATCCCAAGCTTTACGAGGCTCCCACTGACATCAGGAAATACAACGATAAGATTTCCGATGCCTTTGCGGACTTCATCATGAAGTCTATCATCACCGACAAGACCAAGCGCTTCGGCACCGCCAAAGAAATGTCGGATGCCCTTGAGGCAATTGGTCCGGATGGCATCGAAAAGAAATCTGATACGACCCAGACAACGGTCTTGACAGATGACATCGTTGCCTATGTCAACTCCCTTTACAGCCAGAGTGTTCACGGAAATGGTGGAACCCGCGCCGGTGCTCATCAGAGCATCCTGGACCAGAAGACTTACACCAAGACAAAGCTGGATTACAAACTCTTGAAGGACATCGCTGACCTCAAGTATAAGCTGGTCATCATAACTGGTAACGCCGGTGACGGTAAAACGGCCTTCCTGAAGCAAGTTGAGGCTCTGGGAACTAACCGTGTTGGCTTCCAGACAAAGAATGGGTCAGAATTTACCTTGAACGGGGTCAAGTTCCAAAGCAACTACGATGGCTCTCAGGATGAATCCGACAAGGCAAATGACGCTGTTCTGCGTGATTTCTTTGCTCCTTTCATCGGTTCATCCGATTACACGCACTCATCTGAAGGTCGAATCATCGCCATCAATGAGGGTCGCCTGGTTGACTTCCTGGAAACGGAACCCGGTCTGAAGCCACTCCAGAAGAGTATCGAAGACTATTTCTACAATGAAGGCCACTCCAATCTTCTGCCCGGCCTGATGATCATCAACCTCAATCTTCGTTCAGTGACTGCACGGGAAGGGAATGCACCCAGCCTTCTCTCTCAGCAGATCAAGGCCATCACCAATCCTGAGCTTTGGGGCAAGTGCCAGGGCTGCCCGCTGGCAGACAAGTGCTTCATCAAGTACAATGTGGACACCTTCAATGACAGCAGCGCAGGTGATGAAGTGATTAACCGTTTGGAATGGCTGTTGCGTGCGGTGGTTTACAAGCGGGAACTTCACATCACGATGCGAGACCTCCGTTCCTTCATATCCTTCATGCTCACCCGAGATTATTCCTGTGAGGAGGTGAAGCAGCTGGTGGAATTTGTCAAAGCGGAAAACAAACCGGAACTGTACTGGAACTATTACTATTTCAATATTACGGCTCCGGCACTTCACTACAATGGGAATTTCCCGCTTCGCTCAACTGAATCGAATGACCGTTTGGTCAAGATTCTCCGTGATACGGATATTGCCAAGGTGGCTCTTCCGGCCAATGACCGCGACCTGTACTTCAAAGAGAAAAGGGCCAACGGTTATCTGATTTTCAATGACCGCAAACAGTCACTCTTGAATGACTTCAACGCAGTCAACGAGGTCCTGCCCATTTGGAAGGTAACCGGTGAGAATGTCCGCTTCTTGATTTCCCTCCGGCATCAGACCTTCATCCGTCATCAGTACTTTGAGGGCAAGATTGACTACATGAAGCGGCTCCCTTATCGCTACATAGAGGACTTTGCCAAGAAACTCAAATCATTTGGAGAAGAATCGTTGAAGGAGACAATGTCTGGACTCTCCAGAGCCATCTCCATCAGTGAAGGCTGCGACGCTCCTGCCCTGACCGAGGGATACCTGCTTCTTTCCAATTCGCAAGTAGGAGACCCGCTTTCCAAGAGCTACCGTCGCTTCTCCATCGATGAATTCGAACTCTTTGTCAACAAGACGGACCATCTGACGGAGTATATTGAATACGAGAGCGATAGCTTTACCTTCCGTCACAAGACGGATAAGTTCATTCAGCTGACGGTGTCTCTGGATCTGTATGAGATGCTGCAGTACATCAGTTCTGGCTTCAACCCGTCCGTGAATGATCTGCAAGGCAAATTCATCGAACTCCAGATTTTCAAGAACCTTCTGCAGAGCAAGACCTACAAAGAGATTCTTGTTACCAAAAACAACCGCAAGTTTACCGTGGTGCGCCTGGAAGGCAACAAACACATTACCGTTGAACCACTTAAATAGGAGGCTGCCGTATGATAATCAAGATACCTAAAGGAACAGCCATCGCGTTCAGGAATCCCCAGATTCTGTGTGTGGACACCAAACGTGTCACGCTGGAACGTGCCCTGACCAATCTCTATATGAAAATATTTGCCCAAGGAGCCCCGCTCACTTTGGCATACAAAAAAGAGCATGATATTGACTCCCTGGAAGGGTTTGTCAAGAACTTGGAAGATGATGGCTTGATTACCGGCGCTTCCGAGAATCTGGATGCCATTGAAGACTGGCTCCGGAGCAGCCTTCTTGACATGATTTACAGAGGCAATATGGTCAAGGAGAAAGTGGCCACCCTCCGGCCTATGCACCTGTTGAGCTTCCGCGTCCAGAACAAGAAATACTGCCGCGACTACAACACTTCCGACCAGCTCTACGTGATGCTGCGCCACAATAAAGAAGTGCTGGAGGGCTTAAGCAGATATCTTTCCAAGGGCTGGGACAAAGATGCAAACGACATCGTATCCTCCGTGGATTTGGATGTGGATACTGCCGGTATCCTCTTCCTGACCAAGAACATGAAAGAGAGGAAAGGCGTCGTTACGGCCATCGACAATACAAAACCCTTTCTGGTGCAGCAGACAGAAATCTTCAATGATGATATCCGCCGCCTGCTGATGTACCAGGACAAGCTGCCGCGTTCCGTATTTATTGACTATTTGAAAATCCTGTGCGGATTCCACCTGGCCCTCTACACAATGAAATTGGTGTACCTGCTGCCAAAGATGGTCGAGGCAGGCACCAAGAATGTAGAGGACGGTTGGAGTATGGTTGTTGACGTGACGGACAATCTGGACAGTCTGGTATCCAAGTACGCCTGCAAAGATGCTGAAATCATGGCCAACAGTTTCCGTGATTATGTACGCGCGACATATAAAATCAACATCATGCAGAAGAGCTTGGCCAATGACAACAAAGACTCTTCCATCGAAAATGCCCTGGATTACATCCACAACC
>OMBL01000234.1_pt1 | contig 28268 bp, 23 predicted proteins | sample 1644871 | NCBI WGS metagenome assembly OMBL01 (sample SAMEA103958115, study PRJEB25191) | human gut metagenome | biome: human-associated habitat [ENVO:00009003]; feature: intestine environment [ENVO:2100002]; material: feces | place: Germany | collected 2013/2015
ACTGCTTATTATATTAGGTATACGAGCAAAAAGTAGGGTAAAGAATGAGCAGAATGAATAGAAAATGCATACATAACAACACATTTAAAATTTATTAACATGAAAATCCTTGTAGGTTATTAAAATAATTATACCTTTGTCAACGTAAAAAACTTAATTATGGAAGAAGATATTCTTAAATATATTAATAAGATAACTAAAAAGGCTACAATGCCTAAGCGCATATTGGAACATTTTATATTAATGGGCACTTCCACAGTCTCGGACATTGCCAAAAATATAGATGTAAGTCTTCCAACCGCTGCAGCAGCTTTAAACGATCTTATGGTCCATGGTCTGGTTAAGGAAGTGGGAAAGAAAGAAACTACAACTGGTCGCATACCTATGCTCTATGACCTCAACCCTAAGGCGGGCTATTTTGTAGGAGCTAACCCTGAGATGAGTCACCTTGCCCTCACAGCGACCGACTTCTGTGGCAATCCTATAGTGGAAAAGACCAACGTGCCCTACCTCTATGAGAATACTGTAGAGAACCTGGAGCAGATGGGACAGATACTGAACCAGTTTATAGACAGCCTGCCCGTTAAGCGCGAGGATATTCTGAACGTGTGCGTCAACATTGCAGAGCGCGTGAACGCTCATGAGGGTAAGACCTACACTATCTTCTCTTTTAACGAAGAGCCTTTGACCAAGCGTATTTCTGAGATGATTGACCTACCCGTCTGCATAGAGAACGACACACGAAGCATGACCTACGCCGAGTTTATAAAAGGTAGCTGTAGAGGCTTGAAAGATGTGATTTTTGTGAACGTGTGTTGGGGAATAGGCATAGGAATAATAATTGACGGCAAGCTCTATTATGGCAAGTCGGGCTACTCGGGCGAGTTTGGTCATAACCCTGCTTACAACAATAATATCATCTGTCATTGTGGCAAGATAGGTTGCATAGAGACCGAGACCTCAGGACGCGCTCTTAAACGCAAGCTGACAGAAGCTCTGCTGCAAGGCAAACAGTCGGTTCTTTCCGACAAAGTTGTTAACCGTCATGAAGAGCTAACTTTTAAAGATGTGCTCGATGCCATAGAAAAAGAAGATGTTTTAAGTCTTGCAACCCTGCAACAGGTGGCCGATGAGCTCGGTAAACAGTTGGCAAGCATGATAAACGTCTTCAACCCCGAGATGTTGGTCATTGGTGGTGAGCTCTCTGTGACAGGCGATTATCTGACCCTTCCAGTGAGAATGGGTATCAAACGCTACTCGCTGAACATCATGAACGAAGACTCGAAGGTTGTGACTTCAACGCTTACCGACAAAGCTGGCGTGTTAGGAGCATGCCTGATGGCGCGTTACAGACTGATCTGTAAATGAGAGCGTGAACCAATCCCGACACGAAACTCCGAAATAAAAAGAACATAAACTTAAAAACAACTGTAGTAAATCTGTCAACAAACATGCTTTACCTGAAGGAAATAAAATTTACTCAAGTTTCGGATTTAGAATGAGTTCATAAAAAAGTTCATAAAAAAGGCTTTGAGTATTTCCGTATATCACGGAAAATGAGTAAATTAGATGTGACAAAAAAAAACATTACTCAAAACTCAAAGCCATGAGCAAAATTACAAATATTCCCTCAGAAATCCGCAACTTTTTCTCAGAAAAACGTCGCAGTATAGTTATGGATACATTTACGCGCCTGCTTGAAGGCTTAAATTTGGACACCCGCAGCCTTGGTGGCTTGAAACGTGAGAACTGCCAGTTGACGAACCTTCAAGTGTTCCAAATATTGTTACTGCTTCCATTCTTTGCAATCAAAGGATTCTCCCATTATGATGGTTCGGCGCTGTGTCGTATGTTTGGCGGTAAGAAGGATGTTCTCTATTCATATCTGTCACAAGACAATGTCAACTGGCGGAATGTCGTGTACCGCATAACCAATTGGCTGCTGACGAAAGTGACTGTGCGCCAGGACCATAAGAAGAGTGTGCTTCCAACCGTACTGATAGCCGATGACACGGATCTTCCAAAGACGGGCATGCATATGGAATCCATAGGCAAGATATTCTCGCATGTACACCAGAAATGCATCCTCGGCTACAAGGCTCTAATGTTGTGCTGGAGTGATGGCCGCACGCAGTTCATGCTCGACTTCTCGCTTCACGGCGAGAAGGGAAAGGTTGATGGTAAGGAGCAAGGGCTTACCTCTGAACAGAGGAATGGGCGTTATGAGCGCAAACGTGATGAGAAGAGTCATATTGCCAAACGCAAGGAAGAGTATTTCATGAGCAAGGGTGTCAAGCTGTTGGATATGGTAAAGAATGCGATACGCAACAAGATACCTTTCGATTACTTGCTGGTTGACAGCTGGTTCACATGTACCGAACTGGTTGATTTCGTTTATCGCCGCCACAAGAAATTCCATCTTCTCGGCATGGCAAAGATGGGCAACACCAAGTATATGACTACTAATTGGGGAGAATTGTCTGCCAAGGCCATAATCACCAAACTTAAGGCTAAGAAGGAAGTGAAATACAGCAGGCGCTACCATTGCCATTATTCCGAAATTGAAGTTGCGCTTGGAAAACGTTCCGTAAAATTATTCTTTTGCAAGAGAGGCAAAAAGGAAGCGTGGAAAGTTCTTCTTACAACAGATCTGAGCCTCCGTTTTATGCGTGCCTACGAGATATACTCCATGCGTTGGAGCATAGAAGTGTTCTTCTCGGACAGCAAGCGTCTGCTTGGACTTGCTGATTGTTCATCCCGCGACTTTTCTGCCCATATTGCACATGTTTCATTGGTCATGATACGTTACAACATACTCGCCTCAATAAAAAGAACACTCGACTATGACACCATAGGAGGACTGTTCGGTGACATGTATCTCGGAGTACACGAACTGACGGTGGTTGAAAAGATATGGGCAATCATAATAGAGGTGGTAGCCGTCGTTTCTGAACTCATTGGTGCTGACTCCGATGAACTAACCATCCAAATTATTGAGAATGACAAGAGATTGGCTGCACTTAGAGAGTATGCTCAAACGGCTTGAAGTCTAAATCCGAAACTTGAGTAAATTATCGACTACTTATAATTATGTCTGAAATATATTTTGTACCTTTGCAGTAAATAAAGAAACGCATATGGCAAATAAGGAATTAAATAGGCTAAAAGTAGTACTTGCAGAAAAGAAACGTACAAACAAATGGCTTAGTGAGCAGTTAGGAAAAGACAAAACTACCATTTCTAAATGGTGTACAAATACATGTCAACCTGATTTGGAAAATCTCATGAAGATGGCAAAACTTCTTGAAGTTGATGTTAATGAACTTTTGCGTAATGTAGACTAAATCATTTAAATAAGAATAAAATGATAGAGAAAAGATATACTGTATTGGACTTGTTTTGTGGATGTGGCGGTTTGTCACTCGGCTTTGAAAAAGCTGGCTATGATGTACTGCTTGGCATTGATATTTGGAAAGATGCACTTGAAACATACAAGTTCAATCAGCATAAAAGCAATGTTCTATGTGCAGACATTTCAACATTGACAGGCGACGATGTAAGCACTCTCCTTGGAAAAAAAAACGTTGATGTAATAATAGGTGGTCCACCATGTCAGGGATTTTCTGTTGCAGGCAAGCGTATCGTCGATGACGAAAGAAATAAGTTATACAAGGGCTTTGTACGTATGGTAGCATACTTCAAACCAAGTGCATTTGTGATGGAAAATGTGCCCAACATATTGTCTATTGGCGAGGGAGTTGTTAAGCAATCTATACTTGACGATTTCCAAAAATTGGGCTATCATGTGGAAACAAAAGTACTTCTTGCCTCTGATTATGGCGTTCCGCAAAATCGTCGACGAGCAGTTTTTGTAGGTTTGCGCAACGGTGTTTTCGACTTCAATATTCCTACAGTAGAGCATCTGGTTACAACAGAGGAAGCACTTAGCGATTTAACGGAGGACTCCATCGCAGACGAAACGCCATATCCCATCGCTCCAAGTTGTGACTATCAACGACTGATGCGAGCAAGTAGCAAGGTGGTATGGAATCATATTATTACGCAACATAGTGAACAGACCAAACGCATTATAGCAATGGTTCCTGATGGTGGAAATTATAAAGATTTGCCTAAGGAACTGCAAGAAACCAGAAAGGTTCATATCGCGTGGACTCGCTTGAACAGTAAAAAGCCAAGTATCACCATTGACACGGGCCATAGACATCATTTCCATTATAAATGGAATAGAGTTCCAACGGTTCGTGAAAGTGCAAGAATCCAGTCGTTTCCAGATGATTTTGTTTTCTTGTGCAGCAAGACAAGCCAATACAAGCAAGTAGGTAATGCCGTGCCACCAATTATGGCACAGGCTATTGCAGAATATTTAAAGAAACAATTATGTCAGACATAATAAAATACTATCAGATACCTGATAAATATTGGTTTAGGATTCATTTCGTTAGACCTCGTTTCAAAAGCAACATAGAAAATGTGTTGTTGTATATGGCTAATGAGTGTTGTCGAATACCGAAATGTTCTTGCTCCGAGTACAATCAGAAGTATCTCAATGCAATAAAGATGTTTCCAGGGAACATCGGCATGACAAAAAAGACTCTTGACAACTGGCGAACAGAGATACCTGCGCTTTTTGGCTTCTACAAAGAAGATAAAGATGCCGACATTACTGAAACGTCACAAATGGCGGTTTTCTTGCATGAGAATCAAGACTTAACACAGTTCTTACGCCTTTTCTTGTATTCATTTCAATTCCCTGGTGGACACATGAAGGCAGTTGATGTCAAAGACATTATATACAATAATATAAGATTCAAACCTGCACGTACTATTATTCAAGTTCTGCTTGCAGGAAATACTATTCTTAGCGAACAGGATAGCTCAAAAGAAATGTCTATGTCCGCAGAAGAAGCAACGTATTGTATCTTTAATGACATTCGTGTTACAAGTGGGGATGTTTCTGCAAATGAAATTGCGCAAACAATCCTTAACAACAGAAAGAACAAAGTAAAGTATTACAATCCGAAAGATAAAAAGATACGTTCACTGACAGGTCGTCCACGAACGAAAAGTGATGTCACACGCTATGCAAAAGACATTTTGGACTATATGGAAATAGCCAATTTGTTGACAACAACAAATGGATATTACTATCTCAAGGGTAACGAAGTAGCTGCAATCCAAAAAATCAGAGATGACAAGACGTGGTTTAATGGATATAATTCGTTTTACGGCAAGAAGGACATAGAAACCGTGGAACTGACTAAGATAGAGCCAGAATGGTTTGAGTATGTCAACAATTCGATGAAGCCAGACTTGTTTAAGACGGATGTGCAGGCAATATTTGGTCAAACAGGTACAATTGATGTGGTTATTGATGACCGTATCAAGGAAGTTGTTTCGTCTGATGATAGAACGATGAAAGACATCGGGAATTTGGGTGAAGCCATGATTTATGGACATGAGAAGATGCGTCTAAAGGTCAACGGCTACGAAGAGTTCGTTCGTCTTGTTCAAATTGTTGATAGCCCTTCTTATCATCCAGGATTTGACATAGACAGCTATGAAGCAGATGGTACAGAAGACCATAGATACATTGAAGTTAAGACAACTATAAGCAAGAAGAAAATACAAATGTTTGGTTTCCACATGTCTCCTAATGAATGGCGTGTTGCAGGAACAATAAAAGAGCATTATTGTATTTATCTACTGATGCTTAGTGAACAAGACAAGATATTGTATGTTCTTAGAAACCCAGTATCTTTATACAAAACCGACAAGATAGAGGCTGAGCCATGTAATGGCATGGAAATCTCATTCTCTACAGAATTGTTCAAACCAACAGAGTTGCTAACATGGAAAGAATAAAAGTAGCATCCTTGTTTTGTGGATGTGGTGGTATGGATTTAGGAGTTGTGGGCGGATTTTCTTATCTTGGAAAAGAGTATGCAGAGAATCCGTTCGACATCGTGTATTCTGTTGACAATGATGAGTATTGCACGAAAATATACAATGAGAATTTTTCTCATAAATGCATAGTCAAGGATGTCCGTCATATTGAAATTGACAAGATGCCAGAATTTGATATGTTGATAGGTGGTTTCCCCTGTCAGTCATTTTCAATTTCAGCCCAGAATCCTCCTCGACTCGGATATAAAGACGAAAGAGGTATGTTGTTCTTTGAAATGGTGAAAATTCTCAAAGAACGCCAACCACGTTTCTTCGTTGCAGAGAATGTTAAAGGATTGTTATCCGCCAACAAGGGAAAAGCATTTCCTATGATAATCAAAGAGTTTGAAAACGCAGGATATAAAGTGGTGCACAAACTATTGAACGCGTCTGAGTATGGCGTTCCTCAAAAGCGTGAGCGTGTTATAATCGTCGGTTTTAGAGATGAGACTGACTTTGCTAAATTCAAGTACCCTACAAAGGTGAAAACGTCAGAGCGCAAAGTGCTTGGGGACGTGATTATAGAGAAATCCAATCATGATGAAGGATTGTTCTTCAGCGAAAAAGCGGTTGCAGGAATGATGGCTGTTCGTGAGAAGATGAACAAGGGACGAGCTATGTCTCTTGACGAGCCATGTAATACCGTGAGCGCACATTTGGCAAAGGTTAGTTTGAACAGTACTGACCCTGTATATATGGTAGGCGAAAGATACAGGCGTTTCTCTACTCGTGAAGCTGCTCGCATACAATCTTTTCCTGACACATTCAAGTTGGATTCCGTTTCGCAAATACGCCAATACAAAGCGATTGGAAATGCTGTTCCACCTGTAATGATGTGGCATATCATTCAGTCGTTAAAGAAGGTCTTTACAGTACATGTAGTTGATTTCAAAGATGTTAAGGCGGAATACCCCAAATATATTGTTGACAATGCATCTTTTAAAAAAGAAGAAAGCGATGTAACCATTGACAATAAAAAGCACCTTCTTGTAAGTTTGGTAAAAGCAGATAATATGGAGCAATACCTTGACCGCTCTGCAAAGGTATATTATACAGGGAAGAAATTTCCTTCCACAGTGGCATTGAATAAACTCTATTATTTTATGCCATATATAAAGCGAAAGGGGGTGAGAGATCTGTATATGATAAACATAGCTCGTGTCGGAACAAAGAAAGAGGTTCATCCAGAATGTGATGATAATGACTTCCGCCTTGTCTTTGAAATTCAGTTTGTAAAGCAAGTGTTTGATGAATACAAGCCAATACATCTGGATATTTGGCAGGCTTTTACAGACACGACAGTAAAAGAGTTAATGTCAAAAATCAGTTGTAATGTATAATCACTAAAGTCTCCTTAGGGGGATTTTAGTAATAACAATATATTAAATGTATCAATCAACGACTAAAGGCATACTTCATTTTGAAGATTTAGATCCCAAAATGTTTGAAGCTATGTGCTGTAACATTCTTGTGGAGTCTGGCTTATTTGACGATATTCGACCTTATGGAATTGAGGGGGCAGATGAAGGCGTTGACATATTTTGTGTTGAGAAAAGAAGCCAATTACAATGCTTCTTTCAATGCAAACGTTACCAACGCCTATCAACTTCTGACCTTTATAAGATTGTTGATAGAATAATTAAAGGGAAGAATTATTTTGAAGGACAATCTTTATTTGTGATTACATCCTGCGATGTAAGCAAAAAGGCACAAGAAGATTTTGAAACCTATGCAAAAGAAAAAGGTTTTTCTAAAACTATTATCATTGGAAGAACCTTATTAGATTGTAAGTTGCATCAAGAAAAGTATAGAGCCATAAAAGAAAGATTCTTTGGAAATGATTTAGAAAAGGAAAGAAGAGCAGAGAAAAAGATAAAAGATTTTCAAATTGGTAGAAATTTGGTTGAAACAAAATTATTGAAAAAAGTTAGTCAAGATAATATATACATTTTCAAGGACTATCTTAAACATCCAGAATTGCGTTTCAAGGAAAACGAAATTATTATTCGTTCTATATATGATGAACTCTATCCCGACGTTAATGAAAATGGCGAAAATAGCACATGGTTCAAATCTGAATTGCATGACATTTATTGCAATGGGATACAGGTATATTTAACTCCATGGATTAATGAAACGATAGTTATAACACCTAATGGGGATTGGTTGCGGAAATCGGAATTTGATAAAAATAAGTGTAATGTGGATACTTTGGAAATAAAGGTAAATATTATTGGCAGGATACCTTATTATAATATTTTTAGTATCGAAGATGGTGACAACATTTTTCCGTGTCCTCATTTACGTTGCAGATTTGAGGAACACCTTGGACCTTTTGCAGAAATATGTTACGAATATGTCGATTACCAATCATACGAACGTTTTTTGTTTGAAAATGGGAAAAGAGCATTGATTTCAGAATATGAATTTCAAAAGATTAAAGATAGAAATAATGCTTCCGATTAATCTTTTGAGAATTTAAGATGCTTAACCGACTGATTTTAAGCGAAAGCCTAAGGTCAGTCGGTTGAATATCATTTCCTCTTGGCTTTGGCAACCACCGCTTAGCCTCTTCCGAGAGAGGTATTATAACCGGCTTCTCCGTCTTTTGCATTTCCATGTCTATGTATTCGCCCTTTCCGTCAGCGGTCTTGAATATGTGCATCGGAGCAAGACGGTACATGTCGCTTAATCACAATCCAGTAAAACAGGCGAAGATGAAAGCCTCCTTGACCTTTGGACGATAACTGTCCGTAGCCATGAGGGTGCGAAGTTCCTCAATGGTCAGATACTCTTTCTTGCCGTCCTTGGGCTGAATGCGCTCACGTGCATCCAGTTCCTTCATAGGATTGTTGCGGATAATGCCTTGTCGCACAGCGTTGTTGAGTGCAGTGGAGAACATTCCGAGGTATCGGCTTGCCGTATTCTCACTGATAAGTCTTGGCTCGCCATACTTGATATGGGAGTTTGGGAAGTTACGCAAGAACTTCACATATCCACGGCAGAACTCCGCATTGACCTCTTCAAGCGAAATGAAGCCTTTGTTAGTCTCGTCAAGATACTTCTCCACAGTGTGCATCATTTCCACACGGCAATGGAGCGTTGACTTCTTGATGCCGACACCACCTTCACAATACTTCTTTATCCAAGTAGTGAGAAGCATTGAACCTTGCTTGACGGTTTCCCAATCCTGTATGCCGTGACCAAGCAGGGCTTTGATGCGCTCAGCCTTGATGCGTTCTGCAACCGCCATAGTCTGCTTGTTCTGTTCCTTGCAGACTGGGTTGATTTCGGGAACGAGGTAGAGTTTGAGATATTCATACTTTCTCACTCCGTTATAGTAGATGTCAAGATAGATGCTCTTGTTGCCATCTGCGAGCGACTTCAACCGAATTTTAATCGGCTCTTTCAGCTTTACTTGTTTCTTTGGTCTTGCCATGATGTATGAAGTGTTATTTTGCTTTTGTATTCTGCTACATTGGAGAGTCTTTCTCCCTCTTGTTGAAAGTTCATGTCAGATATGGTTTCCTATGCTGACATTTGCTTTTCTTTCACTTCCCTTACTTCGGAAAACTGATGTAAAGATAAGAAAATAAACCAAGAAACGAGAAACAAAACGGAAACAAGAAACAGTCTTTTATGTCTTTTTAAGAGTGAGTTTAGCAAACATCGGAAAATTCAAAATATCGCTTAAAGTATTGATACTTAGCGTATTTACTTTCATTAGCTTTCTTGTCTTTTCAAATATGTTTCGTAGAACTAAGATATTCGATACGTCTTACTCTATAGAAAAAGATTCACTACTGTCCAAAGAAATTTTCCCATAAGGTCAACTGACCATCATCGGAGTCATTCTGAGGACGTTGGGGTTTAACAAATAGCTCACTTAAAGGTTTCCTTTCAAAGAGAACTTTACCGATGGCAGCCGATAATATATAAAGATTTTGATCAATATGATATACCTTCTTAGGAATGGCAAGCAGCAGATAATCGCATATGGCAATCCAAATCTGCGAGAATACAGCATTCTGGCTCATTCCGTAGAACGACTTGATATGCAGTCGTTGTTTGATCCATTTGAAGAAACATTCCGCTTTCTGGCTCTACAAGATTCAAACTCATTGTCTTAGAGCCATGAACGGCAGCTTCTGTCAGATAGATGAATGTTGGTATGGAACCTTTATTCCGCTCGAATAGAGTTTGGAAGAGAGTGCAACCAGTGTTGCGTCAATGCAGCGGAGACTAACTTGGTCAGTGAACTGCGCAAAGCTCATCACCATAAACTGGTCTCTGCATTTGAACTCGATGGCATGTCTATTGCCATTGTATCTCTTTACGCACTTGTCGAATTCATATCTTGGTATGAGCGACATGATCTGAGCGAATACGGTCTTTCCTTGATTCATGATTTCAGTCTCTTGCAATACAATTTGCAAAAGTACAAAATCAAATCTCGAAAAAAAATAAATTCGTATAACTCATTGAATATAATTAATTTAAATCATGTCCAAGATTTTTTCTTTGGACAGCAGTGCTCAATTTCCTTATTCCATTTGTAATCGGTAGTCATATCAAATATATTTGTGACTTGTTATAAATCACCTATAAAGGTACAAAATATTTGTGAGACTACCAACTTTTATGAACAAAATCTTATCCCGAACTGGGGTATATATTACAAACCTTGTCAGGCAGATTCATCTTGCCAATTTCATTTATTCTATTTTCTTCCATATTGAATTGTAACTTTACAATAACTCTTGCTACTTCAGCATTACAAATTAATCAATAACTATCACCAAGTATAATAAACAACATAGAGACAGCCCCAAGACAAGCATTGCTACAAGAGTTGTACACCCACTTTTGGGCTTCTTGGGCTTCCCTTTGTCATCAAGATAGGTTGTAGCATCATCTCCAAAGGTATATCGGCGAGTATCAAATGACCAACTTAACATCACATTAATATCACAAAGTTCTAACTCTTCTTTCTTTTCCATGAATTTCTTGTAATCAGAAATAGCATTTTGGGCAAGTCGAGTTCTAGTATCTTCAAATAATTTACGGGCATAGTCCTTTTCCCCTTCAAAGAACTTAATCAAAACAGCCTTCCCTTTAATATCAATACAAGAAGTCTTGCTGTCAATATGCGGAACAAGCAAAAATATACAATATACACGCTGTCCTTCTGCGAATTCCTTGATTTCATCATCAAAGTCAAAACTATTAGGACAACCAACAAGGGTATTGTCTTCTCGATAAATGCCATATTGATTAAGGCTTTCCAAATGCACTACATCCACATATCCACTGAATACTCCTGCTTGCCACTTCTTTCTATCAAAGTACCAATCAGCATCCTCTATTCTTACTGTGAGTGTATCATAAGTTTTCTTTCCTGTTTTATCGCTTTGTGGAAATTTGTAAAATTCATCATATCTGAATATGACATTACTATCATTATCTTCATTATTATTATCCTTATCATCAACTTTTGGCTGTGACACATTAAGTGTTGGCAACTCTTTTTCACAATGAGTAATTTCAATAAAAGCGTCATTGCCAACATCTTCAGTGATTCTATTAATCATTTCTGTTGCATATTCTACATCATCCTCAAAAAATTTAAGGATTGTTGCATAAGCCTGATTACGAACCTTACCATCCTTAGAAATGAATGGTGTAATTGCAATTACACAGTCCAACTCTTTTCCTTTGCTAAACTTATTAACGTAATCTTGCAACTCTTTTTGAACAAATCCCAAAAGTTGCCCATCAGTCTTATAGAAACCAATAGCATTAGTATCATATGGATTGTTTGGTTCAGTTTTGATGCATCCTGTAAAAACTCCCCAAAAGTTTGCTTCAGGTTTTGTGTGAAAATTTATGCCAGACACCTTTATTCTTAAGGTGTCTTTCTCTATACTTCCCTGTTTTTCACCAACAGGAAGCCAATGTTTTGTTATATCAAAATTTATATCATTCATATCTATCTTATTTTTTGTTCTTTATATTCAACCATATCATTTCTACCATCCAGCCATTTACGTTTGCCACTCGGTATGCAGATGGACATCCTTTTTTAAAGGCACTACGAGAGTCATATTTATGGGATTCTATGAATACATTCTCACGAGTCCACTTGAGGTTATAATTTTGCGGACGCTTCAGCCATTTCATTTCATCTATCCAGCCATTATCTATAGCCGACCTATAAGCACTCGGAGTACCCCATCTAAATTCACTTCGTGAAGAATATTTATGTGATTCAGCTATTACATTCTGCTTGTTTTGCCAAAATCCCTGTGGCTTGGCATCAGAAACAGCCCACTCCATTTCGTTTATCCAATTGTTCTTTGTCGCTAAAGAATAAGCAGTTGGTGCACCTCTTTTAAACTCCATTTTGGTTGAGTATTTGCCACCTTCTTCGAATACACGTTCTTTTGTCCAATAACCATGTTCTTTCACCTTAGTTTTTATCCAAGGCATTTTCTCCCATAGATTATTTTTTGCTGCATAGTCATAAGCAGCATGGCAACCTTTGAAAAAGTCTGTTCTCGTTGAATACTTTTTAGACTCTTCTATTACATTTTCTTCATTTTGCCAATAACCTTGTGGAACTTGGTCACGGAGCAACCATGTCATTTCATCTTCCCATTTATGCTTTCTTGCAGAAAAATGAGCTGCTGGTGACTTCAAAAAGAATTCATTCCATGATTTATAGTTCTTTGACTCTTCAAACACATGTTCTTTTACACTCCACCATCGTGGAGGCATACGTTTACTGTAAAACCATGGAAATGTTTCATTGTTCATCATCTTATATTTTAGAGCTGCATCATACGCTCCAGCAGATTTTGTAAAAAATTCCGTTGGAGTTTTATATTTTTCAGCTTCACGCAATACTGCTTTCTTTGTCCATTTCTTTATTAAACTTCCAACAGAGCCAACATTTTTACCTGTCAGATTGATATTATTAATCAATGTGTAATGCAAAACATCACGATAATATAAAGATTGAACACGTTCTTCTCTTTGTCTCTCGACTATTGTTAGCCCGTCTAATAAGATTTTATATGCTGGAATTTTCAAACTCTTACCATAAAAATACTTATAGACAGGATCATTTTTCTGATTTTTATGTTCCCAATCTCGCCTCTTCATATCATTCGTTGCACCAACATAAGCATATTTATTTACTTCGTCTATATATACATAAATAATATGAATCGGACCTCGTGGATCCCCTTTTGAGACTTTTGTTTCAAATTCCATTTCTCCGAGCCAATTATGGAATAGTGCAGATTTATATGCAGACGGAGCCTTATGACGAAACTCACTTTTATATTTGTATTTTCGGGCTTCCTTAAAAACTTTCTCTTTATCCTCCCAATACCCTTTTGGAGAATTTCTTGTTTTTTTCAACCATGTCATTTCATTAAGCCATCCATTATTTTTAGCTGTAATATAAGCAAGATAACATCCTTCACAAAAATCACTCCTATTGTTGTATTTCTTAGATTCCTCAAATACGTTATTTTTCTCTTTCCAATAGCCAACAGGTTTTCTGTTTGTTTTTGCCAACCAGTCCATTTCATCAAGCCATCCGTTGAGTTTTGCCGAATCAAAAGCTCGACTATTCTTTCTTTGAAATTCTGTAACCGACTTATAATTTTTAGATTCATTTATTACATTCTCTTTTATCTTCCAATATCCAGAAGGCTTACGCTTGCTAGGAGCTAACCAATCCATTTCAGTTAGCCAATTATTATTTTTTGCAATAGTGTATGCAGTCACGGCATTATTCATAAATTCCGTAACTATAAAATACTTTCTTGACTCTTCGAAAACCGCCTCTTTAGTCCATTTGATAGGTTTGGCTGTCGGACGCACCAACCATATCATTTCGTCCAACCATCCGTTCATATACGCAATACGGAATGCACCAGATTTCTTTTTTTTGAACTCAGATCTTGAAGAATATTTCTTGCTTTCTTCTAAAATGGTTTCTTTTGTCCACTTTTTCTGCATAGGTTTTATTTTTTTGTTTATAAATTCTGTGCAAAAATACAGAAAATACTATTATCTGGCAAATAATAACGTCATTATCATTATATGTTTAATCATTTTTGTACGCATTGCATAACTTATGTGGACTTATCGAGAATTATAGTAGTATTATAAACAAATCGTTATTATTCCTTTGTAGCTTTGTTAAACAACAAATACCCCAATTCGGGATAAAAAAGCGATTAGTTGCATGTGAAGACAGATACGTGAATTCTCTTCCCATGCTATCAGACATGGGCTATATATAAAGAATCGACACTCTTTCTCTATGGGATTGCATCTCGCTTGACGCAGTGCAAAAAGGTAGAACAATTCATGAGGATATAGCGCAAGACTTGCTTAAACGTGGACTGATAGAAGGTGAGGCTCCGCATTACAGCATTTCTCTTAGCATTGCAAAGAATACTAACCAACTGCCTTCTTACACAAAAACAAAAGGATAGGATAAGGAGAGGTTGCGTCAAATGGTTCTACAATATCTCAGCAATGCAGGAGAAGAAGGTGCCAAGCGAGATAGTATATACGAATATCTCAAAGATGTGCTTCCTGCCAACAAGACGGAAGAGCAAAAACTTCGCTATGTAGGCAGACTATTAGTAGATTTAAATGAAGAAAAACTAATAGACAGGATAGGGTTGAGGTGGATATTGAAAGACTACAATCGGTCGGTTCAATCATAATCCGACCGAAAAATCCACAAACCGACCGAAAATCCGACCGTTTGACGATGTTCCGACCGAAAACAGCCAATAGGACGGTATGTCTGACACAAACTTTCAATACAAACCCAAAGAAAAAGAAATATGTTATTAGGAAACAAGATAAGGTCTCTTAGAGACGAACAAGGAATATTGCAGCGTCAAGTAGCTGCATACTTAGAAATAGACACTCCAATGTTCAGCAAGATTGAACGTGGGGATAGACGAGCAAAGAGAAGCCATGTAATTCAAATGGCAACATACTTCAAAGTGAATGAAAAGGAAATGCTCACCCTTTGGCTTGCTGATAAAATTCTAAGCGATTTAGAGGGTGAAGAGGATTTGAAACTCACCGCCATTGAAACGGCAAAATCCGAGTTAATGGATGTTAATCGCTAATTTGCAGCAAACAATTCATGGCTCTGTTGAAAAGTCGTGGGCTTGTTATTTCCGATGAAGACAAAGCGGTACGGTATTTGGAGAGCATCGGGTACTATCGCCTTTCTGCCTATATGTAACCATTCTTGAAAGCTCCAAAGGAAACTCATGGCGGTTTACCGTATGTGATTTCGAGCTCTTCGTATATTTGTTCTTCTGTCATGTGCTAATTGATTTTGATGGTCAGACATGTTGCATCATCATTCATAATGTCTTCTTTTGGAACACTTTTATTGCCAGATGACAAATCCTGTTCATGGATATTATAGAATCCATCTGTACACAAGAATAGAATATCATACGTCTGCAATGGTATGTTCTTTGTCGGAACGTCATCACGCAAACCTCCTCCTTTCAAACAGCGTGTAAGCATCTTCTGCCCATAACCTATATTCATAACATGGTCTGTTGTGAGTTGCAGAAGTTGATTATCCCTGTAAAGATAGAGTCTAACATTACCTTGCCAAGCAACTTCACATGAGGCTTCTGTGATTATCAGTGCCGTTACGGCTGCTCCCATATTGCTATGGTTTGCAAGGCTCAATTCATGGAGTTTGTTGTCTGCATACTTGAAAGCCTCTTGCCAAAGGTTGTCTGCTTCAAGATTCTTGGAAACGTATTCGGCAATACCCTCACATACACACTCTGCAGCTTCAGCACCGAGTGATAACTCTCCCATGCCATCAGCCATGATGACAAGAGTACGTCCTTCAAGTTCTACCTCTTTGCAGTAGTCTTCGTTCTGGCTGTCATAACCTTTTGTGAATAGTTCTGTTGTCATGCTGAAAGAATGTTTGCGACGTTCTGTAATGCGAGCCTTATGTTTGAGTAGTTACGCACGTCTATTACCTCGTTATTAGCAAGAGGTCCGAACGGAACGACATCAACTTCATAGTCATTAGTTCCGTCCTCCCCTTTGTAATAGAACTTCTGCTTGGCATAAGGGTCCTTCTTGAAATAGTTCTGTTGAAGCAGTTCCGATACCTTGTCAAACATTTCCCAATTATCAAGAGCGATGGCAACGTCAATATCAATGGTGCGTCTTGCCGAAGCTGGTACATTAAGAACTATCATGGCAATGTCCCTGGCACATGTTCCGACTACATACAACTGAAGGTTCAACTGCTCCAACGATTTCTGCAAAGCTGCCAGTGTCTCGTACAAAGGATCATTGGCAAACTTTGCCTTGTCTATCTTATATTCCATTCTTTATCAATCTTTGTGCTGCCTCTATCTGGCGGCTGTCACCGCTATTCATGAGGTCTGCATATATTATTAGCTTTGGTGCAACTTTGGTGTCATTATCATCATTCCAGAATTTCTGGTACAGAGTAATTTCTCCATTCTCATTTGGCATCACCATACCAGTTGTCATCAACATTGCACTAGGTTTTGACGTATATATCTCGAAAGAACCAGGAACAAGATAACCATCTGTAAGGTTTGCACCGCAATCTCCTCCCCATAACATGCCCTCTGGCAGATTCATCTCCTGCCATTTGCTACGCATCTCGTCTGTCCTGAAACTCATTCTTCTGAGCATCAGCTTAGGTCTGATGGTCTGATTATATGCCTGAACCCATAGTTCCAGCAACTTGTCCTCGTTAATGAGTTTCCTGCCTTTGTCTGTATGCATGACAAATTGCCTATTGGTCAGTTCCTCAATAGTATTCTTGATAGAGCCTAGAGACAGACCTGTCTCACTTGAAATGGTTCGATATGCCTTGCCTACAAACGATTTGTCAGAGAGGAATCTATATATAAGTTTGATTGCACCTTCTGATAGGGCGTGACTCTTAGTATCATTCCTGTATGTGTTTTTCAGACCAGAGACATTTACACATAAGAGTCCGTGCTTGATCATGCAGTTTCCTGCATAGTCTATCACGCTGATTCCGTTATCATACATAGTTTGCATAATAGATGGCTGAACATAACCTAACACTAATAGAATTGGTAGGTTTGTTGCTTCATGTGCATCCTTAGCTTGTTGTATGGTAAAAGACATATTCGAGCTCATGACAACACTTTTTGCTATTACACCAAAAGTGGTATCTGCCACGGAAATTGTTGAATCAAGGATTCTATTTCGTGACATAGCGCTTGAAATTTCACTTTCCCCCAGCTTGCCTGAAAGGTTTATGCACGCTTGAGCTATTAGCTCTTTTTCTTTAATTGATGGCATTGTTCATTGTTTTATACATGTTCATAAATTGATGAACATTGCAAAATTACTGAACAAAATTGGATTGACCAAGGTTCTTCTATAATATTTACGCTTTTGAGCCCACTTTTATATTTCTTTAGTAGTTAAAATGTAAATTATCGGCAATTTCCGAGGGTTATTGCCGATAATTTACACGTTCTATTAATCAATCATGTCCACCAACTCATGCTTCATTTCCATGTCAATCTCGCGATAGCGAGCAAAGGCACGGCTGCTATCAGTGTGATTGTGCCTCTGCACATGGCACACCATCGAGATTGACAAGCCACTTACCGTTTTGTCTTGTGAGCGTCAGCTTGTAGCAACCCTCGTCTGCTATATGTCCTTTGGTGCATATATCGTGCATCATGAGATAGTTGCGTGCCGTAATTGTGCATGTGGCGTTGGAATCGTTGTCGAGAGACAAGTCTGTAACCTCGTATGTTGGTGTTGCTTCTGATGCATTGAGAACGGCAAGGTCTGAGTCGGAAACGTTAGTGGCAACAAACTTTATCCATTGCTCAGATTCAGGTGTGCATAGGTGTGAAGCCTCTATATAGTGGCATCCGAAATAGTTAGTTGCAAAGTTTAGTGCAACAGCTTCGGCTTCTTCTTCGTTTTTGTCGGTTTGGCACGAGAACAACATGGTTATGAATGTTGCTATTGCCATTATAATGGTTTTGTTCTGTCTATTCATATATTATAGGGCTTCTGCTGTTGTGCAGATGCGTTTGCAAATATAAACAAAAATACCGATTTTTTGCTTGTCAAGATAAAAAAACTAACGCCTTTCTTACGAAAGCTTGCTTTCAGAGATGCTAATGTCATGTTTTCAACAATTATTCTGTCTATGTAAACCTGCTTTTGGTGACATCATGTCTTCGTCTTCGCACAAAAAAGACGGATATGCTTGTTGTTTTGCCAATTATTTTGTAATTTTGAACCTTACTTACGATTCAACATCGAGTTGTGAGGTGAAAAGGCAAAGCATGTGATGGCTTTCGCCATTACATAAAAAAAATAAATAAGGTCGATATACGACCCTGAAAAAGCAATGTTAAAATTTTTGTCATTAGGAAGCAGTAGCAGTGGTAACTGCTATCTTATTTATACAGAGACCGACGCAATGTTTATTGATGCCGGTGTGGGAGTTCGTACGCTTAAAAAATATTTTAACCAGTATGGATTGTCCATGAGCAAGGTTCATAATATTCTGATTACTCACGACCACGCAGACCACATTAAGTCGGTAGGAAGCCTCAGTAACGATTATAAGCTTGAGGTCTATACTACCCAGAACGTTCATGCGGGCATAGATCGCAATTACTGTGTGAAGAAGAAAATTGCAGCAGAGCACAAGCATTATATAAAAACAGGCGAGAAATTTCAGGTCGGTGAGTTTACTGTTACAGCATGGCATGTGCCCCACGATAGCACCGACAATGTGTGCTATCAGGTGGAGCATGATGGCGTCGTGTTTAGCATAATGACCGATGTGGGACATGTTACGGACGAGCTGAAACAAGTGGTGGCAAGTTCCGACTATCTGGTTATAGAGGCCAATCATGATGTTGAGATGCTTATGCGTGGCAATTATCCTGAATATCTAAAACGCCGTATAACCTGTGGAACGGGCCACATGAACAACAGCTTGTGTGGTCAGACTGTTTTGGAGAATGCCAAGCCACGTCTCAAGCATGTGTGGCTTTGTCACCTTAGCGAGGAGAACAATCATCCAGACCTTGCACTTAAGACTGTTCAAGACATTTTGCAAAAAGGAGGCATGAAGGTTGATAATGGTTTTGTTGAGGTTCTGCGTCGCAAGAACCCACAAGGCGTGTATGAACTGAAATAGTAAAAAACGACGACTATGACCCATATAGATTTGTCCATTCTTCTTCCTTCTTATAACAACGTTTGTGTGTCATTGGTTCAAGTCTTACAGCGTCAGGCCGATGCCCTTAGGGGTAAATTAGACAAACCGTTTCGTTATGAGATAATTGTTGCTGATGATTGTTCTACCGATGCTGCTTGTATCGACGCCAACCGTGTCATCGGCGACATGCTCCATTGTCGCTATTTAAGGATGGAACAAAATGTGGGGCGTGCTCAGATAAGAAATGTGCTCATATCAGAAAGCCGTGGTGATTATGTGCTACTTATTGACAGCGACCTTTTCTTGTGTGATGACAATTATCTCTACAAATATGCTACATCAACCGCCGATGTTGTTTATGGTGGAACGCGTATAGGTGGTGAAGGTTTTGCCATGGTTGATAACGAGGCTAATACAGAAAATTTGAAAGGCAACCTTCGCTATATTTATGAGAAGAAGGCAGAACCTTCGCACCGGGCGGCTTTTCGTCAGCTCCGTCCCAACCAAGAGATAAGCGTTTGTAATTTATATGCCCGTCGCGACATCATGGAGGCTCATCCATTCGATTCCCGTTTTAAAGCTTACGGTTATGAGGATGTTCTGTTTGGCAAGCGTCTTGCAGAGAGTGGTATCGAGGTTACACATATAGACAACCCGGTGCTTATAAATGAATTTGAGCCAAACTCTGTGTTCGTGAAAAAGACAGAAGAAGCTATCCTTACCCTTTGTCGTTTTGAGCAAGATCTTGAAGGCTACTCAAATCTTAAGACAAAAGTGACTACTCTTGGTCGTTATATCCCTTTGTCTCTGTTCAGATTGTGGCATAGAATTATGAAGAACAAAGAAAAGCGTAACCTTACAGGGTCAAAGCCGAGTCTGTTGTTGTTCAAACTATATAAGCTGGGCTTCTTTCTCGAAAACCGAATGGTCAAGAAATAAAAAAGACAGCATACAGATTCATCTTGTTCTGTATGCTGTCTTACTTGTTTCCTTTGCTGAAGATAGCTTTTAGGCTCTTCTTCCTACTGTTTTTCCTCCAGTTTCTCTTTCAGATATTTTGCTGTGTAGCTTTCTTCACAATTGCATATCTCTTCCGGTGTGCCGCAGCATACGACGTAGCCGCCTTTGTTGCCACCTTCAGGTCCGAGGTCAATTATATAGTCGGCGTTTTTAGCAACGTCGAGATTGTGTTCAATGATAACGACTGTATGTCCTCTTTTAATAAGAGCATTGAAGGCTGCCAGCAGACGCTGTATGTCGTGGAAATGAAGACCCGTTGTTGGCTCGTCAAAGATGAAAAGGGTAGGGGTCTGTCGTTCCTGTCCTATGAAATAGGCCAGTTTTACGCGTTGGTTCTCACCTCCTGATAGCGTTGAGGAGCTCTGTCCTAGTTTTATGTAACCCAGTCCCACCTCTTCAAGCGGTCTCAGTCGGTCCACTATAGTCTTCTGTTCATATTTGCTGAAAAACTCAATAGCTTCAGATACCGTCATCTCTAACACGTCATAAATGTTTTTGCCATGGAACATAACCTCCAGTACGTCTTTCTTGAAGCGTTTGCCGTGACACACCTCACACTCGAGCACAAGATCCGCCATAAACTGCATCTCTACGGTTATCACTCCTGCACCTTTACACTCTTCGCATCGTCCTCCCTCGGCATTGAAAGAGAAATATTGTGCCGTGAATCCCATCTGCTTAGCCAGAGGCTGGTCAGCATAAAGCTGTCTTATGGCATCGTAAGCTTTTACATAGGTGGCGGGGTTTGAGCGTGTACTCTTGCCGATGGGGTTTTGGTCCACCATCTCCACATGCTGAATGGCTTGCCAATCACCCTCCATTGACGAGTATTCACCAGGTATCTCTGCCACCTCATCAAGTCGGCGTTTTAGGGCAGGGTAAAGAATGCCCTTTATAAGAGACGACTTTCCTGAGCCGCTGACACCCGTCACAACGGTCATTATGTTAAGAGGAATTTTTACGTCAATGCCTTTAAGGTTGTTCATTCGTGCCCCTTTCAGCTCAATGGCTTGGTTCCAGGTCCGTCGCGACAAGGGCATGCTTATATGCTCATGTCCGTTAAGATAGTTTACGGTGTGGCTCTTTGGAGAAGTTTCTTTTGCTACATCGTCCAGTGAGCCTTCATAAACAATTTCTCCTCCCAGACGTCCTGCATCGGGGCCAACGTCTATTAACCAGTCGGCAGCCCGCAAAATGTCTTCGTCATGTTCCACCACGACCACGGTGTTACCAATGTCGCGCAGTTCTTTAAGAACATGTATGAGTCTGTCTGTATCTCTACTATGCAGACCGATGCTTGGCTCATCGAGCACATATAGTGAGCCAACCAATGAGCTGCCAAGTGATGTGGTAAGATTTATGCGCTGACTCTCGCCGCCACTGAGCGAGTTGGATAGACGGTTAAGCGTGAGATATCCCAAACCTACCTCCACCATAAAGCCCAGACGGTTATTTATCTCTGTTAGCAGACGCTTGGCTATGGTGCTGTCGTGCTCGTCCAGCTGTAGCTCTTTAAACCATTGTTGAAGGTTGTTAATTGGCATCTCTACAAGGTCGCAGATGCTTTTTCCACCCACTTTTACCAATGTGGCTTCCTTCTTCAGACGCGTGCCATGACATACAGGGCATACTGTGCGTCCGCGATAGCGGCTCATCATAACCCTATATTGAATCTTATATTGGTTGTCTTTAACCATTTCAAAGAACCTGTCTATGCCTATCTTCTCGCGGTCTGACGGTAGACCATGCCACAGCATGTCCTTCTGTTTCTGCGTGAGGTTATAGTAAGGCTCAAAGATCGGAAACTTATCTTTTGGTGCTCTGCGGCAGAATTCATTTTTCCATTCTCCCATCTTCTCGCCATGCCAGCATTGCACGCAGCCATCGTAGACACTAAGGGAGGTGTTTGGAATGACCAGTTTCTCGTCTATACCCATAACCATGCCGAAGCCCTCACACTCAGGACATGCTCCGAGAGGTGAGTTAAAAGAGAACATGTTGTCGCTAGGCTTCTCAAACACAATGCCGTCGGCCTCGAAACGAGTAGAGAAATCATATACGATGTTTGATGGAAGGAAGACCAATCGGCAAGTACCGTCACCCTCAAAGAACGCTGTCTCAGCAGAGTCGAGCAGTCGTGATATGCTATCTTTTTCATGGCTCACCGACATGCGGTCTATAAGCAAGTAGATGTCGTGTGGGGCAAGAGTGTCTATTTTTGCCTGATCTTCAAGCAAATCGTCAATGCGCAAAAACTCTCCGTTCGCCCATATACGCGCATAGCCTTGTTGCAGATCCATCTCCAGCTGCTTAGCCAGCGTTCGTCCTTCGATGACATGTAGCGGAGCAAGGACGGCAAACTTAGTGCCGTCCGAATAGTTGAACGTGCAATTAAGCAAATCTTCGGTGTTGTTTACCTTTACCTCCTCTCCACTTATAGGTGAGAATGTTTTTCCTATTCGTGCGAAGAGCAGTCTAAGATACTCATATATCTCTGTGCTTGTGCCCACCGTGCTTCGCGGGTTTCTTGAATTGACCTTCTGTTCTATGGCAATGGCTGGGGGCAAGCCTTTTATAAAGTCGCACTCGGGCTTACTCAGACGTCCTAAAAACTGCCTTGCATATGAAGACAGCGACTCTACATATCTTCGTTGTCCTTCTGCATATAGTGTGTCGAAGGCCAAAGACGACTTTCCTGAGCCCGACACTCCAGCTATGACCACCAATTTGTTGCGTGGTATCTTCAAGCTCACGTTCTTGAGGTTGTTCACCCTTGCGCCCTTTATTTCTATATATTCGTCCATGACATTTGTGTTTAAAGAAGAGAAGGCGTGCCCTATAAATGAAGATATTTATAGGACCCGCCTTTTTGGTGTTTACAAGTTCTTGTTCTTATTCTTATTAGCTGTTCATAGACAGCAGAAACTCGTCGTTGTCGCGTGTGTGTACCATACGGTCGTGTATGAAATTCATCGCCTCTATCGGGTTCATGTCTGAGATATACTTGCGTAAGATCCACATGCGGTCGAGCACCGTCTTGTCTTGTAGCAGGTCGTCGCGTCGTGTGCTTGAAGCGACCAGGTTCACAGCAGGGAAGATACGCTTGTTGCTCAGCGAGCGGTCGAGCTGTAACTCCATGTTACCTGTACCCTTAAACTCCTCAAAGATAACCTCGTCCATCTTAGAACCTGTGTCGATAAGAGCAGTAGCGATGATTGTCAGAGAGCCGCCGCCTTCAATGTTTCGAGCAGCACCGAAGAATCGTTTAGGTTTCTGTAGGGCGTTGGCATCAACACCACCGGTGAGCACCTTGCCCGATGCTGGTGACACGGTGTTGTAAGCTCTGGCAAGACGAGTTATCGAGTCGAGGAATATGACCACATCGTGTCCACACTCGACCATGCGCTTTGCTTTCTCCAACACAATGCCAGCAATCTTGACGTGACGTTCTGCCGGTTCGTCAAACGTAGAAGCGATAACCTCTGCGTTTACGGTTCGCGCCATGTCTGTAACCTCCTCCGGTCGCTCGTCTATAAGCAACATCATGAGGTATGCCTCGGGGTGGTTAGCTGCAATGGCGTTAGCGATGTCTTTCATCAAGATGGTCTTACCTGTCTTAGGTTGTGCAACGATGAGCGCACGCTGTCCCTTGCCTATAGGTGAGAACAAGTCGACAACACGTGTGGAGAGGTTGTTTGTCTTGCGGTCTCCACAGAGGTTAAACTTAGCATCAGGGAAGAGAGGTGTGAGGTGCTCGAAAGCAATGCGGTCTCTCACCTCTGCCGGGTTGCGTCCGTTTATCTTGTCTATGCTGGTGAGCGGGAAATATTTCTCTCCATCGTGTGGTGGACGTACATGACACATCACAACATCGCCCGTCTTCAGTCCGTAGCGTTTGATCTGCTGTACTGATACATACACATCGTCAGGAGACGACAGATAGTTGTAGTCGCTTGAGCGAAGGAACCCATATCCGTCGGGCATTATCTCCAGTACGCCGTTTGCTGTTATAATGTCAGAGAAATCGAAATGTTCCTCTTCTTCCTCTTGTTGTTGTATGGGCTGATTGTATGTTGGAACCATTGGCTGCTGCATAGGCATAGTTGGGTTGTCGAACATATCGTAGCTCGGCACAGCCCCTTGATCTTCAATGGGAAGATCCACAACGGTAATAAAGTCGGTACCGTCGCCAGGATCTCCTGCCCATATACCGTCTTCTATCTCCTTATGCTTGGGCTCGTTGTTCTCATTGTGCGCGTTCATCTTGTCTTTGAGACGAGCTATGAGAGTAGAGTGGTCTTCTCCCATTTGGTCGTTTGCTCCATAGTTAGATGTTGCGAACTGTTCTTCGGGTACGAAGCTATTGTTCTCGTTGTTGGCACCTTCGTTATAACTGTTTGTGTCTTCATTATAATCGTTGGTGTTGTTGTCATAGTTGTCTCCGTTATAATCGGTTTCGCCCTCGTTGTAAGTGTTATTGTCTTCTTGCCCAACTTCTTGTGTTGGTTCGTCTTGTTGTAGGGCGTTTTGTTCGTCTATGTTCTGTGTCTCTTCTGTGCTGTTTTCGTTCATAGCTTTAGCTGCCTCCTCTGCAGCTTTCCTTGCAGCTTCTGCCTGTGCCATGAGTTCCAACTCTTTTTTCGATTTTCGTCCACGGTGTTTCGGCATGGCCGCCAGAATCATCTCTGGCGTCATCTCTTCAGCCATTGGCTCGTTTTGTGCCGTCTGTTCAGCTGTTGTCTCAGCATCGTCTGCGTTGGCTGTTTTGTTTTTCTTCATATCAAAGTTTTCTCCGTCTTTGCCGTTTACGGTATAGACGCGGTCTGTGTCTTTCTTTACAATTCTTGTTCTGCGTCTTTTTGTGCCGAGTGGGTTTTTGCTTCCTTCCACTTCTGCTTGTCTGTCGAGGATAGCATATATGACATCTTCGATGTTTGAATCTTCGTTGACCTCCACACCGAATTCTTTAGCTATACCCAACAATTCGGGTATCTCTTTTGATGATAACTCTTCTTTGCTATACATATAAATGTAGAAATATTGGATTGTTTTGGTGTTTCCAAAAAATGAAAACTCCCTTTGTGTTTAATGATGCAAAGGTAATAAAAATAATGAGAAACAGAAAATAATTCTTGTTTTTATGTTTCTGTTTAAATTTCTTTAACGTGTCGGTAAAATATGATGTCTCGTATATAGAGATGAGAGCGAAAATAGGGTAGATTAGTGAGATATGTGTAAGAAGAAATTTTGTTATGAAACAAATGGGGGTTATAAAATAAGAAAGAGGCAAACTCCAACAATGTCAGAATTTGCCTCCATCAGTTTATTTTAGCTAAGAGCTAAGTTAATTGTTTTCCCAATTTTGGGTTGTTGTTCAATTACTCGCCCTTCTCCATCTTAGCCTTCAGAGCAGCGAGAGCATCGATGTCGCCCAGAGTGGTGCTGGCAGCTACATTGTTGATAGCAGGAGCCTGCTCCTTCTTTGCAGCGTGCTTGCGTGTGGGCTTAACGTCGTCCTTGCCCAGCTCGAATGTGCGGCTGTGTGAGAGGATGATACGCTTTGTCTCCTTCACAAACTCGATAACCTTGAAGGGCAGTTCCTCGCCCTGCTTAGCCTGTGTGCCATCCTCCTTAACGAGGTGCTTAGGAGTAGCGAAGCCCTCACCACCCTCGTCGAGAGTGATAACAGCGCCCTTGTCCATCATCTCGGTGATCTTGCCAGTGTGAACAGAACCAGGTGTGTAGATCTGCTCATACTTGTCCCAAGGATTCTCCTCAAGCTGCTTGTGACCGAGGCTCAGACGGCGGTTCTCCTTGTCTATCTCGAGAACAACAACGTCGATGTCAGCACCAACGTGTGTGAACTCTGAAGGATGCTTAACCTTCTTTGTCCAAGAGAGGTCGCTGATGTGGATGAGTCCGTCAACGCCTTCCTCGAGCTCTACGAAGATACCGAAGTTGGTGAAGTTACGAACCTTAGCTGTGTGCTTGCTTCCAACGGGATACTTAACCTCGATGGTCTCCCATGGATCTTCCTTAAGCTGCTTGATGCCGAGAGACATCTTGCGCTCCTCGCGGTCGAGAGTGAGTATTACAGCCTCTACCTCGTCGCCTACATGGAGGAACTCCTGAGCGCTGCGGAGGTGCTGGCTCCAGCTCATCTCTGAAACGTGGATGAGGCCCTCTACGCCGGGAGCGATCTCAACGAATGCACCATAGTCGGCGATAACGACAACCTTACCCTTAACGTGGTCACCAACCTTGAGGTTAGGATCAAGAGCATCCCAAGGATGAGGAGTGAGCTGCTTCAGACCGAGAGCGATACGCTTCTTCTCGTCATCGAAGTCGAGGATAACGACATTGATCTTCTGGTCGAGCTGTACAACCTCGTGGGGATCGTTTACGCGGCCCCAAGAGAGGTCTGTGATGTGGATGAGTCCGTCCACACCGCCGAGGTCAACGAATACACCGTAAGAAGTGATGTTCTTAACAGTGCCTTCGAGGATCTGACCCTTCTCGAGCTTGCTGATAATTTCTTTCTTCTGTGCCTCCAACTCAGCCTCGATGAGGGCCTTGTGAGAAACAACAACATTGCGGAACTCCTGGTTAATCTTAACAACCTTGAACTCCATGGTCTTGCCTACGAACACATCGTAGTCGCGTATAGGATGAACGTCGATCTGGCTACCGGGGAGGAATGCCTCGATGCCGAATACGTCAACAATCATACCGCCCTTAGTGCGGCACTTGATGTAGCCCTGGATAACCTCCTCGTTCTCAAGAGCGGCGTTAACGCGCTCCCAGCTCTTGCTCAGGCGAGCCTTCTTGTGAGAGAGTACGAGCTGACCCTTCTTGTCCTCCTGGTTCTCAACATATACCTCTACGGTGTCGCCAACCTTCAAATCTGGATTGTAGCGGAATTCGCTTGCGGGGATGATACCGTCGCTCTTGTAACCAATGTTTACGATAACCTCTTTCTTGTCGATAGAGATTACAGTGCCGTCTACAACCTGGTGCTCAGACACTTTGTTAAGGGTTTCGTCATAGGCCTTCTCGAGGTCCTGCTTGCTGACGTTTGCATTGCTACCGTTCTCAAACTCGTCCCAATTGAAGTCTGCCAACGGCTGCACGTTCTTTAAATCTGACATAAAAATAAATAATGTTTGTTTTGTAATTAATAAAGTTAGACTTTATGTGAATTTATAAATCGCCTGCAAAGGTACTACTTTTTTATAAGTATTCCTTTCTCATATTTTATGATAAAGTGGATCGGATACGTAATTTATGTTTATTTAACCTTTTTCGACGGTGAAATCAGTATTTTGTCTGTCTTTTTATGCCCAAAACGATAAAAGTGATGCCGACGAGCATCAACAATAGGCTCGCAGTCAAGGGAATGTTGCTGCTTGTGTGCGTCACGAATGATGTCAGAAGCATGAGCGTTGATATTATTAATGACATTGTACCCATCAGTGAGAAGTTGAATCTGTTCTTGATATTGTCTATGATTTTCATTTTCACATAATTATATATTGTGCGCTGAAATGGTTTCTTTTCTTTCCACATTGCAAAGTTATATAAACTTATTGGTCCGTGCCAATTTTATCGTTTTTTTTGTTGTGTGGTATTAGTATGGGAATATAAATGGTAATATTATTACCATTGCAATTCCAATGACTAATTGCAGCGGCAGTCCAACTTTCAGGTAGTCGCTGAATGTGTATCTTCCAGCCTGCATGACAAGGGCGTTTGGCGGTGCTTTGCATGGCTATGGGGGCCATGAGAACAGCTGTAGCGGTGTTGCTCAGAAATAGGCTGAGGACAGATGTCGTCAGATAAATACCTGCAAGGAGTACGGTGGGGCCGGCTGATCCAAGTGAGTTTACCAACGTGTTGGACAGGAGTGTTGAAGCTCCCGTCTTTTCCAATGCTATTGATACGGGCATCATGGCTGCTATTAGTACTACGCTTTCCCAGTTGATAGTCTTGTAGGCGT
>OMBL01000240.1_pt1 | contig 27782 bp, 34 predicted proteins | sample 1644871 | NCBI WGS metagenome assembly OMBL01 (sample SAMEA103958115, study PRJEB25191) | human gut metagenome | biome: human-associated habitat [ENVO:00009003]; feature: intestine environment [ENVO:2100002]; material: feces | place: Germany | collected 2013/2015
CTTGACAACCGCATCCTTATCGATTTCACCCCGTCTGACGCGGACATGCTGCCGCCGGGATTCAAGAAACCTGACGCCGTGTTTTATACTCATTCGCATTCCGACCATTACAACGCCAGGGCCGCCATCGAAACGCTCCACGCAAATGTGGTATATGTAGGTGACACCTGGGTTGAAAGGGCAAAGGCGGATCTCGCCGCGGCCGCCTCAGGACTCGGCAAGTCCACGCCAGAAGTCATCGGCCTTGCGATCGGCCAAAGGACACAATGCGGAGACCTGACGATCACGGCTCTGCCAGGCAACCATGCGACAAAGGACGACAATGAGCAGACCCTCATTTACCTGATCGAAAAAGGCTCCGTGCGTGTCCTGTATGCCACCGACACCGGCGGGATTCCAGTCAGAGCCGCCAGAATCGTCGGGATAGACGCCCACATCGCGGACGGGAAGCCGATCACCGGACTTATAATGGAAGCCACCATGGGAATCGACCATGATGAGGATTTCAGGATATTCACCCATTCGAGCGTGGGAACTGTCCTTAGGACCGCCCATGTCCTTCTGGACACCGGAAGACTCAAGGCTCCGCAGGGCCAGCCTGTGTACCTCACCCACATGGCAAGGACACTCCACGGCACCCAGGCACAGCTCGACGCAAACCTTCCTAAGCCTCTCCGTGCCGCTTACGATGGATTGGAAGTCATATTCAGAGGATGATCTTCCGCCATCGAATAATTTTTACCGCATGCCGTCATCCATAAACCGCCTGTCACTTAAGATCTTGACTATAAGCATTCCATAGGTGCAGGCAATATGTAAACCAACAACTGTTTTATGAAATTTATCGGGAATATTCTTTGGCTGATTCTTGGAGGCCTGCTGGTCTCCCTCGGCTACTTCATCGCAGGACTGCTTTATTGCGTGACCATCATAGGCATTCCATTCGGATACCAGTTATGGAAGTTCGGGGTGTTTTCCCTATGGCCGTTCGGGACGGACGTGGTGGACGGGAACAACGCCGGAGGCTGCCTCAGCATATTCATGAATGTGATTTGGATTCTGCTGGGATGGTGGGAGATCGCTGCGACGCACCTTGTCTTCGGGCTCATCTGCTGCATCACGATTGTTGGGATCCCGTTCGGGCTTCAGCATTTCAAGATGGCGCTGCTTTCCGCCATGCCGTTCGGCAAGACATTCCGGAAAGCGTGATTTGCCGCTGATTCGGCGACAACTATCAGCATTAAATACAGAGCATTCGTATCCACTACCGCAAGCACCATCTTATTTTCAATCCCGAGTCAGCGTAATCTCGTCAAGGGTCATCTCAGGGAACCGACCGGACTCCGCCATAGCACGAAGTTCTTTGAAAGCCTTCAGGCCATCAGAGGTAGCCTCCGTCTTGTCTCCACGTATCTCAAAAGGGATTTTCCCTCGTTGAACCACAGCCCTGGCAAACACATTCATAGCCGTATTGGCACTCATCCCGAACTGGGAACAAAGCGCATCAAATGAAGACTTGAGACTAGCGTCCATCTTAACCGTCATTGAAACTTGAGCCATAATCACTGATATGTTGTACGAATACAACAAATTAATTCAATATGCAACAAATTTAACGCATAACGACGTAATCATAGACTAATTTGATGACTCTCTACCGAGGTATATAACTAATTCCCAGATGGATGCTCCCCGTTCAAGCCAATCAGGCCGTCGCCGAACAATTATATACGAGCTGGCGACACCTGCATTTTGTGAATATGGCGGCATACAAACCAGCCCTGAGTACAGCGAGAGGCCTGTGGATATGCCGCCTATGGTTTCTGGATCCGTAGGCGGCATACGGCCCGGCCTCACTATGGCGTGGAAGCATAACCGTATGCCGCCGTTTTGCAAAATGGCAACACGTACCTTTAAGATCAGCGAGACATATAGCGCGGCTCCGAGGCCCCGCATGCTTTTCTATGATATGTCCCTAACACTCAGGTGCGCGAACATATTCACACCTGGAAGAGAAATTCGCTGGCTGTCAGGTCAATGGCGTTTCAGGTGCGCGTGGTTTCCCGCACCTGGAAGTCCGGAACACCGATAGAACGCTCTGTACTGGGGCCGCCGACTCTTAGGTGTGCGAATATGCGCGCACCTGGAACGCCAACTCGTTAGTCATCAGACGGATGCTGTTTCAGGTGCGCATAGTTCCGCATACCCGGAAGAGCTGTCCACTGTTGTTTTACCGGATAGAAACTGCGCGTGAGAAGGCCTTTCTGCGTACAGAATATTCCGGTATGCATCTTTGGTGCAGGAAACGCACTTCCGGTGTACCAAACGAACCAAGAGGCGGCGGCAACGTTCCTGATTACCATCTCACTCTGGAAGCGATGAAACGACTGGTGTTTATCAGCAATTGGACATAAGCGGAAAGAGCTCGACTCGATAAAAAACGCGTATGTTTTATTTTCTTATGCTTTTCTCCAAAGCAAGAATCAGGTTGTACACTCCTGACGAGGGGTTGCAAAACTTCTGTAGTTTTCTGGCCCTTTCCACGGCCGCCAGACGATTATTCCACAAATACGATTTTTGCGTTTCCGTCAGTGCCGCTTTTTCATATTCATTCCAACAGTTTTCCAATTTGACCAATTCGTCAAACGCTTCATCCGTGGTAATATTGGAAACGCATCCCTTGCCGTGAAGCAAGAACCATAATTCTATGGAAGGATTGCTCAGCAACTTGAATGCTCTGCAGCGTTCAAGTCTTGCGTTGACTTCAGGAACATCCATATCGTACATCAGAAAGACCAGAACCTTGTCATTCTTCGATATTTTCAGTTCCCTCCTTCTGGCATCGATAAGGCGTTGCGAAATATCTCCTCCTTCCACCTTGGGAATTATCTTGATAGGCGAACGATAAGCCTGTTTCAGATGATCCAGATATGTCTCTTCCGTCTCACCCTCACAGAATACAAGAAAAACAGGTTTCATCTTCCGCCTTGGCGACTCCAATCTTTGCTTAGCCATACTCACTCCTCCATCAGACTTTTTAGGTTCATAACCGTGGAATCGATAAAAGGAACAGCATCAAAGCGTCCTTGAATATATCCTTTCTCCGCATCCATATTCTCTCGAAAATCCTTGTAGTCATACAATGAATAGACCTCAGTTGATCCATCTTCCTGCTTATTGACAAACACAATCTGATCTTTTCGAAGTCTTTTCATATCTATCAGGTTCGTGTTGTGAGACGTGAACAGAAGTTGCGAGCTTTCGGACGCGTGTATGAGATCCAGAATGAAATCCGCAAGCCTTGTATGCAGACCGACATCGAACTCATCCATAATCAAAGACTTTTTGTTCCGGACCACATCCAACAGACGCAGCAGAATCTGGAATAGTTTCCTCGTTCCATTGGATTCTTCAACATCCAGATCAAAAACCACTTCCGGAGACCTCTTGTGTATGGTCTGGAAGCGTAAAATATCGACCATCCTGAAATTCAAATCCGGGTTTCCCGCTGATGGCATCAGGGGGGCAGGAATCTGCTCGTGCCGGACCCTTATGTCGGTTATGTCTGTATCACAAATTGCCAGAGCCTTTAATATGACCTTCTTATATGCGTTAAAGTTCTCTTCTACTGCAGAGACGTTGTTCAGATCCACCATTCCCAACAAGAATGTTTTCAAGAAGTAGCGGTACAACCGCTGCGCCAGGTCTCTGTTCATTGAACTTGCCCGGCTCAAGAATAAATTCTTACGGCTTGTGTTCACCGCCACATCGTTCGGTTTCAAGATGATTCCTGCCGTGAATGTGTAAACTTTGTCTGAACCTTCATCGCGAGTAAAGATTTTCGCTCTTTTTCCTTTGGGGTAATAATAAAGGCTTTCTCTTATCACCTCATTGCGTGTCAATGCAAAAGAGTACTCGTACTCAATTCCCCCACACACAAAGTCAATCAAAAACTCACTCGGTTTCTTATCATAACCATCAAACTTGAATGGCATAAAATTGAATATCACCCCTTCATTATGCAGATGGGACTCTAGAATCATCCCGCAGCAAAAAGTGATTGCCTTCAAAATGTTGGACTTTCCTGACGCATTAGGTCCGAAAAGGCCGATGGACTTCAAGACTTTTGTACCATTCCAATCAATGACATTATAAGCGAGATCACGTGCCTGTGCGGAATTACTTTTGGCCGCAATGAAATCAAGACAAATTCTGTTTTTGATTGAGAAAAAATTCTCTAATTCTATTCTCAGGAGCATATCCTCTGTAATTTTGTAACTTTTCTACAAAAATAGGCTCTTAATTTGGATTTTACAAGAATTTATGAAGCCAGGATCCGGTCATCGCTGACATTAATGAATGCCATAGCCTTTCACTGTCAAGCTTTTCAGAGACAAAAATGAGGACAAACGTTACTCAAAAGCGCCATCCGACACTCTCGGGGAACGAAAAGAGGCGTATATGCATCCCAAAAGTGCGGAAGAAGTATTCGTGCGCATGCCGGATAGCCTCTCGGATGCGAAAATGGTTAATAAGGCCGCCATTGATTGTCCGGACGCACCCCTCGGGAGACATAAAGTTGGGGAAACGTTTCCCAAGAGTGCAGGCTGCACTCTTGAGGAACAAAAGAGGCCGAAAGTGTTACCGAAGGGATTCGGAGCAAGCCTAAAGTGCATAGAGCCGAAAAAGAATATCTCACAATTAAAGAGAATGGACAAAATTGCCAGACAGCGCATTTTGCGTATTCTGTCAGCTTTGCCATATCATCTTTCCTCAAATTCCGGTTTACCTTTCCAGAAACGCGACATTAATGGTAAAAGTACAAGACAATGGGAATGAATATGAGCACAACTTGCAAGGCGGAACACCGCCGAATCACCTCCCCGCCCGGAGCAGGAAGTACAAGAGAAAGAACGCCAACCTCAACAACCGAGGCTGGTCTTAATGAATATATCAACGCCACGGATCAGGTCGCCAAAAATCAGGAATATAACTGAATATAAAGCCGTTGGATAAACGTCCAAGATTCCGGCAAGCCAGACGAGACAACATAACCCACGGAAACAATCCTCAAAAAAAAGTGCTGAAAGTCCGAAAATATTGACATTGATGTGTTCCAACTGCATTTGCGATACCTGCTGATAGACTCGAATACTGGATACCGGTCGCAGTATCACGCACTATCAACAGTGATTAGTGCATCTGCTGATTGAGGACAACTAAATCGAAAAACATCAATCTTGTCCTAAAGTTCTGCACATCACTGCTATGCCCACTTCTCAAATGTTCAAGTTCCTCTTCGTCAGAAGCGAACAGGAACTCAAAGCCATTTCTCTTGTAATACTCAATAACCTCCGGACTATTCAGCGCATCGACTATCAAATATCTGCTTGAGGTATTGTTGTCCGGATCAATGGCTATCGTCTTGATGAGGTTCATCATTTCGTCCGCGATATTGTAGCCGAAAGTCTTATGTCCAAAGCCATCAAACACACATAATTCGCCAATCAATATCGCAGGGTACTGAAAGCGACGTTTGGCGTTTGGAATCGAACGGTTTAGACGATTACGCCTATTTTGAGGTAAAATATCAGTGCGTAACGATGAATTTGACAATGAGAAAGCACAAACCATTTTCGGTTGTGTCGTATTATCTTTTTCGTCTGTAAAGAAACAATGGGTTGTTCCCATCATCTCCAGCCTATAATCACGATAATTGTCCTATGTATGGTCGTGAAAAAAACGAATCAATGTCAGCGTTTTTACTGCAAGTATACGGCTGACATTGATTAATGATTTCTGATGTTAATCTGCCGAAAAGGCAGTTGTCCAATAGATACCCCACGATTTACTTATTCCCCTCTTTCTTTTTCAAAATTGCATAAGAATTGGCTGCCTCCTTAGAAAAATCAACAGAGGCACGTCTGCGAAGGTTTTCTTCGGACATCTTGACGAAGCGTTCAGCTTCTGAACCTCTTAACGTCGGGATTGCTTTTACCTGCATTCTACTCGGACTGGGGAGATGCGGACATCACGGAGGCCTACATTGACAGGATCGGCTTTGCTCCGGTCCCCGGTCAGAAGTATCTCCTCTCGTTCTGGTGGATGGACACGGAGACAGGGTTCACGGGCGAGTCAATGGCGGTTTCCACGATTTGCGGCGAGCTTTCCAACGTGAACAAGGAACTCTACAAGGTTCGCCCACGGATGAACTTCTCGGATGCGGTGCTGAGTGACCCTTCCGTCAAGGTTTATCATATGGGTACCACGCTCAAGAAACTGGGAGAAGGCCACGAGTCATACGACAAGGCCGGCCATTCGTTGGTGACAAATGGCGGCCGTGTACTGATGGTTCTTGCTTCTGCCCCTGATCTCAAGTCAGCTCATGGCAAGGCTCTTGAGGCTGTGTCCAAGGTGGATTGCGATAACCTCTTCCACCGCACTGACATCGGGCATTGGGCATTTGAATAGCCTTCGCTTATAAAATAACTCCGGCAGCTGTAATTTTGATTTTGACTTCCGAGTCCCCTTTTTCAAGTTCTATCTTGAACCAGTCTCCTGATGGGGTCTCCACGTATTCGGCGTCATCGATTTTCCAAGATGGATAAGATGTGCTGATCTGGGTCAGAACGGCTGCCGGAAGTTCGTTTTTACGTACATCCCACTCTGTGCGGAGCCAGTTGTGGTCCTTGCTGAAATACACATCCTTGCCGCGTCTTTCGTGTACAATCTCGACTTCGATTTCGCCGTCATCATATTCTGTATCTATGATTGCTGCTCCAGGGTATTTCTGTCCGATGAATTTCTCGAGTTCGGACTGGATGTCTGTCGGGAGATAGTCCTCGTAGTCGTAGTCTGAATCGATGTCCACCACTGTCTTGATGAGGGCTCCTTCTTCAGAATAATACAGGTCCGCTTCCTTTTCGATATTGCCGGAACGTGTCTCGACCTCGATGACATAGAAGGTCTCCATGCCGTTTCTCTCGAGCTTGTCGATGTCATCCACTTTCCAATCAGCATATTCACTTGCCTGGAAAGCAGTCTTTACGGCTTCCGGAAGTTCATTGTACGAAATCTCGCTTTCGGTCATGCACCACTGTCCTGAGCGGTTGAACCATACGGAGAAGTCATATCCTGCGTTGGCTGAACGTGTAGCGACTCTATTGAATTTCGCCACGTCGTAGCCGTTCTTGGATGTCCATTTTACATTGACTGCATCCGGATAGCGTTCTGCCAATTCTGCTTTCGCTTTTTCGTTTACCTGGCTGTCAGCCGAAGCTTTATTGCAGCCTGCAAGTGTCATCAAGCAGATGCACATTGCTGTAATAAATAAATTTTTCATTGTACTATAATTTATTGATTTGTAATTTTTTTATCTCTGATTATCCGAGCTATCGGTCGAGTCCTGCAAGATTGAAGTTCTTGTCGAATTTCAGTTCGAAGCCATTGTCCAGTTTCAGCTCAAGTTCTCCGTCGTCATACTCGGCCTTGGTGATGAACGAGTCGGGATACAGTTCATTGACCTTGTCGGCTGCTGCCTGCGGAATTATGCCGTCGGGGATGCTGTTGCGGTGACGGTTGATTTCCTTCCATTCTCCGTTGCGACGGAATTCCAGTTTGGTCCCGTCCGTGAGCACGATTTCGTAGGAAATTTTCAGCAAGTCTCTGTCTTCTTTGGCAAATGCTATTTTTTCATCTTGAAAGTGCTCGGTGATGAAGCTCAATACGTTTTCCGGAAGTGATTCCGGGCTTGTCGCCTTGTCGTGCACGAGGTTTGACAGGAAATAGCCCAATGTTCCTGCTGCCGCGAGCGAAATGATTACTAAAATGATCTTCTTAAACATAACATTGTCCTTCTTTGTATTGCGAAATTATAGTACAATTCTGGAGTGAATCTGTAATCGGCACGGAAATTCTGAACTTTTTTCAGAATTTTACGCTGAAACGGTGCATTCCGTCCACATAAGAATAGGTGAGTAGCATTCCGCATCTGTCTGCAATGGTTTTGGCAAGTGCCAGCCCCAGTCCGGTAGAGCCCTCTTTTTTCGAGCCCTGGTAGAATCTCTCAAAAATCCGGCTGCTGTCCAGAGGCGAGTCCCCGCTGTTCTCGACCACGAGTTCGTTTTCTGTCAATGTCAATGTGACCTTGCCGTCCTCAGGGCTGTGCACAAATGCGTTTTTGATGATGTTGGTCACTAAAATCGTGGCGAGCGTCTCGTTCATCTTTATCGTGACAGGGGAGTCCGGTATTTGTGCTGAACAGGTTATCTGCTTGCTGCTGAAGATTTCCCCATACAGTTCTTTCTGGGACAGCACCATGGCTGAAAGGTCTATGTCAGTCACGTCAGGGAACTGTCCGTTGTCGATTTTCGTGAGCAGGAGAAGTGTCTTGTTGAGTCGCACGATATGTCCGAGTTCGCGTTTCATCTGCACGAGTTCGCCGACGCTTTCTTCTCCCAATGTGTCATTATCCAGCATCCAGTCGATCCTTCCTCCAAGCACGGCAAGCGGTGTCTGAAGCTCGTGTGAAGCATTGCCTATGAACTGTTTCTGCTTTTCGAAGGCTCTGTCGGAGCGGTCAGTCGCATCTGTGGCGGCTTTCTCCAGCTGACGGAATTCCCGGATGTCCGAGTTTATTGACAATCTGCCGTGTGACTTTCCGGGTGTGTAGGCATTGAGCCAGTCGAGAATCATGTATAGCGGCCGCATGCTTTTCTGGAACACGACGAGAGTGGTCACGATAACTGTCAGCAACAGAATGAGATACAATGCGAGTATCCACCAGAGGATGGTCTTTATCAGGTCATCTTTTTCGATTGTGGGTGTAGCGACAATGAGTTCAAAACATCTTCCTTCACGGTCTCTGAATATCGTCTTGAGAAATCGTGCAGGTTCTTGTTCGTCTGTCTCCTGAATGTAGAAGTCTGCATCGTAGTACTCCATCCCGGTATGTGAATTTGCATAACTCTCCGCAACTTCGGAAATGCTGTAATGCCCGTCTGTCATGATGTTGGCAACCGGCAGCATCTTCCCGGACAACTTCTTGACCATCAGCTGTTCAGCGTAACTTTCAAGCAGGTCGTCGGCCTCGTCATTGATCTCATCCACGATGACGAAGTAAAAGACCATCGCCCAGAGCGCGATGACCGGGAGCAATGCCATAGACAGGCGTACAGCGATATTGTGGATCAGTTTCATTCTTTGGTGACGGGTTTTTGCCTCACGTGTTCAAATTGAGATTGTGTCGTTTATAGACGAGTCTGTCCCTTATTCCTTAGTGACGAGTTTGTATCCGAATCCGTAAACTGACTTGATTTCTATATCGGCGCCGGCTTCTTCCAGTTTTTTGCGCAGATTCTTGACCTGCGAATAGATGAAGTCGAAATTGTCCGCCAGATATATGTCGTCGCCCCACACGGCTTCTGCCAATACTGATTTATCTACCATGTGCCCCGGTCTGAGCAGGAAATAGTGAAGTATGTCGTATTCTTTCTTCACCAATGTCAATGCTTTTCCGCAGACTTCCACTGTGCGGCTGTCCGGGTTGAGCTTGACATTGCCATAGACTATTCCGTTGCGTCCGCTTCCGTTGCTTCTTCTGGTCACGCTCTTGATTCTGGCCAGAAGTTCTGCCGTGTGGAATGGCTTCGGGAGGTAGTCGTCCGCGCCCTCTTCCAGTCCGATAATCTTGTCTTCCAATGAATTGCGGGCTGAAAGTATGATCACTGTCAATGCTTTTCCTTCTTCCCTGAAGGCCTTCAGCAGGTCGAGCCCGTTTCCGTCCGGAAGCATGATGTCCAGCAGGATGCAGTCATATGAGAACAACGACAGTTTTTCCCACGCCTCACCGTATGTCGAAGCCACTTCCACGACATAATGCTCCTTCAGCAATGCTCTCGCAATCAATTCCTGCAAAGAGCGCTCGTCTTCTATTACCAGTATCTTCATAGTTCCATGTCAATGTCCTGAGGGCTGCAGGTCTCTTCAATAATTGCCAATACTCTGAAAAACACGAGCTTACCCTCGTAGCCGTCAATGCAAACCCTTACGGTTCATCATCGTTTCCGTTTCTCACGACTCGACGAAATTACAAATAAAATCTGGAACGAATCTGAAATTTCTTCTGTTTTTCTTAAGATAAGTAAATGTTAAAAAATAACCTGCTTCATTTTGGGGCTCTCTTATGCGGCCATTTGCGGCCATGACATACTGTTGAGAACGGTTGAAAAGCCGCCCTGATAACAGCCTCCGAAAAAGCGACAATAATTTAGATTAAACCATTGATTACCAATGATATAGTATAGGAAAACTGGAGAAATTTTCGTAAATTTAAGGGTAATTGCAATGCTCTTAAAATGATAACGAAAACTCCTCCAGAAGTCCTTTCGCCAAGCGATTTGGCGTATATGTCCACGCTGAACGAAAGAGACAGAAGATGGTTCCTGGCCACAAAGGCCGCCGACCTCAAGACTCAAGGGCTCAGCTACCGCAAAGTTATTAAAATTATTTTGGATTTCTTTGACATAAGGGACGGCCGAAAATGGCTCAGGCAACTTCGAGATAGATCTTTATACGCTTCAGTTCAGGTGGATTCCCTCGCTGATTGATGCCGTGGTGAAGGGGAACTTGCCTTGTCAGGCATTGGCGGACGTACCGTGGTGGGAAAAATGTCTGAAGGAACAAGGGATGACTAAGGCTGACTTCTCGTTTGAGGAGATCAAGGCGGAAGTAAAGAAGATATCGGAGGAGAAAGGGCGGATATGCCAGACATTCCCCTATCCGAAACGCGCTCCACTTGCTAAATATGCTGTCATTGACTTGTTGGCTTCGTGGCGGATTAACTATTGCACATTGGAAATGTCCCTCGATGACACATGGGTGCTTGGGTCGCAGGATGTTCACAGGCACAGCTACATCCGTCAGGTGCCTGATTGCCAGACGATGGCGGATTTTGAGAGGGAGGTTGATCGACCTTGTGATGTTGATCGACCTTACGAGTGCCCCACTCCTAAAAGAGCGCGAGTTGTATGGAGATGCGTCTGATTTGGCTATGATGAATCGAATTCCGATCACATTCGATTTCACATCGGAAACTTTAGACTGGTGGAGACAAAGCGTAACGTTCACGCCTGATGAGTATGAATCTGTCTTAAGCAGGGATATGGAACCATAATGACAGCTGTTCGAGCGATCTACTTTTACAAACCACGGACACAGGGAATGGCAGCAGAGATGCGTACATGGCATGTAGGTGTGGCTGACCCTCATTTACGAGAAGGGGGTCGGGCACGGCAGGATGGGCTACAGAGGTGCGCATGGAAGAGTGATGTGGCCGTGGTTTGCAACCGGTCTTGAGGGGCAAAGGAATGAATCCCACGGAAGTGCGGTTACATTATGCGTGATGGGACATTAATTAGTGAGATAGTCATATTTCATTCTATATTCAGAAAACTATTCACCTCAATTCTTCAGGGTAGTGTTTCATCGAGTGTGTCCGGGGCCGGTCTTCTTCAGGCATAACATAACGTCGCCGATTCATATAGAGGCAAGCACCGAGGTTTGCAAAAAGAAGACATAGCGAACATTGGCTTCGCCATACCCCCATATCTTTGTCTTGAAATAAAACAGAAGATATTCGGCTTACCAGGAACATCGTTCTCGCCAAGAAGGGCGATTGGGGTGGATGTACTGAAAAGGACTGTCGCCAAGAAAACTGGAGTTCCCTTGACCAAGTCGGGAGCGGAGAGGAAGATCGGAAGAACTATCATCAAGGCTGTCGGCAAATTATTCGAAAAATAGAGATGTTGACCGGTTACTTTCCGCAGAAACCGACATTAATGGGTGTAAGAAGCAAAAACACTAATGTAAGGATATGCAAAGGAATCATAAAATAAACGAGAAGCGGCTCAGGAGGATTCATTCGATCTGGGCTTACGTGGCAAGAATATACGTCAAGGCGGGCAAGGAGGCCATCCTTGCCAGAGGAGCCACATCCAAATCCACCACGACGGCCCGCAAGGCGGTGATATTCAAAGGTGAGATGGACTTCATCTCTCGGTGCATCCTTGACCGGAAGAACATTGAGACCGGAGGGCAGTTGTTTGGGTACTGGACGGAGAACGGGACTCCGGTGATTCTCTATGCCATCGGACCGGGACCACGGGCGAATCATCAGGTGACATTCTTCAATCAGGATGTTGACTATCTGGTGAAAGTCGGGAATATTCTTCGGAATCGCTATGGGCTGCACCACATCGGAGAGTGGCACTCGCATCATCAGCTCGGGCTGGCGAAACCAAGCGGACACGACTCGGACAATATGACAAGTGTGATCAAACGGCGCGACCTCGGGGAGTTCCTCCTCTGCATCGGGAACTGCGACAACTTTTCGTCTTCACTGAACGCCTTCCTCTGCGATTCATCTGAATGCCGAAGCATAGCGTGGGACTATGTGATGGCAGACAGTCCTCTCAGGCATGTCATCGACAATGATCTGGGCAGACTTATCAGTAAGCCGCTGACAGTCCAAGCACGCCATAAAGACCTTATACTCAATCAATAGCAATGAATATGAACAAAGAAAGATTTCTGGCGGAGAATCAGGTACTGGCATCGAAAGTCCCGTCAAGCGCCTACCGCTTTATTGGCATAGGCACATCCTCTCCGTACTTAAGAATAGCGGCACGAACAAACAATGGACACATCTACACTCTGCACTTTGACCTGAGAGGGTTTCCCGAATCCTCCCCGAAAGTGTTTGTCACAAAGATGCTCAAGGACAGATCCTGTAATGACATGAGCGGTGCAAGCGGTTCAATGCACACCCTGTGCAGCGAACACGGCTGGACACGGATCTGCCACTACGGACAGACTGCCTGGACACCTTACGTTTCTCTTTTCAAGGTGTACGTGAAATGCTGCCTGTGGCTGAATATGTACGAGCAGCATCTCCTGACAGGAATGCCGATAGAGTTCTATCTTAACCATCAGCTATAAGGAACTCAAGTTTCGCATTTGCGAAACACCACTCTTCTTCACTGCTTGCAGTGAAAGCAAGTCCCTCCCCCGAGGGGAGGGATTTAGGGAGGGGGTAACGTGAAAGGCCCTAAGGGGTGCGCGAAGCGCATCCCCTCCCCCGAGGGGAGGGATTTAGGGAGGGGGTAACGTGAATTGATGAGGGTGGGCAATCACCTTCGAACGTGAGATAATGCACTTTACAGCAGGTAATTGCCTACTTGCGAAAGTTGAATAAGAAACAATTCAAACCAACATATAATATGATTTCAAAACAAGGACTTTCTGATCTTGCGGCGGATGTCCGCGACATCAATTACGGCAACTCGATCAAAGAGTTGGTATTCAATCCCGAAACAGGCGATTTCGAAGCCTGCACACGAGGAACTTCACACGGTTCAGGTGAGATTGTGACCGAGATGACAGAGGGAGGTTTCGCTGCTGAAATGGCAGCGGACTCCCCTTCCTTCAGAGTCATTCTGGATGCGCAAGATATTGAAGCATTGAAAGACGGACCGGCTGTCGTGGAAGGACGAGCTTACGAATGGGAAGGAGAGAACGTTGTTCAGATCAGGACCAAACCTCTGAGGCATTCGTTCGGGAAAGAGTGCAAAGCCTATTTTGTGAGGCACGGAGAGGATATTCCTGAATATTCAAAATATGTGGTAACAGTAAAAGGAGGCAGCGCCAATGTTTACAAAAGGGAAGAGGATGGAAATCTCGAACCTATTCCTTCTGAACACATTCCGTCACGTGAGGAATTATATTCAAGAAGCAAAGGGATCCTTGAGGTTGACATATTGAGAGAAAAAAAAGTCCTAATTGTGGGTCTAGGGAGTTTCGGCGGCCATATCGCAGTGGAACTGGCAAAGGCTGGAGTCGGAAGTTTCTCCCTTATGGACTTTGACCGGGTTGAGCTTCACAATCTGGCAAGGCACATCGCCACAGTCAATGACATCGGACGACTGAAGACGGACGTGGTCGAGGATGCCATCAAAGGAAAGAATCCGTATGCGGCAGTCGATAAATACTCTATTGACTTGAATGACGACCTCGTATTGTTAGAACAAGAAGTTCACAGAGCGGACATCGTGGTTTGTGCCACCGATAACAACAGAAGCAGGTTCGCCTTGTCAAGAGTTCTGAAAGAGGAAGGCAAGGTAGGAATATTCGGACGTGCCATAACACGTGCTGAAGGCGGAGACGTGTTCCGCTACCGTCCGGGAGGTCCGTGCTACAGTTGCCTGATCGGAAAGGGATTCTCAAACGAAGAGGAGATAAGCGACCTGCAAGCCGCGAGGAGTGAAGGGAGGATTCCGGCATACGTCTCTCAGGAGGATGCTGAGGCAATGGTTCAGGTAGGGTTGTCCTCAGACATTCTTCCGATCTGCAATCTGATGGTTAAACTGGTCCTTGTAGAACTCTCCAAAGGGAAGGATTCGGGAATATCCTCGCTTGAAGACGAGCTGACCTACGACTATTACATTTGGGCCAATCGCCGTGACAGACACTATGCGAATTGGAAGCCGTTTCAGGCTGCCGGTCAAGGGCCGACAATCCTCAAATGGTACGGAGTACGTGTGGAGAAAGATCCGGATTGTCCGTTATGTGGAGAAAGGATTAATATTAAAGCCGGAGAAGATAGGATTGAAGGCTTGGAAGGCATTGAACCTGAGCTCTGATGATTTATGGCATATCGATACAACGAGAAAACCGGAGAGTTCGAGGACTTAGGGAATGGCCGGAGAAAAAGAGATGCCGATAACAAACCTACGGTTGAAACAAAGAAAGATAACAGCGGTTGGGTCTTGGCTGTCGTGATCATCTTTGCGATCAACTTTTTGGCTCAATTGCTCACAGCACTTCAGCAAGGATAAGATAGAACACATTACTAATCAACATCAAATTATGCCGCCAAATTTAAAGTACATTTTCTCAGCCTTGATTCCAGCTTTGGGATGGGGCTACTGGCTTTGGGAGGAAGATCGCTCAGTCGCGAAGAAGTGCGGCAAGATCGGCACCATAGCTTTTGCTGTCGGTTTTCTGTTCAGTATGTGCACCGGGCTCATCGGAGGCTAAGCACGGTGGTCTCTTCCTGTTTACAAACCACGGACACAGGATACGGCAACAGAGGTGCGTACAGGGCATGTCGGTGTGGCTGACCCTCACTTATGAAAGGGGGATCAGGCACGGCAGGATGGGTTACAGAGGTGTCTATGGCAGGGTGGCGTGCCCGTGGTTTGCAAGCGGTCTTGAGGGGCAAAGAAATGAATTCTACGGAAGTGCGGTTACATTATGCGAGATGGGACATTAATGAGTGATAAGGATAATGAATATAAAGGCGTTAGTATATGGCAATCACGTTTGGCATAGTGGCGATCATCGCTATCGTGTTCATTCTGCTTTATATGAAAGAGAATGAGAAATGCGAGAATCTGAAATACGACAACGAGAAATTGAAAAAAGACGCTGCACAAGCAGGTATTGTAAGTGCGGCGGCCTGTGAATATGACAGCCGTAGATTGGACAGGGATCTGATTATGGAGGCGATACGTTACAATGGGTTTGTGCCGGAGGCCGAGGACAATTGGATTTTCTTCAAGAAGCAGGGAGATACGTACGGAATTGTCACCGAGAGGCTGCCGATGTTCATAATCATGAGGCATTACGACTTGGACAAGAATGAATGGAATATGGAGCTATTACGTCAGGCGGCACACAAGGTTTCTGATGAGATCATTATGGCTAAAGTGCTGCTCACTGGCGAAGATGAGAATGGAATCTCCTTTCAGATCACCTCCTTCGAAGATGATTATGAACATCTGAAAGACTTTCTATGCCAGTATTTAAGCATAATCGATGAGTCTTATGCTCGCTTATTTGACATTTACAACGAACTTGAAAACCAGAAAAGCGAGATGACTCTGACAAACCAAGGGCAGTCTTTGAATATGACGGGGTCAAAAAAGGTCGTGTCTTAGGAAACCTCAGGAGAAGATGATGGATGCTCTAGATAATTTTACAAACCACGGGCACAGGATATGGCGGCAGAGGCGCGTGTAGGGCATATTCGTGTATCCGACACCGCATCTGGAAATGGGGTCGGGCACGGCAGGTTGGGCTACAGAGGTGTGTACGGCAGTGTGATGTGTCCGTGGTTTGTTAAAGGGAGAAAATCCGCACTGGATTATCCGATGGCAAAAGTTCCGCGTCCGGCAATGCACAACAATCAATGCGGTTCGATACACAGAAAGGCGGGCTGGTGTACCAAAGAGCCTTCGGATGGCATTTGGTACCGGAAACGCGGACGTGATTGGAGAACAACATAACAGCGAGGCGCGCAGTCTCTCAACAAAGGTTTTCTGTACAAAATCAACGTATTCTGTACGAAATGAGATTCACTGTCATTTCGTACAGCATTGTTGGGGTTTGTAAAACTGATTTTGAGGGGTATCCGGAATTGAGGAACTTTGTGGTGTCGGGATTAAGGGGAATGATAATCAGAATTGCAGCCGAGTTTACCTTTTGGAGAAAGGGACATTAATGGACAAAGGACAAAAACAACAACGAATATGAAAGGAATCATCAGAATTTTGATTGTGGCGCTGGCGGTTGCCGGGGCGGATGTGAACGGCTGGATGGCGATGGCACAGGAAAAGCAAATCACAGGAATGGAACAAGGGGCTCAAAAGACTCCCGACCATAATGACATCCTCCGATCTTGCAAGGAGTTACGAAGGAGTGGTGAGTTCAAAAAGGCCGTGGATGAGGGGATACGTTACATCGCGGCCGGAGGGGAAGACAGCCTGGCTGTGGTTATGGATGTGCTGACAACGGATGTGGAATATTCAGAAGCGATACTTCGAGGCAAAATTTCAGGGGATCCTAAGAATATCATTCTATGGCGGGCAATACTCTCGCTCTTCTATAGCCAAACCGAGAATTACAGGATGGCGCTTAAAGAGACTCTGAAGATGAAATGGATGCTGAACGGAACCGGGGCGTTGGCTGAATATATAGGCGGGTATTATTACAAGCTTGGAATGCCTGAGGATGCCGTGGCCGAACTGGAGGAAGCTGATGACTCGGTGATTCAGAATGATCCCGGATACTACCATTGCGTCTTGGGGCTGTGCCACCAGCTTGCAGGCCACTATGCGGCTGCGGCTTCTGAATATTCCAAAGCAATCGATGCCGGCTATACAGCAGAGCCCAGCATCTTCATAAGGGCAGGCGTGTGCCATGAGCATCTTGGAGATTATTCCAAGGCTATGGATCTTTACAATCAGGTAGTATGTCAAGACACCCCATCGGCATATCTTTGCCGTGGCAGGATCTACTTGGAGCAGGGGCACAAGGATCTTGCCGACGCTGATTTCAGCGCCGTGGTCGAAAAAGACACAGTTTTGACTGAGGGTAACGACAGACAGTTCGCATTATATTTCCTCGGGAGAAACGAGGAGGCGCTGGACTGGCAGAAAGCGCTGGACACAAGGTTTCCTGACAGCAAAGAGGTCGATTTCAGCAGGGCTTGTCTCTATTCTTTATTAAACCGGCCTGAAGACGCTGTCATAGCGATGGAAGCTGCATTCAAGCACGGGTTAGTATATTTTAACCTAATAGATAATAATGGATATCTTGACGCGGTCAGGAATGTTCCCGAGTTCAAATCTTTGGTAGAGAAATACCGCGCCAAACATAATGCTTTCATTGAAAGCATCCGCAAGGAAATCCGCTCCGAGTGCTCCGGAGGAGACACTGGGCCCGCATTATGCGATTCATAGCCGGCAAGACAATCGAACTTCATAGGAGATGTACGCTCTCCAGAAAGTTCCAGTCGCCCGGTAAAAGGAACGCTTGCAGTCCACGAAGTTTCGGAGCAATCACCCACATCGGTGGGAGACTGATGATAAAAGCATTGACACATTCGAATGGTATTTGGTACACAAAAAGGGCTTTTACGGCACAAACTATATTCATACAATGAAAAAGATTATATTCCTTTTAATTTGTTGTTGTGTCAGTTTTAACGTTAACGCACAATGGTATAAAAAATATCTTTCAGGTGATGAATCGAAAAGAATTCCATCTGAATGGAGTTTCATCTATGATGCCGGAGACAAATCCATTGTTCTCTCAGAATCAGGGATGTTGATGATAGTTTTAAATGAACGACAATTCTTTTTAACAAAGAACGATGGAGCGGTTCCTGTTTCAGTCGAGATGCTCAAAAATGGGGCTTTAATAAAGAATGGGAATTTTGCTTTTGCCATACTTACAGACAAGCACGCATGTGGATCAGAGGGCTTTAAAGAGTACTTGGATTCAATTAGAAATGGAGCTATAATCCGAATTGCCGCTCCTATATATAATGATTTTGATTTTGACGTGACTACCACCAAGATGTGCGAAAGGGTGATTCAACATCAGTTTAGTTCAACGGAAGAAAAGGCAAAGGTTGTGTGCGACACGGTTCCGCAGAAGCCGCCAAAGAGAATGGTGGAGAGGCCGAGGCTGCTAAGTCGTGTCGGAGAGCTGGGGTTCAAGTACAATGATTTGTTTGGAAGAATTGATTGTTGGGAAGACAGGCATAAAGACATCGCGCCGGATTTGCCTTCGCTTAAAGGGATGAAATACAGGACTTTCACGACACGTCTTCCCAAAGCCCGAAATTTTTCGAGGGACATCCTTGCGGTCAAAAGCCCTAAAAAGGACACTCTGCTGAGTTGGGCTGCGAATATGATAGCCAAGAGATATGGTGTCACCATTCCGTCCGACAAGAAGTTCAAGTCTTCTGGTGAGATTGCAGATTTTGTCATGGATAACAAAATTGCTTCTTACCGACGAATTGAAAATGAATTAACTGTGGAAGATTGGGATTTCAACGAACAGGAAGGAATACTTGTAGCCGATGTGTGGCATTCCGGAGACACTTACACTTTTTTCTATTCGTCCTGGATTGACTCTGGCTTCCATCTCAGCATGACAGAATCTTGGTTTACGATAAACGCTGCCACGGGCAAGGAATATACCTTATTCGATTTCATAGACAAGCGGGACGAGGCGGCGTTGATTGACCTCATTGCGAAATATCTATGGAATCATCAAGACCGTTGGATAGACAAATATCCAGACCAGTTTTCAGAACATCCTGAATGGTTGCTGGATTGTAGCGGAGCTGCCCTGACCAAGAACGGCCTGATTGTCTATTATCACGCCCCGCAAATCGGCTGCTACGCCGACGGTCAGTTCAACGCCGTCATCCCCTACGAAGAACTCAAATCCCTTCCGCACGGGTTGCTGATGGATATTCAGTGAGATCTACAGCTTTGGGGCAAGAGAAATTGAATAATCGACAAAAATGCGCTTAACCACCTTGGAAAAAACGGACAAAAATACATATTATCGCCTTGGAAAAGCGGACAACGGTACGATTAAGCGAAAGATTGACAACAGGATAGAAAGCGATATGGTCTTCTGCAACGACAACGTTTCCGTGAAAGGTGTATATGCTGATGTTTCTCAAAAACGTGCATATTGACAAGGATGTCATCTACAAACTGGATCTGCAGGGGATCTCGTAATGAGCCCAGGGAATAAGAGGCTACGCCGACAGTGTGAAAGGCATCGACTTCCAGGTGAGCGAATCTGATCGCACCTGGAACACAAACTCAATCTCTGTCAAGAGGATACGATTTTAGGTGCGCAAGGTTTCTCACACCTGGAAGTTCAAGGAGCCAATAGGACGTTCTGGATCGAATCTGCGGTACAGGAAACGCGCTTCTGGTGTACCAGACAAGGGTAAGACATCAAATGCGGAGCTGGAGGAGAGAACCGTATGCGACCTAACGGGCATATTCATCAAGCGAACATATTCCGCAGGACTGCTTATGGACATCCGATGAACCAATTTTGCTGCCGCCGCATATATTCCTTTATTTTTATTTATATTTGCGGCAATTATTACCGCTATGGCGACAAAAATTAAAAGAATATTAAGTTCAGTCCCACAAGACTCTCTGTTCTTCTCCTCTTGGCTTGCAGAACAAGGCATAGACAGGAAAGAGCAGACTCTATATGTCCGGAGCGGGTGGCTGGAGAGAATCGCGAACGGTGTATACAAGCTCGAAAGAGCAGTCCATCGCTTTTTGGAATACGGAAAAAGAAGCATCTCCCCAGACCGCATCACCATCCAGTAAATGCCAACTAATTATCAATGAATACATAAGAACTATGCCTTTGGTTGAACCCTCCCAAAGAAGTTCGCTTATTTCCCTGAATATAAAAACATTACACACCACTCTTTGAATATCAGCCAGTGGCAGCCAAGCAATTAGCTATCAACCAATCAGGCATATTCCTATAGCGGAATCAAGCCAAAGACAACACATTATACCACTCATTCACAGAGCGATGCGCATCACGTCACATTTTAGAGAAGATGTGTACGAAACCACATTAGGAAGGTGTTTGGTACACCAAGAGGTCCGGTACGAAATTATCTTGCGATGACAGTTGGCACACAGGAAGGGCGGTCTATATACGGACTGTATGTGGGAATGCATTCATCAAACGCATCATTACGAGTAACCTGAGGGTTAGCGGACATATTCAAGCAAGCATATTCATTAGAAATTACGGCGAGCGTTTCGTACGATATTCTTTGATTTCGTACATTTGTCGGGGGGATTGGGGGCAATATTCGGAAATAATCTGTACATTCGTGGGCGAAACATCTGATGTTGATGGGGAAATATCTTGTCATAGAGACTACGGCCAGCCTTCTGCGGATTCCTTTGGAGAGCCTTGTGTATGTCAAGGCGGAGGGAAACTACAGTCGGATATTCACTGTCCTTGACGTGGTGAAAGGCAGCAAGGGCACGCTGGTGACGTACAAGCTGGGGTGGATCCACAACAGTTTGTCCGATGTGATCGGCGATGTCGAGAGCAAGACTATCGTCAGGGCGGGAAAAAGCCACATCATCAATCTGGATTTTGTCTCTGAGATCAACATCTCACAACAGACGTTGGCCTTGTCAGACTGCGACAGGTTCAATGTGGTGCTTTCCGACGGGCTGTCAAGAGAAGTGCTGAAAGCCTTGAAGTCCGCTCTTGGCAATGACAACAACGACTAAACGAAGACTCAAATGAACAGACAGGACTACGATAATGTGCGGGACGATGAAGTCATCTTCATAGGGGGTGACAAAGGTCGAAGCGTCAACGGGAACAAACCTCCCAAGCGGCCGAAGTGGCTGATTCCCGTCATCGCGCTGCTTGCGCTGGCCGCCGCGGCTCTGATCGCGCTTTGCGGGAGAGGCGAAAAGGCCGTGAGCGACGAGCAGACAGGACTGTTCGAGGAAAGCGTGGAGTCGAAAAGCGATTCTTTGATGACCGTCGCCACAGAAGACCCGGACTCCTGCGGGGTGGCATATTCAGAGAAAATAGACACCACGGTCGCGGGCGGCGTCCCGCTGACTTTGTACATCCCGCACTGCGCCGTTCCGGAACTCTCAGTCGGCGCGCCCGAAGCGGACAAGAGTGAATATGTCCTCGCGGCCCAGGCTGCGGACATCCGCGCGGACAACCGCGAGATTCTCGGCTCCTTTGTGCTCAAAGGAGAAGTGCTGGCTCAAGGAATATCCAAGAAGGGCTATTGCGCCATCATCGACGGCCGGATCACAATCGGAGTCGCCGAAAACACGGACCTTTTCGACAAGGCCGTCGAGACGGAAGGCTACTTTTTCAGGCAATATCCTCTCGTGGACAACGGCTCGCCAGTTGATAACAATCTGAAGAGTTCCACTGTCCGCAAGGCGCTTTGCTCGAAGGCCGGCGAGATATTCATAGCAGTCTCCCGCGAGGAGATGACGATGCAGGATTTCGCCGCCGCTCTCGCCGCATTCGAAGTGGACAACGCGATCTACCTCGTCGGAAGCGCCTCGTCCTACGGCTGGTATATTCCTAAGGAAGAGGAAATTGTGGAATTCGGCATCAACGTGCACCGCCGTTCCTACCGGAACGAGTCCTACATCCGCTGGCGGAAGGCGGAATAACCCGGCAATTATAGCCCAAAGGCAGCCGTTCAAATGAACCGGGCGGGGACATCGGTCGTTTCGACAGGCTCAGCGACCATGAAAAACGCATTTTCTGTTCATATTTAAAAGAGAATCGGAAGATTCCCTTCGGTTTTGCAATGAATATTGGGAAAATATTCATAAATTTATAGCGACATATTAAAAACACATAACCACTATGGCAAAGATTATAGAATGCGTGCCCAATTTCAGTGAAGGGCGAGACAAAAATGTTATTGATCAGATCGTTAAGGCCATCGCTTCGGCCAAGGTGACGGTCAACGGCAACGAGGAGGGCGTCAAGGTGCTCGACGTGGATCCGGGCGAGGCGACCAACAGGACTGTCGTGACCTTCGTGGGCAGCCCCGAAGCTGTGCTGGAGGCGGCTTTCCAAGGAGTCAAGTGTTCCGGCGAGGTGATCGACATGAGGCATCACCACGGGGCGCACCCTCGGTCGGGGGCGTGCGATGTGCTGCCGCTCGTACCGGTCGCGGAGACGACTTTGGAAGAGTGCGCGGAACTGGCGCGCGGGCTGGCGAAAAGGATCTACGACGAGCTCGGCATTCCTTGCTACTGCTACGAGGCGGCGGCTTTCAAGCCGGAAAGGAAGAACCTCGCGGTCTGCAGGGCCGGGGAATATGAAGCCCTGCCGGAGAAGATCGCCGATCCTGCCAAGGCACCGGACTTCGGGCCTAAGGAATATAACGAGACAGTGGCGAAGAGCGGGGCTATCAATGTGGGAGCCAGAGACTTCCTTGTGGCCGTCAACTATAATCTCAACACGACCTCAACCCGCCGCGCGATGGCGATCGCGTTCGATGTGCGTGAGAAAGGACGCAAGATGCGCGAGGGCGGAAGCCTGACCGGAAAGGTCCTCAAGGACGAGAACGGCAAGGACCGCTGGCAGCCGGGAACCCTCAAGGGGTGCAAGGCAATTGGTTGGTACATTGATGAATATGGCATCGCTCAGGTCTCGATGAACATCACCGACATCAAGACGACACCTCTGCACGTGGCCTACGAGGAAGTCTCCAGAGCCGCCGCCGCCAGAGGACTCAGGGTCACCGGAGCCGAGATCGTCGGACTGGTACCGAAGCGTGTGCTGATGGAGGCCGGAAAGTTCTACCTTGAGAAGCAGGAGCGCTCGCTCGGAATCTCGGACGAAGAAATAATGAAGATAGCAGTCAAGTCGATGAGCCTTGACGACCTCAAGCCGTTCAACCCGCACGAGAAGGTCATTGAATATCTTATGGAAGATCCTGAGCAGATGGCCATTAAGGAGAGGCTCATCATAATGACGCTAAAGGGATTCGCCGAGGAGACGGCTTCCGAGTCCCCTGCCCCGGGCGGCGGATCGATCTCCGCCTATATGGGAGCCCTAGGAGCGGCCCTCGGCACAATGGTCGCCAATCTTTCAGCCCACAAGAGAGGCTGGGATGACCGCTGGAAGGAGTTCTCCGACTGGGCCGAGAAGGGACACGCCGTAATGCGGGAGCTGGTAAGCCTCGTCGATGAGGACACCGCGGCGTTCGACAAGATTATGGCCGCGTTCGGGCTTCCTAAGGGAACGGATGAGGAGAAAGCTGCACGTTCTGAGGCAATCGAAAAGGCCACTCTATACGCCACACAGGTGCCTCTGCGCACGATGAAAGCCTCGTTCAAGGCCTTCGAGATCACAAGGGCGATGGCCGAGACCGGAAACCCAAACTCCGTTTCAGACGCCGGAGTGGGAGCTTTGGCGGCACGAAGCGCGGTTCTCGGAGCGCAGCTCAATGTCAAGATCAACGCGGCTTCCCTGAGCGACAAGGCAAAGGCCGCCGAACTCGTTGCGGAGGCCGATGAGATCGCGGCGAAGGCAGTTGTGGAAGAGAAAGAGATTCTGGACATCGTAAACTCGAAGATCAATGGATAAGTTTCAGGAAGAGATACTTGCGGGCATCCCGCAGGACAGGCTCCCGGAGCCGAAGCCTTATGACAAGACGATCAACCACGCCCCTAAGCGCAAGGACATCCTCACAGCCGAGGAGAAAGTGCTGGCGCTGAAGAACGCGCTGAGATATTTCCCGGCCAAATTCCACGCTGAACTGGCGCCGGAGTTCGCCCAGGAGCTGAAGGACTACGGCCGCATCTACATGTACCGCTTCCGCCCGTCCTACGACATGTACGCCAGACCGATCGATGAATATCCTTGCCGGAGCCGCCAGGCCGCTGCCATCATGGCGATGATCCAGAACAATCTGGATCCGAGGGTAGCGCAGCATCCGCACGAGCTGATCATCTACGGAGGCAACGGAGCAATATTCCAGAACTGGGCGCAGTACCGGCTGACAATGAAGTATTTGGCCGAGATGACCGACGAGCAGACACTCTCGATGTACTCCGGCCATCCGATGGGACTCTTCCCGAGCCACAAGGACGCGCCGAGAGTCGTTGTGACCAACGGAATGGTCATCCCGAACTATTCGAAGCAGGATGACTGGGAAAGATTCAACGCCCTTGGAGTGTCACAGTACGGCCAGATGACAGCCGGATCGTATATGTACATCGGTCCCCAGGGGATCGTGCACGGAACGACAATCACGGTGATGAACGCCGCCCGCAAACAGCTGAAAGCCAAAGGCATCGCAGGGACAAGGGAAAACATGAAAGGCATGCTATTCGTGACAGCCGGCCTGGGCGGAATGTCGGGAGCGCAGCCTAAGGCCGGAAACATCGCCGGGGTCGTGAGCGTGACCGCCGAGATCAATCCGCTCGCCGCCCGCAAGCGTTACGACCAAGGCTGGGTCGATGAGCTGCACGAGAATCTGGACGAGCTTATCCCGCGCGTCCGAAAGGCGATGGAGAACAAGGAGACCGTCTCGCTGGCCTATGTGGGCAACGTCGTGGATCTCTGGGAGAGACTCGCGGCCGAGAATATTCCTGTGGACCTCGGTTCGGACCAGACATCGCTCCACAATCCGTGGGCCGGAGGCTACTATCCTGTCGGACAGACATTTGAGGAGTCCGTCAAGATGATGGCCGAGGAGCCGGAGAGATTCCGTGAGGCGGTACGCGCGTCGTTGAGGAGGCACGTCGCCGCCATCAACGAGCTGGCAGCCAAGGGAATGTACTTTTTTGACTACGGCAACGCCTTCCTGCTGGAATCCTCAAGGGCCGGAGCGGACATATTAAAGGCAGACGGCACCTTCCGCTATCCGTCTTACGTCCAGGACATCATGGGACCGCTCTACTTCGACTACGGTTTCGGCCCGTTCCGCTGGGTCTGCATGAGCGAGAGGCCGGAAGACCTCGCCAAGTCCGACGAGATCGCCGTGAATATTCTTAAAAAGGAATTGGAAACGGCTCCGGAAGAGATTCAGGGACAGCTGAACGACAATATTCATTGGATAGAGGAAGCCGGCAGGAACAATCTGGTGGTAGGGTCGCAGGCCCGCATCCTCTACGCCGACTGCGAGGGCAGGACCAAGATCGCCCTGGCCTTCAACGAGGCCATCCGCAAGGGTGAGATTTCCGCGCCGATCGTGCTTGGCCGCGACCATCACGACGTTTCCGGCACAGACTCCCCGTTCCGCGAGACATCCAACATCTACGACGGATCCCGGTTCACCGCCGACATGGCCATCCAGAACGTCATCGGTGACGGTTTCCGGGGAGCCACCTGGGTTTCCATCCACAACGGAGGCGGAGTCGGCTGGGGCGAGGTCATCAACGGAGGCTTCGGCATGGTGATCGACGGATCGGCTGATTCGGACAGGCACATCACCCAGATGCTGTTCTGGGACGTGAACAACGGAATAGCCCGCCGCAGCTGGGCGCGCAACGAAGGCGCGGAACATGCCATCCTGAGGGAAATGGAACGCACACCGGAACTTACGGTGACAGTTGCGAACCACACAGACGAAAACATTGTCAGAAAAGCGATTGAGGAACTATGACACACATCATCTCACACGAACATCTGAGCCTTGGAAGGCTTAAGGAGATAATTGAGAACCACGAGAGGGTCGAACTCGGCCCGGAGGCCGTGGCGGCCATCGAGAAATGCCGTAAGTACCTGGACAGCAAGATGGAGGACATCGGTCGCCCGGTCTATGGAGTCACCACCGGATTCGGTTCCCTGTGCAACGTGACCATCCCTGCCGACCAGCTCTCGCAGCTCCAGCACAATCTGGTGATGTCCCACGCCTGCGGAACCGGCGAGACTGTACGCCCGCAGATCGTGAGGCTGATGCTCCTGCTTAAGGCCCAGTCCCTTTCCTACGGCCATTCCGGAGCGCAGCTGATTACTGTCCAGAGGCTTCTGGACATGTTCAACAACGACATCCTCCCGGTAGTCTACCAGCAGGGATCCCTCGGTGCTTCCGGCGACCTCGCTCCCCTCGCCCACCTCAGCCTACCACTGATCGGTCTCGGAGAGGTTCTCTACAAGGGTAAGGTCAGACCAAGCAAGGAGGTCTGGGACGAGATGGGCTGGGAACCTATCAGCCTTCAGTCCAAGGAGGGTCTCGCTCTTCTGAACGGAACCCAGTTCATGAGCGCCCACGCCATCTGGTCGCTCATCCAGTGCCACAGGCTTTCCGAATGGGCCGACAGGATCGGCGCGATGTCCCTTGAGGCATATGACGGCCGCGTCTAGCCGTTCCTGCCTCTGACCCACCAGCTTCGTCCGCACAAGGGACAGATCGACACCGCGGCCAGATTCATGACCCTGCTGGATGGCAGCGAGCTGATCAGGAACCACAAGGAACATGTTCAGGATCCATATTCATTCCGCTGCATCCCTCAGGTACACGGCGCGGTCAAGGACAGCATCCGCTACGTCGAGTCGGTGATCGAGAACGAGATCAACAGCGCGACGGACAATCCGAACGTCTTCCCTGACGAGGACATGATCATTTCCGCCGGCAACTTCCACGGAGAGCCTATCGCCATCCCGATGGACGCCCTGGCGATCGCCATGTCCGAACTCGCAAACATCTCTGAAAGACGAATATACCGTCTGATCTCCGGCCAGCGAGGTCTGCCGAAATTCCTTGTCGCCACGCCGGGACTCAACAGCGGCTTCATGATCCCGCAGTACACGGCGGCCTCGATCGTGAGCCAGAACAAGGGACTCTGCTGGCCGGCGTCAGTGGACTCCATCCCATCCTCACAGGGTCAGGAGGATCACGTCAGCATGGGTTCCAACGCCGCGACGAAACTTGTGCGCGTCATCGACAACTGCGAGGAAGTGCTTGCCATAGAGCTGTTCAACGCCGCACAGGCGCTCGACTTCAGGCACCAGATCGCCGGCAACAAGTCCTCGGAGGCCATCGAAGGCATATTCAGTGACTACCGCAAGGTCGTGCCGTTCATCAGCGATGATGTCTATATGCACCCGCTCATCCAGAAATCTATCGAGTTCATAAGATGACCATAATCACCCACATCGGCGAACTGGTCGGAATCGTTCCTGAAGGCGTTCTGCGCAAGCAAGGCGCCGAGATGGACGAGGTCGGCTCCTTGCGGGACGCTTACCTCACGATCGAGGACGAACGAATCTCTGGTTTCGGGAATATGTCCGAGTGCCCGGTGCCCGGCCCACAAGATGAAGTAATTGACGCAGAGGGCGGTATGGTGATGCCGGCCTTCTGCGACTCCCACACCCACATCTGCTACGCCGGAACCCGAGAGCAGGAGTTCATCGACAAG
>OMBL01000248.1_pt1 | contig 26893 bp, 20 predicted proteins | sample 1644871 | NCBI WGS metagenome assembly OMBL01 (sample SAMEA103958115, study PRJEB25191) | human gut metagenome | biome: human-associated habitat [ENVO:00009003]; feature: intestine environment [ENVO:2100002]; material: feces | place: Germany | collected 2013/2015
ATACCGCCATAGCCGCCCGGTCAGGACGCTGCGTTGTCTGAAACTGTGGAAATGGCGAATACCATTTTTTCTCTGCCAGCTGTTCTAACATTCCGCTGTCTAATATCCCATCGATCGTGAAATCCTGCAGCCTCTTTTCAATTTCTTTTACAAGTCCCGGGTTTGCAAGATCCTCCACATACACAAGGTAGACGTTCGTGTTCGATCTAATCCCGGCCTTCAGTCCCCTCACTTTCACACGGGGCGAGCGGATTCTTTTCCGGATCAGCGCCGCATTCTGCTTCACAGAATCGCAGAAACCTTCGTTGGAGCCACGGATTACTTTTTCCGAATCTACCTCTGTGATCCCCATATTCGGATAACCGTCATCCGGTATTTTCACTGCCTGGTCAAAACCGTCCACAAAAAGAATCGCCTCCCCGGTGAGCAGACCGCTCACAGCCTCCTCAATGGTCGGAAAATATGTTGCATCCGAAATTCCAAGCGCATTTTCCTGCAGTGTACAAAGAATCTCATCCCTTGTCAGTCCATTTAAGTATTTTAAAGTCTCTCCGAGTGCAGACGTTCCCATGTCCACGGACACTTCTATAAAGGTCAGATAACAGGCGGTATCCTGATTCCTGCCAAGCTTCATCTGCTTCTTTTTAATATCCGCACAGTCATGAAAATAAAATTCCATTTTCTCTATATTTTGCGTTAAATCCGTCGATACAGGACATTTATTATTCTCCGACATTTGCAAGACGTTTCCTTTCTATTTGTTTCTTCTATTAAAAAGCTGTCTGCAAAACTCTTAAATATAATAAATAATAAATTTTGTTCATCTTTCATAATCTTCACAGTAAAAATCAGAGTTTTGCTACTTAATAGTTTTAAAAAAATACGAAAGAGGATAAGCAAAATGCTTATCCTCTTTCTAGTCTGTACGTTTTTCCATTTTTTATGCAGTTTTCCAGTCCTTTGGGCGGTCACTTCTTATTCCTGCTCCTGGATCATAGCTTTAACTGCGACTGCCTGATTCTTCACATGCTGATGCATTGTCTCTGTCACCTGCATTTTATTTTTGCGGACTAATCCCTCCACGATGTCTTTGTGCTCCTTCATGAGCGTCGGATAATTATTCTCATCCTTCAGATATTCTACACGATAACGGTACATCTGCTCACGGAGATTATTGAGCATGTTCACAAGCTTCGGGTTTCCGGTTGACTGATAAATAATATCGTGAAACTTCACATCCGCCTCTGCGATTTTTTTCACATTATCCGTCTTAGTGGATTCCTCAAACTCATGCATGGTCGCAACCAGTTCCTCTAACTGCTCCTCAGAAATCTGTTCGCATGCGATTTTAGCTGCAAGCTCGTCCAACGCTTCACGGATCTGAAGGACATCTTCCATATCCTTCTCCGTCATCTTGGCAACCTCTGCGCCTTTTCTTGGAATCGTAACAGCAAGCCCCTCCTGCTCAAGCATACGGATCGCCTCACGGATTGGTGTACGGCTGACGCCAAGTTTTGCTGCAAGCTGCAGTTCCATCAACCGCTCGCCCGGTTTCAGTTCCCCTTTCAAAATAGCCTCTCTTAACGTGTTAAACACAACATCTCTCAGCGGAAGATACGCATCCATATTCAATGTTAAATCTTCTGTCATCTTTGATACCATGCCTTTCTACTTACGCGCGTTATTATAAATACTCGTTAAATATACCTGTTTTGCAAGACCGGAGGCTTTCATCGCCTCGTATGCCTCTACTGCCACTGCTTCCTTGTCAAAAAGACCGAAAACCGTCGGACCACTGCCACTCATCATGGCATTCACAGCGCCATGCTCCATCATGTGATCTTTGATGTCTGCGATCACAGGATAAGCCGGGATTGTCACTGTCTCTAAGACATTTCCCATATCTGCCGCGATTTTATATAAATCTTTCTCTCTGATATCTGCCACAAGCCGGTCAATATCCGGGTGTACCATATCAGAGTCTAACTTCAGATTCTCATAGACGAACTTAGTAGAAACACTGATCTGCGGTTTTGCGATCAAAACAGGACATTTCACCATCGGCGGAAGCTTCGAAAGCTTCTCTCCTATGCCCTCTGCCAAAGCCGTTCCACGCATAATGCAGTACGGAACATCTGCACCGATCTTCACACCGCGCTCCATCAGTTCTTCCCTTGTCAGTCCCAGATCAAAAATCTGGTTCATACCATATAACACTGCCGCTGCGTCCGTGCTTCCCCCTGCCATCCCGGCAGCTACCGGAATGTACTTGTGCAGCCATACATGAACGCCATCTTTTATTGCAAACTCATCCTGCAAAAGCTTTGCCGCTTTATAGACAAGATTGTTCTCATTCGTCGGCAGAAAAGAAAGATTCGTTTCCATCGTGATCTCACCGGAAGTATTCTTCGAGATCTCCAGCCGGTCAAACAAATGAATGGTCTGCATCACCATGCGGACCTCATGATAACCATCCTCTCTTTTTCGTACCACATCCAGCCCAAGATTGATCTTAGCCAGCGCCTTTACTGAAATATCCTTCATCGGTTAGTTTCTCCTTACCAAAATCGTCGCTAACACACATTGATTGTACTTAAAATAAAACTTGTTTTTTTTATGTTTTTTGTATACAATTAGTATCTTATCATTTTATGTCCAAAAGGTCAATCGGCACTAAACTTTTTTCTTTGCCAGTCCGATATAATTAACAGAACCATGGAAGGTTAATAACTATTCATTCAGGTGGCTGAACATTTTGTTTTCTGTAAAAACAAATGCATCCAGCTTCGCCAGACAAGGAGGATCATATGGCAATCAATTCCATTAACACTGTGACTGCTGCCGCAGCAGCATCTACACAGACAACAACAAAAACAGCAGAAAAGACATCCGAGACAACGAAAAAGGCGTCTTCTTCCAAGACAGCTTCCGGTGTCATTTATGAGAAGAGTTCTGACTCCAGGACAGACAAGGCTTCCAATAAAACAACAAGCAAGGCCGACAACGCAGCGATCGTTGCAAAGTTAAAAGCTGACGCAGAGCAGCGCACTGCACAGCTCCGCAGCATCGTTGAGCAGATGATGACCAAGCAGGGTGTTGCAATCGGCACCGCAGATGATATGTGGAAATTCCTTGCAAAGGGTGATTTTACCGTATCAGCTGATGTGAAAGCACAGGCACAGGCAGATATCGCGGACGACGGTTACTGGGGTGTAGAGCAGACTTCCGACCGTATTCTTGATTTTGCAAAAGCTTTATCCGGTGGTGATTCCGAGAAAGCAGACGCTATGTTAGAAGCTTTCAAGAAAGGTTTCGAACAGGCAACCAAAGCATGGGGAGATAAACTTCCGGATATTTCCCAGAGAACCTACGACGCAGTTGTCGAGAAATTCAACAAATGGAAAAACGGAACAGAGGATGCTTCCACTGAGGCATAATTCATAAAAAAGACCTGCGTGTACCTATGTCATGCGAACATCATGACATTGTACACACAGGTCTTTTTCTTTTGCTTTTCAGCGGTTAAAAACTTACTATTATTCTCCTAAAAGCTTCTCAATGCTTGCAAGCTTGACGCAGACAACAAAGATGTCGATCGCAGTCGTAAGATCTTCCAGGCTTGGATAGGATGGTGAGATACGGATAACAGAATCATGCGGATCTTTTCCATATGGGAAAGGCGCACCCGCCGGAGTCATCACAACCCCTGCTTTTTTTGCTTTTGCCACAACATTTTTTGCACATCCATCCAGTGTCTCATATGTGATGAAGTATCCACCCTTCGGGCTGTACCAGCTTCCGGCTCCGAGTCCTTTTAACTCTCTTTCAAATGTATCCAGGATCATTTCAAATTTTGGACGGAGAGAATCTGCGTGTTTGCGCATATGCTCTGTGATTCCGTGGATATCTTTGAAGAAACGGACATGGCGCAGCTGGTTTACCTTATCATGACCGATGGTCTGGATCTTCAACTGTTTCTTGATATCCTCTAAGTTGTTGGCAGAAGTTGCGATCGCTGCCACACCGGAACCAGGGAATGTGATCTTGCTTGTAGAACAGAATTTGTAAACCATATCCGGGTTTCCTGCTCTCTTGCATTCTTTTAAGATCTCGATCAGATGATCCTGGTTAATATCATATAAATGATGCACGCAGTATGCGTTATCCCAGTAAATACGGAAATCTTTTGCTGCCGGTTTTAATCTTGCAAAACGGCGGACTGTCTCATCGGAATAAGTGATTCCCTGTGGGTTTGAATATTTTGGCACACACCAGATACCTTTGATTGCCTCATCTTTGCTTACGAGTTCTTCCACCATATCCATATCCGGTCCGGTCGGAAGCATCGGTACGTTGATCATCTCAATGCCGAAATATTCTGTGATCGCAAAATGTCTGTCATATCCAGGTACCGGGCATAAAAATTTTACTTTATCTAATTTGCACCATGGAGTGTTTCCCATAACACCGTGTGTCATGGAACGTGAGATGGTGTCATACATAATGTTAAGGCTTGAGTTACCATAAATGATGATATTGTCTGGATTACACTCGATCATATCACCGATAAGCTGTTTTGCTTCACTGATACCGTCCAGCACACCATAGTTTCTGCAGTCTGTACCATCATCACAGGTCAGATCAACACCGGAAGTCAGTACATCCATCATTCCCATGGAAAGATCTAACTGTTCCTGCGATGGCTTACCTCTGGACATATCAAGTTTTAAGCCTCTCTGCTGGAATTTTTTGTATTCCGCTTCCAAACCTTCCTTCTCTTTCAATAACTCTTCTTTTGTCATTTCCTCGTAGGACTTCATCTCTAATTCCTCCTGCTTTTTAATATATGTAAAGATCCAATACCGGAAAAATGTGCTCTGCTCACCAGCCTGTGAAACAGAGATCATCTCATGCCCGGAATGTTCTCTTACTCCTCTTCTGGCTCACCCTTGATCTTTTTAAAATATTCACGGATCTTCTTCTCGTAGCCGTTCTCACCCGGAACGTAGAACTTGCGGTCTGTCAGTCCGTCCGGCAGATACTGCTGCTCCACATAATGATCCGGATAATCATGTGCATATTTATATCCAACACCATGCCCCAGTTTTCCGGATGACTTGTAATGTGCATCCTGTAAATGTACCGGGATCGGCGCTGTTTTCGTATTCTTTACTGCTTCCATCGCATCGAAGATCGCATTGACTGCCGAGTTGCTCTTTGGCGCACTTGCCACATACGTGACCGCCTGCGACAAAATAATCTGTGCCTCCGGCATACCGATACGCTCAACTGCCTGTGCTGCCGATGTTGCGACAACGAGTGCCATCGGATCGGCATTGCTCACATCCTCCGCTGCGCAGATCATAATCCTTCTTGCGATGAACTTAATATCTTCCCCCGCATAAAGCATTCTGGCAAGATAATAAACGGCTGCATCCGGGTCAGAGCCACGCATGCTTTTGATAAACGCAGAGACTGTATCGTAATGGTTATCTCCTGTTTTATCATAGCGCACCACACGTTTCTGGATACATTCGCTGGCAACCTCAAGTGTGATATGGATTTTTCCATCTGCGCTCCGCTCTGTTGTCAAAATACCAAGTTCAATTGCTGTGAGCGCTGCTCTTGCGTCTCCGTTTGCCACGTCCGCAAGAAAATCCAGTGCCTCCTCGTCAATGACTGCATCGTAAGCACCCATTCCTTTTTCCTTATCATTCACTGCCCGGAGGATCAGCGTCTTAATATCTTCCGTGGACAGATTCTTCAGCTCAAAAATAATGGAACGGGACAAAAGCGCTCCATTCACCTCAAAATATGGATTCTCGGTCGTTGCACCAATTAAGATCACGGTTCCGTCCTCCACAAACGGAAGGAGATAGTCCTGCTGTCCCTTGTTGAAGCGGTGGATCTCATCGATAAACAGGATCGTCTTTTTGTCGTACATGCCCTGATTGTTCTTCGCCTGCGCAATGACATCCTCCATGTCTTTTTTCCCGGCGGCAGTTGCATTGATCTGAAGGAACTCAGCGCTTGTGGTATTGGCAATGACCTTTGCCAAAGTCGTTTTCCCGGTTCCCGGCGGTCCATATAAAATAATGGAACTTAACTTGTCAGCCTTGATTGCGCGGTAAAGCAGCTTATCTTTTCCGATGATATGCTGCTGTCCGACTACTTCCTCTAATGTGGTCGGGCGCAGTCTGGATGCAAGCGGTGCCTCTTTTTCCATGTTCTGCTCCCGCATATAATCAAATAAATCCATATGAAAAACCTTTCTTCTTGTCCGTGTAGTGCGTACACTTGACCATATTGAATATTCTAATTTCAAAACTTGCAATATTTGAGATCATAAATTCAATTTTTAGTATTTTATTCCAAAAATATGACGGATTTTATTCGTGAAAATTCATCGCAATTATTACATTACATGAATTTGCCCTGTTTGACAAGTGGATATTTCATTTTATCTTATTTTCCACGATTAAATTATGTTTTCTATAAGTTTTGCAATTACCTATATTGTCATTTTGACCTGTGTCATGTTTCTGAATTTAATGATATTATTGCATACATAGCCCTGCAAAAGCAACCTGTTTTATGTGGGGATATCCAACGAGCAGGAGGCGGTGTCTAACCGCCATCCTCTCAAAATATTTTCTCTGAACTCTTTGTGCCTATCGTTGAAATAAACTCTCCTTATGGGTATAATATAAAGAAATTACCAATACCTCAAAGGAGGGATTTTATGATAGAACAGCTAATTGCTGAAGCAACCGAATGTGATTTCAAAGTTGCTCTCGAAACAAAAAAGCCAAAAAGCTGGTTAAAAAGTGTCAGTGCCTTTTCCAATGGAATCGGCGGCACTCTGTTTTTCGGAGTCTCCGATGACCGGGAGCCTATCGGCTTGTCCGATGTTCAAAAGGATGCTGAAGCGATCAGCCGCTTAATCAAAGAACGTATCACACCATTACCTCAGTTTATCTTAAAACCATTACAGGAAGATGGTAAAAATCTATTAGCTCTGGAGGTTTCTCCCGGCCGCAGCACCCCATATTATTACAAGGCAGACGGCGTGATGGAAGCATATATCCGTGTTGGAAATGAAAGCGTAATTGCCCCGGATTACATTGTGAATGAACTGATCTTAAAGGGAACCAATCAGTCCTTTGATACCCTAACAACAGACGCGGTAAAAAAGGATTACAGCTTTACACTTCTGGAAGCAACCTATCTGGAACGGACTGGTCTCCGCTTTGAGCCATCCGATTATGTCTCCTTCGGTTTGGCTGACAAAAATGGGGTCTTGACCAATGCCGGAAAGCTCATGACCGATCAGCACACAGTTTATAACTCCCGTATGTTCTGTACCCGGTGGAATGGCTTGGAAAAAGGCTCTATCTTTGATGATGCACTGGACGATAAAGAATACGAAGGGAATCTGATTTATCTACTGAAAAGCGGCAGTGAATTTATTCGCAATAATTCCAAAGTCCGTTTTGTCAAAGAGGCACAGTATCGTGTAGACAAGCCGGATTATGCTGAACGAGCTGTGACAGAGGCTCTTGTCAATGCGCTTATCCATCGTGATTATATTGTGCTTGGCAGCGAAATCCATATTGATATGTTTGATGATCGGGTGGAAATCACATCTCCGGGCGGTATGTTTGGCGGCGGCTCAATTCAGGAATACGATATTTACAGTATCCGTTCCATGCGACGAAACCCTGTGATTGCTGACCTGTTCCACCGCATGAAGTACATGGAACGCCGTGGAAGTGGTCTACGCAAAATCGTCAGTGAAACTGAAAAACTACCAGGATATTCAGAAATATATAAACCTGAATTCTTCTCGACAGCAACAGATTTCAGAGTTATTTTGAAAAATGTGAATTACCATCTTAGTCAGAAAGACTTAGTCAGTGACCAAGATTGTGACCAAGTTAGTGATCAAGATAGATCACAGGACATCCTACACGCAGTCTTGGATTTTTGTATAACAGAAAAAAGCAAACAAGAAATTTGCTCGTTTATTGGTTATCGAAATCTCACTTATTTTACAAGAAAATATTTGAATCCTCTACTGGCAAGTGGTCAGCTTAAAATGACTATTCCAGATAAGCCAAACAGTCGAAAACAAAAATATATTACTGTTCATTCCGAATAAATTCCATCTCACGATGGACACCCTTACCTTCGGCTATATCCTTCCCACTACCGGGCGGATTCGGGACTTTAACCCGTTAGAAACGTGCGCCGCTAGGCGCACAACGCAAAAACAGCCGGACACATCTCTTACATATGTCTGACTGTTTTTATCGCTTACTATTCAGTTTTATTATAGCTATCCGCTAAATTCTCCTGTAGTGGTACGCAAAGTATATATTGCCGGCAATTGCGGTGAGCGTCCACGAAATGACATATATGAGGTATAAGGACTGCAGTGTCTTAAAATACGCAAACACTGTGAGCAGCCATATAATCCTGAATATGACAGAGCCCATAACCACTATGATGGTAGGTGCTACACTTTTTCCGATGCCCCTGGCGGCGGCTGTGGCATTGTCCATGAAGGCTGACACGCAGTAGACGAACGCCATCACACCAATTCTGATCTGTCCATAGTGTATCACGGCATCATCACTCGTAAAGAGCAAAAGGAACGGTCTTTGGAATATAAACAATGCCACTCCAAGCACCAGTCCCATCAAAAACGAGTATGCCAGGGTGATGAAAAATGTCCTAAGCACCCTTTCCTTTTTCCTCGCGCCCAGATTCTGCGCTATGAAGCTGGTACATGCGGTGTAAAATGCTGCCATCATGTCATAGATGAGCGAATCCGCATTGGTGGCAGCTGAATTGCCCTCCACTACCACATGGCTGAAGGAATTGATGGATGTCTGGATACATATATTGGCTATGGCAAAGAGCGAATACTGTATCGCTGCCGGCACTCCGATACGAAGCACTGCTGCGGCCGCATCCCTGTCAATCGCTATATCCTTCATGCGCAGGCCGTAGCTGCCGTATGTCTTCAGGAGAAACCTGATGATGAGAGCCGCTGAGATGTACTGTGCTATGATGCTTGCGATGGCTACTCCTATCACTCCGAGTCTGCACACTATTACAAAGAACAGGTTGAGCACTATATTGATAATTCCTGAGATACTCAGGTATATGAGAGGTCTCTTTGTATCTCCCACTGCGCTCAGCACACCGTTGCCGAAATTATAAAGCGCAAGTGCCGGCGAACCGCACAGATATATCATCAGATATGCTGTAGCACCGTCTATAAGCTCAGGCTTTGTATTCATCACTTCAAGCAGTGGCTTTGAAAAAGCCAGGCCTGCCACTAACAGTAAAATTCCCGCTATAAAGCACAGAATGACCGATGTGTGGACGGTCTTATGCACCCTCTGATAGTCCTCTGCTCCCATGTGCAGTGCCGTGACAGCATTGACACCGCCTCCCATGCCAAGCAGTATGCCTGTTGTGAGTGTGATGATGATTGTCGTGGAACCGACCGAGCCGAGTGCTCTTGCACCTGCAAATTTTCCCACCACTGCCACATCCGTCATATTAAAAAATACCTGAAGCAGGTTTGAGAACATGAGCGGTATGGAGTAAATCAGTATCTTCCTTGCAAGTGGTCCGTTCACCATATCCAGTTCTTTGGTCTGTGTTGCTCTTGACTTCATTTTTTCCTCTTGTAAATCTATAATTATATATTAACACTGCCATGTGAACAGTACTCTAATTATAGATACGTTTCATTCTTTTTTCAAGACTGTTGTTTACGCTTTACAAAAAAGATTATATAATAAAGTCAAAAAGACTTAAGAGGTAAAAAATGTTTGAAATAATAATCTGTGATGATGACGATGCATGCCTTGAGCAGACTTGCCAGCTTGTGAACGACTGGAAGGCTGCTATCAGCACTCCCATCAGTGTAAAGACCATGGAAAGCGGCGATAAGCTGCTTGAATACTGTGCCAAAAACAGTCCTGATGTGATTCTTCTGGATATCATGATGCCTCTCTTAAATGGCATGGATGCTGCGAGAGAGCTTCGCGAGCACAATCTGATATCGAAAATAATCTTTCTGACCACATCGCCTGAGTTTGCCATTGAATCCTATGATGTGGATGCTTCCGGCTATCTTCTCAAGCCTGTTGACAGAGAGAAGCTATATAAGCTTTTGGACAAATGTTTATCTGCTGTGTCAAAGCCTGCCGATTCCATCGCAGTACATACTGCATTTGGATATCAAAATGTACTCATGCACCATATTGAGTTTCTTGAAGCGCAAAATAAGAAGGTCATATTGGCACTATATGACGGAAAAAGACTTGAAGCCATTGGCAAACTTTCAGATTATGAAAAGCTGCTCACGGTCGAAAAAGGCTTCTTCAAGTGCCACAGAAGCTATATTGTATACATGCCGGCTGTGGAGCATTTTTCAGCAACTGAGCTTGTCACAAAATCAGGTACAAAGATTTCCATTTCCAGAGGTCTTTCAAAGAGCTTTCAGGATGCCTATTTCTCATTTATGTTTAAGGAGTAGGCTTTATATCACGAAAAAGGAATAATTATATGCTTAATTTTATCATGCCCACTGTGAGATACATGCTTACACTCTTCTTTGGAGTGTTTGTCACTACATCTATAATAGGTATCAAAAACAATAAAAAAAATATACTGATATTAAACGCATTCTGTATCATAGATCTGCTTTTGTATCCCATGCTCATATACTTTAAAGGCTATGCAAGTGCGATAAGGGCATATCCTCTCATGACACATCTGCCTCTTTTGCTCATACTGATATTTGTTTTTTACCGAAGTGTACTCAAATCACTGCTTGCTGTCACAAGTGCCTACATGTGCTGTCAGATATGTAACTGGATGTCTATCATCACAGAGTCGCTCGGCTATGAGCCCTGGATTGTTGATTTGACCTATATTGCCGGTATTTTTCTCACATACTTTATCGTATACAGGTTCATCGCCCCGGCACTGTCCGATATTTTTGCAAAGCCCGACGTGGAACTCATACCTATATGCATCATGCCGTTTTTCTACTACATATTCGACTATGCGACAACAGTATACACGAAGCTGCTTTACAGCGGCAGCCGCATAGTGGTCGAGTTTGTGCCATTTCTCATGTGCATCAGCTTTCTGACGTTCTGCGTGGTCTACTATCATTCGATTGAACGCCAGCAGCAGATTGCCACACAGAATTATTTTATGCAGATAAAGCAGGCGCAGTTTGCAAAAGAAATCGAGAGCATGCAACGCAATGAGAAAAATGTTTCTCTGCTGCGCCACGATATGAGGCACTTTCTGAATAATATAGCTGCCTTTATCGAAAACAATGAAGACGACAAGGCATTGGAATATATACACAGCATAGTTAAGGCAACCGAAAAAACCACCAGAAAGCGTTTCTGTGCAAACGAAATAATCAACATTATTATCATGTCCCATGCCGACAGCTTTAATGATAAGCATATCGATTTCAGGTATTCTATATCTGTCCCATCAAAGCTCCCCTTCTCAGACATAGACATGACAGCGATACTTCAGAATGCCCTTGAAAATGCCATGCATGCCGTCATGATGCTTGAGCCTGACAGGCGCTTTATCAGACTTTCCATCACAGAAAAAAGCGGCAAGCTTTTGATTTCTGTCGAAAATCCTTATGCCGTAAGGCCTAAGCTCATAAACGATATGCCTGTAGCGACAGAAAGAGGGCATGGACTTGGCACAAGAAGCATCCGACAGACAGCCGAGAGACTGGGTGGCAAATGCCAGTACAGTGTGACCGATACACTGTTTATTGTAAGAGTGATAATTTAGTTTATTTTATTAAAACAGCCGGTGCATGACGCACCGGCTGTTTTGATTCATAGACCATATAATTCAAATTACAATTAGAAATCTGTAAGGTTTGCAGCTCTCTTCTCAAGGAATGCTCCCATTCCCTCTTTCTTGTCGTTTGTATCATTTACAACACCAAAGAGGTTTGCTTCCATCTCAACAGCGTTCTTGATATCCATATCATATCCGTTGTTGATAGCAGCCTTTGCAACTGAGATTGCGTAGCTTCCCTTAGAGATGATCTTTGCAGCCATAGCCTTAGCTGTTGGCATAAGCTCCTCTTTTGCTACTACCTTATTAACGAGACCGATGCGGTATGCTTCTGCAGCGTCTACATTGTCGCATGTGAAGATCATTTCCTTAGCACGTCCCATTCCTACTAAACGAGCAAGTCTCTGTGTACCGCCAAAGCCAGGGATGATTCCAAGTCCTGTCTCAGGCTGTCCGAAAATTGCGTTCTCAGAAGCGATTCTGATATCACATGCCATAGAAATCTCGCATCCTCCACCGAGTGCGAATCCATTGACAGCTGCGATTGTTACCTGACGCATATTCATGAGCTTGAAGAATGGCTCTGAAGCCTTGATTCCGAATGCTCTTGCCTGTGGTGCTGTGAAATTAACCATCTCTGAGATGTCTGCTCCTGCTACGAATGACTTGAACTCGTTGCCCTTCTTGTCAGGACCACCTGTAAGGATAAGCACCTTAACATCGTCTCTTGCCTCTATCTCTGTTAATGCTACATTTAACTCATCAAGAGTCTCACTGTTTAATGCATTAAGAGCAGCCGGTCTTGAGATTGCAAGTACTGCAATCTGATCTGCTACGTCAAGTGTTAAATTTTTGAACTCGCTCATTGTATAAATCCTCCTTAAAAAACCTATGTATAACCGACATTTCTGTCGTAATTTATAAAAAAATAGTAACACTTTGACAAATTTTTGTCAATGTCTGAATGACCTTTTTCAATAATATTTACCGTTTAATTTAATATACAAAATTTAAGGAGACAGTCTGCTTAATGCAAACTGCCTCCCGCCTTAGAAATAATATAATCAAATTATTTAATTAAATTAAACCAAAACTCAAATTACATAAGTCCATGTGTCCTGTTGTAAGCATTGCAGATCATATTTGAGTTCTTGATAAGGATATGCATAGCGATTAATGGTCCGATTCCACAGATAAGTGTACCAAATATGCACCACATCAAAACAGTGGTTCCATTCTCCTGAATGCTAAGTCCGTATCTGCCTGCATTATTTGCCAGTCTGTTGCCCAGCTTATAGTACCAGTACCATGCATAAATACCGCATGTAATCATTGAAAGCAGGATAAATGCTACGAGACCTGATGTATTCTCGCCATCTCCATCACATGCTACATTGACATCATGAGCCATCTTGTAGATGAAATAATATCCATAAATACCACATGTAATAATAGACAGGATGATGTATGAGGCAAGACCTCTGTCATCCTTTAACTTCTCTCCCCTGTATGGCGGAGGAGTCTGACCACCATTGTTCTGGTAGCCTGTATTGTACTGTCCGGCTCCGTTATTCTGGTAGCCTGCGTTGTACTGTCCGGCTCCGTTGTTCTGGTAGCTTCCATTGTACTGTCCACCTGCATTCTGCTGGTTTGCACTGTTTCCTGTGAAGGACTGCTTTACCTCATCAAATGCACTTCCAAGCTCCTGCTCTGCTGCATTGAAGGCCTCTCCTGCTTTGTTGACAAAATCCTGTGCCTTGGAAACAGGTGCTCCACAGTATGGACAAAATTTTGTTGAATCAGGAATTTCTTTTCCACATTTCTCACAAAACATCTTCTTTCTCCTTTTTATTTGCTATTTATTATACGGATGATACGAAACAGGATGTTGTTTTGCGGCTCAAAAACCACTACATCATCGCCTGACCATATCAATCTGCATATATAAACTATAGCAAACATAATGATGATTGTAAATATAATTATTTTATAAATTTTAATATTTATTTTAGATTTACACAAAAGCACTATTACCGCAATAGGCACAAGCCAAAAAAGCGGATGGTATGCAAATGCCTTTGCTATATCAAGCTGTAAAAATGCCATCCATGCCCTCGACATGCCACAGCCTGCACATGATATTCCGGTGATGAACTTAATGGGGCATGTGATGCCTATCGACTCCATAGCTGTGTAAAGTACCACTACGGCTGTGACAGCACATATGAGCTCTTTTCTTTCATTTTTTCTTCTATTATTTCTTTTATTGTCCATACAAATGTTATCTCAAAAAGTATGCACTGTAAGGTGGCAGCTCAAGGCCACCGTTTAATGTAACCTGCTCACCTGTAATCAGGTCTGTGGCATCACCCTTTCCCATATCAAAGCCCGCGAAAAACGGCTGGTCTGCGGCATTGATGCACACGAATACCTTTTCGCCATCACATTCACGACCGAAAACGCACTGGCCGTTTGTGAGCACAACCGAATAGAAATTACCGTAACACAGTGCCTTTGACTGCTTCTTTGCCTCTGCGAGCTTTGAAATCCATTCAGTCAGCTCATTGCACTGTGGCGCTTCAAAGCATGCCCTCAGAGCCGGGTCACCGTCTTCTTTTTTTGCCTTCTCTCCCCACTCACTGCCATAGTACACACAAGGGATGCCGGGCATACCAAATGCAAGTGCATAGATTAGTGGCAGATGCTTTTCATTGGTCAGTATGCTTGCCACTCTTGTCACATCATGATTGTCCACAAATGACAGCAGATGCTTACCCTTGTAGAGAGTCCACTGCTCCGGTCCGAACTGTCTGAGAAGAGAATGATTTATCTCAAACATATTCATGGAATTAAAGCTCGAGTACAGACCCTTATAGCACTCATAGTTCGTTACCGAGTGAAGCATCGCATCATTCATAATCTGGTTGTAGTCACCATGCAGTGTCTCTCCCACCAGGAAGAAATCCGGCTTTAGTGAGTCGCAGAACTCCCTTAGTCTTCTGAGGAAATCATGGTCGAGGCAGTATGCCACATCAAGTCTCAGCCCGTCTATATCAAACTCGTCTACCCAGCCCTTTATCGCTGAAAAGATATGCTGGATTACATCCTCATTTCTCAGATTAAGCTTGACCAGGTCATAGTTGCCTTCCCAGCCCTCGTACCACAATCCATCATTATAGTTTGAATTGCCATCGAACGCTATACGACCAAACCAGTTTACATATGGTGAGCTTTCTCTGTTTTTAAGCACATCCTGAAATGCCCAGAAGCCTCTTCCCACATGATTGAACACACCATCCAGCACTACCTTTATGCCGTCCTTGTGCAGATTGTCACAAACCTGTGCGAAGTCCTCGTTTGTGCCAAGCCTTGTGTCTATTTTTGTATAATCCCTTGTATTATATCCGTGTGTATCAGATTCAAACACCGGTGAAAAATAGATTGCATCTGCCCCAAGCTTTTTGATATGAGGTATCCAGTCATTCACTTTCAAAATTCTGTGCTCCAAAACACCATCATTCTCAAATGGTGCCCCACAGAAGCCTAACGGATAAATCTGATAAAATACACTTTCATATGCCCACATTATTTTGCCCTCCTTGATAGTTGTGTAGTGGTTTTGTACCTGTTATCTATTATACACAATTATGTACTTATATGCTACATTTTTTTGTTACTTTTTACCTACATTAAGTATTTTGTTACCTTGTATAATTAAATTTCTAATAGAAATTCCTGTAGATAACACATGCAATAACCACATGGATAAAGAAAATAAGCGGCATCCCCTTTACAAAATACCAATGCTTTGTCTTGTGCCTGAAGGCATACATCCCCGCCCAGGTACCGGCGCTTCCGCCCAGCAGGCTGAGCCCAAATAATGTCTTCTCCGGGATGCGCCATGCGTGTGCCTTGGCCTTACACTTGTCAATTCCCATCGCAGCAAAGCCTGCTATATTCATAAGAAGCAGATAAATCAGAAAAATTTTCATATAAATAATGCTCCATTCTATTACTCCGCACATAAATTTATAAATATATAAACATATCTGCATATATTAATAAGTCCACAAAAAACAATAGCCCAGCCTTTAAAGGCCGGGCCATAAATTAATTATTAATTCTTAGCTTTTTTAGAAACCTTAGCCGGTGCAGCCGCCTGCTTTTTGATGGCGCTCTTGCCCAGATAAAGCTTCATCACATACCACAGCTCTGTAGCGATGCAGATTGAAGAATATGTTCCGCAAAGCACACCTACCATGAGTGGTAATGAGAACTCTCTGATTGATGTATGACCAAATATAAAGAGTAACAATACCATAACAAATGTAGTAAGCGAAGTATTGATGCTTCGTGAAAGTGTCTGTGTAAGGGACTCGTTTGCTATATCAGCAAGCTCATCTGCTGAGTACTTCTTGATACCGTGAAGGTTCTCACGGATACGGTCAAAGATAACGATTGTATCGTTAACTGAGTAACCTACGATTGTAAGTATACATGCGATAAACGTACTGCCGACTGAGATTCTGATAAGTGCATATGCTGTGACAACAACAAGCACATCATGTACCAGCGCAAGGATAGCACTTGAAGCAAATCTGATATCCTTGAATCTGAACCAGATATATAACAGCATGAAAATACATGCAATGATAACTGCCTTTACAGCATTTGATCTCATCTCTCCGCTGATTGTTGAGCTGATACTCTGAGTCTCTATAGTTGATGCATCAACATTGAAATCCTTCTCAAGAAGAGCTGCGAGATCCTGTCTCTCATCGAGTGAAAGTGTACGTGTCTTTAATGTGACATCATGGCTGCCCTGGACTGTAGTAACCTGCACTGCACTATTGCCAAGGAGCTTTGATACTGAAGGCACGATGTCCTTCTCAACCTCTGCGGCTGTATAATCCTTGCCAAAGTCTGCTGTGGTTGATGTACCACCTACGAACTCAAGGCTGTAGTTTAATGCATTGCCGCTTGTAGCACCGAAATAAATCATACCGCCGATACCTGCAAGTATAACTACACCTGAGATAACAAAGTATTTAACTCTGTTCTGTACAAATCTGATAACCTTTCTCTTCTTTGCCTTGCCGTAGAACTTCTCAGCTCTGACACCGACACCGTAAAATGCTCTTGTAAGGTATTTTGCAATAAAAAGAGCTGTAAACAGTGACAGAATAATTGAAATCATAAGTGTGTATGCAAAGCCCTTTACTGTACCTGAACCGAGCACCATAAGCACAAGTGCTGCGATAAAGGTTGTAACCTGTCCATCGAGGATGGCTGAAAGAGCCTTCTTGTAGCCCTCATTTACTGCAGCAAGCACTGATTTGCCACCTGCGATTTCCTCACGGATACGGGCAAATACGATAACGTTTGCATCTACTGCCATACCGATACCAAGGATGATACCCGCGATACCCGGCAGTGTAAGTGTAATCTCAAACCAGTAAATAAACAGTACTGTAAGCATTGAGTAGAGTGCAAGCCCGATAGATGCAACCACACCGAGTATACCATAGAGCACAATCATGAATATCATGATTAAGATAATTCCGATAATTGCAGCCTTTACTGCATTTGTGAGCGCTGTTCCACCGAGCTGTGCGCCAACAACATTTGACTCTAACTCCTCGAGCTGGAGGTTGATGGCTCCGACACGGATAAATGTTGCAAGGCTTGTTGCCTCGTCGTAATCCTTCATTCCGTTGATTACACAGTTACCATCTGAGATAACGGCGCTTACTGTAGGAACGCTGATGAAATGATCATCATAGTATATACCGATTGACTGTCCTGCATCCTTTGCCTTCTTTGTGGCATCTGCCCATGTGTCAATAGCCTTATCCTTGAGCTTTAATGAAACAACAGGCTCCTTGGTTGATGTAGATGATGACTGGTCATACTGGGCGCTTGCATCCTTTACATCGTTACCATCGAGGATGACTGAACCATTGGCCTTTAAGGTGTCAATATCATAGTTGAGCTTGTAGCCGCCCTGGGCCGATGTGTCCTGTGTATAGTTGGCATTTCCGTCACTGTCATACTGGGCGATGAAGTACAGTGATCCCGGACTTCCAAGATCCTCGAGTACCTTGTTAGGGTCGTCAACACCCGGAATCTCTACAGTGATACGGTCATCCCCGCTCTTGTATACAGAGTACTCTGTTGTGTAGCTCTCTGCACGCTCCTCGAGCTTTGCGATAGTATCATTTACATCCTTGTCTGAAGGATTCTTGTCCTTGATATGGTAGGTGATTGAAACACCACCTGAGAGGTCGAGACCAAGCTTGATATTCTGATAATCCTTATCCTTGGTGCTCTCACCATTAGCAGTTGCCTCCTGCTTTTGCTTTGTGTCGGTGATTACTGCAGTGGAATACCAGCCCAGCAAGCCGATACAAATGACTGCCACAAGGATAATCACCCAACTCTTTCCTTTTTTCATTTTTTTATACCTTCCTGTCATTTTGCTACCATCCATATAGGTATACAGATGGCAAATATATTCGCACACGGGTCACAAATACCGCTATCCGTTTCCCGTGACAAATTCAAATTATTGTGCATCATCTGCCATATCAGCCTCTGCTGCCTTAATCATGATAGCGCACTCTATACGCTTCTTCTGCAGCTCGCAGCCTAAATCATAGGCATCAGTGATTGTGCCGTGGAAGTTGTATGAGTTGGCGGCACAGCCACCGCTGCAATAGAATCTGGCAAAACAGTTGCGACATTTTTCCTTGGCATAAACATTACAGCACTTAAACTCATCCTGGATGTCAGTGGCCTTGATGCCATCCCAGACATTACCCATAAGGAAGTCCTCATTGCCCACAAACTGGTGGCATGGATATAAATCTCCCCATGGAGTCACTGCCAGGTACTCAGTTCCTGAGCCACAACCGGAAAGACGCTTATATACACAAGGTCCTCCCTCTAAATCTATCATAAAATGGAAGAAATTGAAGCCGTTTCCTGCCTTGTTTCTCTTTACCATCTCTGCTGCAAGTCTGTCGTACTCATCAAAGAGCACAGGTAAATCAGAATCCTTAAGTGCATACTCATCTGTAGGCTGTGCCACTACAGGCTCAACCGAAATCTGCTTGAAACCTAAATCAGCCAGATGAAGCACATCCTTTGAAAAATCAGTATTGAAATGTGTGTATGTACCTCTCACATAGTACTTGTCCTGATGTCTGCTCTCCGCAAACTTCTGGAATTTCGGAACAATAAGGTCATAACTGCCGGCACCCTTTCTAAAAGGTCTCATGCGGTCATGAACCTCCTTGCGTCCGTCGATACTAAGAACTACATTGTCCATCTCTTTGTTGGCGAACTCCATAATCTCGTCATTTAAGAGCACACCGTTTGTAGTGAGTGTGAACCTGAAATGCTTGTCATGAAGCTTCTCCTGCTCTCTTCCATATGCCACAAGCTGCTTCACCACATCCCAGTTCATGAGAGGCTCTCCTCCAAAGAAGTCTACCTCTAAGTTTCTTCTGCTGCCTGAATTGGCAATCAGGAAATCAAGTGCCTGTTTTCCTGTCTCGTAGCTCATGAGAGCTCGTCTGCCGTGATACTCGCCCTCCTCTGCAAAACAATATCTGCAGGCAAGGTTGCAGTCGTGCGCGATGTGAAGGCAAAGTGCCTTTACAACTGTCTGGCGCTTCTTGAAATCTATGATACGCTCTTTGTATGTATCTTCTGTGAAGAGCTCTTCATTATCCTTAAGCTCATTTACTTCCTGTATTGCTTCTTCTATCTCCGTCTGTGGATACCTGTCCACAAGCTTTTCAATAATCTCCTTAGCTGAGTTGTCCTCAAACAGCTCAATAACGTCATATGTGACATCATCCACCACATGGATTGCGCCACTGTTGACATCTAAGACAATATTATAGCCGTTGTTCCTGTACTGATGAACCACTACAATATTCCTCTCTTTCTATACACATTTTAAAATTACACTGCGAAAAGAGTGTGCACCTATCAGCGCACACTCTTTAAATCCGCTTCACCTATGACTATTTGTACTGCTCACAAGTCTGGTTTCCAACTGTACAAGATGTCTTGCAAGCTGACTGGCATGATGTCTGGCACTCGCCACATCCGCCCTTTTTAACTGTGTTCTGTAATTTTCTTGTATTTAATGTCTTTACGTGTTTCATTTTTATCTCCTTTTCATTTAACGATGTCTGATTGACACATCATATTTGCTCTCAACATTATATCACAGCATTATCAATATGAAAAGTCCTTTTTTTAGCGAAAAACAAGCGCTGAAAACATTACCAGAAGGAGTATTATCAAAAGCTCGAATATATTTTTTGATTCACCTATATCTATGACCACTGTTGCTATCACATACGTTATCCAGTATGCTACGACCGTCACCCTGATAAAACGTCTGCGGTGAAAGCAGCATTTGAGCAAAAATCCGCACACAAGCCCCACCACTATATTGACCGCCATGGCAAGTGCAAACTTTATCCACTCCGCCATGTCGACAAAGCACTGTACTATAGAAAGTATGATAAGGCACAAAAGCGCCGTAAGATGCATAATACATATTGTTATCACAGGACCTTTGATTTTTCTCCACATAAAAACGCCCTCCACACATCATATATATGTGCAAAGGGCGGTAATTATTCATATATGAAATTCATTCGTGATTACAGCTCACAGTTATTAACTGTTCTAGGGAATGGGATAACGTCACGGATATTGCCCATGCCGGTAAGATACATTACGCATCTCTCAAAGCCCAGTCCAAAACCTGCGTGTCTTGCAGAGCCGTATTTTCTTAAGTCAAGGTAGAACTTGTAGTCATCCTCTGAAAGTCCAAGCTCATTTATTCTGGCAAGAAGCTTATCGTAGTCATCCTCTCTCTGGCTTCCACCGATGATTTCTCCGATTCCCGGTACAAGACAGTCAACTGCTGCAACGGTCTTTCCGTCGTCATTCAGCTTCATATAGAAGGCCTTTATCTCCTTCGGATAATCTGTGACAAATACAGGGCGCTTATAAATCTGCTCTGTAAGGTATCTCTCATGCTCAGTCTGCAAATCACAGCCCCATGATACCTTGTAATCAAACTTGTCATTGTGCTTTGAAAGGATGTCGATAGCCTCTGTGTATGTCACACGTGCAAAATCATTTTCAACAACATTTCTTAATCTGTCAAGGAGTCCCTTGTCCACGAAATTGTTGAAAAATGCCATCTCCTCAGGTGCATTTTCAAGCACATAGCTGATAACATACTTGAGCATGCTCTCTGCAAGCATCATATCATCCTCAAGGTCGGCAAAAGCAATCTCAGGCTCAATCATCCAGAACTCTGCCGCATGACGTGTGGTGTTTGAATTCTCCGCACGGAAGGTAGGTCCGAAGGTGTAGATATTCTTGAATGCCATAGCATATGTCTCGCCGTTTAACTGTCCTGAAACAGTGAGGTTGGTAGGCTTATTAAAGAAATCCTTTGAGAAATCCACCTTTCCATCCTCTGTCATAGGGAGATTGTTCAAATCAAGTGTGGTCACCTGGAACATCTCTCCTGCACCCTCACAGTCACTTCCTGTGATAAGCGGTGTGTGCACGTACACAAAATCCCTCTCCTGAAAGAATTTGTGAATAGCATATGCGCAGAGTGAGCGCACTCTGAAAACTGCCTCAAAAGTATTGGTACGAGGTCTTAAGTGTGAGATTGTACGAAGATACTCAAATGTATGTCTCTTCTTCTGCAGAGGATAATCCGGTGTGGATGCACCCTCAACAGTCACCTCTGCGGCCTGAATCTCAAATGGCTGCTTTGCATCCGGAGTGAGCACAAGTGTACCTCTTACGATAATTGCAGCTCCGACATTGATCTTGCCAACCTCATCATAGTTGTCTAAGCCATTTCCGTATACAACCTGGATTGGCTCAAAAAATGTACCGTCGTTTACCACGATAAATCCAAAATTCTTTGAATTACGGTTGCTTCTGACCCATCCTCCGATAGTCACCTCTTTGTCAGCGAATTTGTCCTTGTTGCGGAAAATCTCGCGTATGTTTGTAAGTTCCATTATCTAATCCTCCATTTAAGCTGCCTGCGCATCACCACAGGCAGCATATTTATCGTTATTATTCGGCATCCGCGCTGCCACTTGAAGTATCCGGCGCTGCACTGCCATCCTCAAATGTCACATTTGCTTTCTCTGTGACTGTATCAATAGCCTTGTTTACAAGGTACTGGTTCTTAAGGTATGTCTTTCCCTCATCCTTGTGTCCGCTTCCAAAATACTTGTATACCTCAGAAGCCTTGCTGAACTGACCATTGCTGGCTGATACGATATAATCCACATAGCTGTTGAAGGCATCATCATCCATCTTGATATTTTCCTTCTCAGCGATAAGTCCAAAGATGAACTCTGTCTCTATCTGGTCTGTCAGATTTTCCTTCCACTTCTCTGTGGCCTGATCCACTGTCATGTTGTAGTTGGACTTTAAATATTTCTTAAGTGTCTGTCCATCCTTGACATTTTCCTTGGTAAATGAAGCAATATACTCATTGAGTCTGGCCTGTAAATACTCATCAGGAATCTCAACTGTGCTGTTGTCAATCATGTAGCTCTTTATCTTGTCCACCTCAGCGCTGTAGAGCTGCTGCTTCAAATCTTTCTCAATCTGTGTGGTAAGCTGGGCATTTGTTGTCACTCCGGCCTTTCCAAATACTGTGTTGACCTGCTCGTCTGTCATATCAGCAAGTGCAACAGGGTCTGCTGAGTAAATACCCTTTACTGTATACTCAAATGTAACTGTCTGTCCGTTTAAGTCGTCATTGCCATAATCCTCAGGGAATGTCACGTCACCCTTAACCTTGTCACCCACCTTGGCTCCGATTAAAGGCTTTGTAAATCCATCGATAAATGATGAACCGCCGACCTGGCTGTTGTTTGTCACATCAAGCATCACATCTGTAGCTGAGCCACCATCAAATGCTTTGCCATCCTTATATCCTGTGTAATCAACCTTGACATAATCGCCATCTGCAACTGTATCACGATCTGTAACCTGCTTGTACGCATCTGCACCATATGACTGAAGCACATTGGTCAGATATGTCTGCTTTGCTGTATCGTTTATCTCATAATCGTTTGAGACAGTAATTGCAACACCTGAATAGTCTGCAAGCTTTGTAACCTGCTTTGCGTAGTCTATGTCAAACTGTCCGCTTCGCATCGTCTCGCTGCCGGCCTCGGTGCCTGCCTCTGTTGCGCTCTTTGAGCCACCCTTTTTGCTCTTGCCGCTTATCACAGCAACAAGCGCAATAATTACCACGATAAGTGCAATCACAATCACTGCTATGACTGCCTTCTTACCTGTATTCTTCTTCTCACTCATTGGAATCCTCCTGAAATCTGTAAGTCATGTTATTTATATGTACAATGCCCTGCCACGGCAAAAACGCATTCGCAAAACACTATACCTGTCTACAATATCACATATCAGGTCAAATTACAACGAGTGAAAATTTCTTTATCTTTGCAAACACCGGAGGAGTATGCATCCTAAGCCCTACTGTCACTCTGGCATTCTTTTGCAGCCTTACCGGCTTAAGCAGATGTGTCACAAACCTGATATCATCGGGGAAAATGTCGCTTGTATATGTATGAACGCCGCTTTCATCCTCCACATCCATAAACAGCTTAACCTCGACACCTGTTGTATTGGTTCCTCTATAGTCAACCGCTGCTATATACTCACCGGTATATTCAATATCCACCGTCTGGCTTATCGAATAGTCAAAATTGGCATCTGAAGAGATAAACACTCCATCCTTACCCAGTGTATACTGTCTTTCTTCGAGGCTTGTCTCAATCTGCCAATTATTAAATCCATCCTTGAATTCAGGATTTGAGATTAGATTTCCATGAATCATAAGAAGCTTCATGAAATCCTCCACCTCCGGTGTTTCTTCATACTCATAAAGTGATTCAATATACTTGTCAAGCTCTTTAATCGGCGGATTTTTCGGATCAAAGTACCTGATTGCATCCCAGCCCGGCAAAGCCCTGCCATGCTCGTCAAACATACCCATATTCTCAAACCAGGTTCCCATGCCTTTACCAGGCACACCGACAGGCTCCCAGTAGTATACACCTGTCTTTCCGGTATCCTTTGACATCTCTGCTGCTATCTGCATGATTATTTCAAGAGACTTCTTCTGCTCTGCGCTGCCTGCATCAAGGCCTGCAGTCTCCATAAGTTCCTTCGAGATATGTTCTCCCTTGCAATGCCTCCACGGATGAGCTGTCTCCACAATATAAACCGGCAGATTATATAATTTTATGAGCCTGCTCATGGTATCCTTCAAATCCATGAAGGTACCATGCCAGAACGAATAAAAGGAAAGGCCAATCGCGTCAATCGGCAGCATGCCCGCATTAAACATAGAATCAAACCAAGGCATAATACAGTTATATCTGCCTCCCTGATCCAGATGAATCATGACCTTTGTCTCCGGGAGCAGCTCCCTGACAGCTCTGATTCCCTCATTTACAAGCGCAGCCAGCTGCCTGTACTGTGGCACTGCGCCATCCGGAAACAGCATACCACTCCTTATTTCATTGCCAATCTGAACCATATCCGGCGCACAATCCATGATTTTTAATCTGTATAACACATCATATGTGTACTTGTGCACTGCCTCCTTCAGCTCATCAAAGCTTAAATTCTTCCACGCATCAGGCTTATTCTGCTGTCCCGGATCTGCCCAGTAATCTGAATAATGAAAATCAAGCAGAAAATGCATTTTGTATTTTTTAATGACATGAGCCATCTCGAGAACATATGTAAGACTGCAATACCCCTTAGACTCCGGCACCTTATCAGGCTCATTCCATATGCGCAGACGGACTGAATTTACATTATTCAGCTTTAAAAAATCAAATACCCTGCACACATGACCTTCCCTGTCCATTATTTGTATATTATTGTCAACCATCATAGGAACGGATGAAATATCCACTCCCTTTAAGAAATTGCTATCCTTTTTCTGCTTGCGCTGCTGCTTAAGCTGATACATCTTTGTGTCAGCACTTACGAGATAATCGTCAAAGCTCTTACCACTGCCCGGCCTCGTATATATGATGCCGTGACTGATAAACAGGCTGTGCTGCTCCATGATATCATACACGCGCTTTATATACTTCTCAGCAGTGTCATGTCTGTCCCCAGGGATAAACACGATAAATTCATCTCCACCGAATCTATATACCATACTTCCCTCAGGCTTTTGCTCATCAAGCACCCTCGCCACAGTCTTTAAAAGCTCGTCACCGTACTGGTGTCCGTATGTATCATTTATGTCCTTGAAATCATCCACATCGAGAAATACTAAGGTGCAGCCGACATTTTGAGCTTCAAGCTCAGCAAACAAAGGAATGACCATCTCATTGCATGCCACACGATTGTACAGACCCGTGAGCGCATCACGGTTGTAAAGGTTTTTAAGCTCATTATTTGTGTTCTCAAGCACCTTCTGCTTAAATAGATTCTCAAGCTTCTTAAGCAGGGCAGACTGTATATCAAACTGCTCCGGATGATTGTATAAAAACTCGGGATTTCTGAGTATTACATAGCCCACTATCTCGTCCCTGAAATGCAGCGAGCAATACATATAGCAGGTGTTCTTATCTACACTCTGCATGTACTGCATAAGGTCATTTACACTCTTAAACTCAAGCCTTCCATTGTCCTTGTCATCCGCATAGAGTACAACCTCTTCGTCAATATCATAGCCATGCTTTCTAAAGTGTGCATTGTTTCTTGCCGCCGCAAGATCTGAAACACCGACCACATACACTCCGTCACACTTCATACTCTGTATATAGTCAGAGTATTTCTCAAACAAATCATAATATTCATTGCATTCCTCAAGCTTATTCTGGAGGATCATTACTGCATCCTCCTCCTGTTCCTTTGTCACTGAGCTCTTGACTATTTCCTTTATATAATTACGATAATCCACTCTGCCTGTGTTTGGACATCCACAGCTCTCCGCCGGGATAAACTCTGAATCAAGGTATTTGTCAGAAGCCTCACCTATTCCATACCAGAGTGCCTTAAATATCTCAAGGGCTTTTCTGCCTATATTGACCCTGTTGTGCTCAACAGTAGTAATCTGAGGGTTAAAGTACGCAGCCTTGTCCAGATTGTCAAAGCCTGTGACCTTAAAATCCTGTGGCACTCTGTATCCAAGAGCCTCTGCTTCCGCACACAGTCCTGCTGCTATATTGTCATTTGCACATAAAAAAACATCCGGTAACGGCTTTTTGCTCTCGTGCCACTGACTCATATACCTAACACCTGTCTGATAGCCAAAATCACCAAACATGTACATATCAGCGGTAAGTGGCATGCCATAGTCACTTAAAGCCTCCTTGAAGGCCTCAAAACGCATTCTGTTCTCATAATGATACGGCGGGCCACCTGCAAACACAAAGCTTTTGCAGCCATGCTCATAGTACATATGATCCATTCCCCTGCGAAACAGCCTTTTATTGTCGTTGCCTACATAGTAAAAACCGTCAACCTTATATCCGATACTCACTACAGGCACATTTACCGACTGCAGCTTTCTGACCATATACTGTATCTGGTCCTGGTCGGTCGTATTGGTACAGTCAAATACCACTCCGTCGAAGCTGTTCAAATCAGGCAGATCGTTCAGTGCATACTCACCCTTGTTAAACTTTAAATCATGGCTCCAGGTTCCATTTGTGTTGTAAAAATACAGGCACACATCCAGTCCCAGCTCTTTAGAGCCTCCCATGATACCCTCTACCCACGAATATGTTACATATCTTCTCCAGCCATCAGCCAGAAGAGCTATCTTCTTCATCTATCTGTTTACCCCTTTTGTCTTCTAAAGACCTTTTCCAAAATATGGTTCTATTATACTATGGTTTTACCTATTGCTGACTTGAAAAAGTAAATTCCAGTGCAAGAGTAAATTCCATCGTGATTTAAA
>OMBL01000287.1_pt1 | contig 24328 bp, 42 predicted proteins | sample 1644871 | NCBI WGS metagenome assembly OMBL01 (sample SAMEA103958115, study PRJEB25191) | human gut metagenome | biome: human-associated habitat [ENVO:00009003]; feature: intestine environment [ENVO:2100002]; material: feces | place: Germany | collected 2013/2015
CTAGTTACTAGGACGTATATCTAAGTGTTAATAACGAATAAGTAGCCGTAGCGTAATGTGTGGCGCATAACGCACGCACGAGAAACGACACCTTGACTTCAATGGTCTGTGCAATTGTCATACTCGCACTCAACACTCAATTTTTCGCACTTAACAGGACTATCGCCCAAAAGAACAACGATAATGCGTTAGAAACGAAATTTGGCACTTGTTTTTACGAAACCCAACCTTACTTCAACTAAAAGAATTGGATTTAAGGCACCAAAGAGCGATTTTAAGCGACTTTAATATCAAAAACGATAAAGTTATCACCAGAGATGATTAAAACGCCTTAAAAACGATTTATGTTTTTTAACACAAAAAAGTTGTTGAAATGTTTGCATATATCAAAAAGTCTTTGTAATTTCGCATCAGAAATCAAAACAGAAACGAATATGACTATGGCAAAAGAAAAGATTGTGTTTATTGAGAGTTGCTTCAAGCAGACATTTCAAATGTTCCCTATTGATTGGGTGGAGCAATTGTGGGATAAGACCAAGGGCGATGTTATCTGCCACGTTGAGGAATGTGCCGATGATGATTTCAACGACAGCGATGTGATGATAGCGATTACATCAATCCTCGGTGAGAGATTAGGTCTTTAAGGAATATAATGAATAAATATTTTTTTGTATTGATATACAAAACTAAAAATGTGTATCAATCCTATTTCAATTAACTTTTAAAACACGCAAGCATTATGATTAGTTCATCAACATTAGACAAGTTGTCAAAAAGTGACAAAATTATCCGATTGTTAAAAGACCACTATAACCTGTGCGATTGGGATAAGGTTACAGATGAAGACTTCTACACCTGTATCTCAACAGAAATACCCGAAACGGTTATAGAGGACGGTAAGCGCATCGTCCAAGTGAACTATTGGCACGGTGATGCAACATTGGAATTTCAAGACACGGAAGGTGAGAGCGAGAATTGGTGTGCTATTACTTTTACCGTTAACGATATTGAGGATATTTATAATCAATTAATGTTAGTTTTCAATGGCGAAAAAGAGGACAAAGAACAGGCACAGGAAGCGTGAAACATCGCTCCTTGAAGATTACATCAAGGCGAACAGGAGAGGTTCACGAGAAGCGGAAATCGAGTTGTATGGACACCCTATCACCTATACAAAAGTTGTGGAGAGTAAAAAGAAGTACAGGCGCAGTAGGGACAAGTTCAGAGGGGCATTTGAGTGTCCCTCTTTTTTTTCTCTTTCCTTACCGCATCACAAAGATACAGTATTTGTCACAATCAAACAAATTTATAGCGTTAATCAATGTTAAACGATATGTTAAAAAACTCCTGTGCATTTTTAACATAAAAAAAGTCCTGTGAAATTTGCGTATATCAATAATTCTTTATATCTTTGCATCGTCAAATTGAAACAAGAACTACAAAACAGAAATTACTATGGACGCAAAGAGTAAAAAAGAGTTTATCCAAAGGGTGTTCAGTTATATGAACGACTTCGAGAAAGCGTACCTGTGGAATATCTATCAAGACGCAATTGGCGGTACTATCTACATTGACGAACTGACAGACGATTTCATTGATAGTCAATTACATGGTATGACACCGTATCAGTTGCTTATGTTGTTCAAGAACAGCGAAATTGACTTGGAAGATGATTTCTTCACCATAACAAAGATGAAAGACTGCATCACCACCTACGCTGAATTGTCTGACACGCTCTATGATGAGGGAAAATTGGTTGAGTGGGTCGTGGGCAACACCAATGAAGCGTTCAAATACGTTGACGAATGTAACATTGAGAAAGCAGTAGTTGACATCTATAACAAGAAATTTTCTGATGTTGATGATGCGTTTTCCCAAAGCGTACTATGGCAGTATCTGAAAGAACACAAGGACATCAATATAAAGTCCTGTGATTGGTTTGAACTTATTACTAATATCTATAAATCACGCAACAAATGAAGACTACGATTTTAGGTATTAAAAAGACCATTGAGGGCAGAGCGAAAGACTATTGCCAAGACAGGTTGACAGAACGCAGTTTAAAGGGCGAGAGCGTTTCTCTCAAAGACGAGAGGAACGCCTACCTCAACGGTGCGGCAGACCAGCACACTATTGACACCATAAAGGCAAGACTGCTTTTCTGTGAATGTTGTATAGTTCGTAACTGCAAAGAGCATTGCACTTGCGAGAACTTCCGAGAGTTCGCAAATCGCCTGTGATAATGTACTCGATTGAGCATATAAACGGTTTTAGGTTTTATTAACATTTCAAGTGTTGCACAATTGGAAAAGTCTTTGTACCTTTGCAACATCAAACAAAAACAAATAACACTACTATGGACAAATTGAAACACTACACGTTAAAGGCGATGTTCTATAACCTACCGAAACAGGTTAGAGAGGCAATGCTTGAAGAATTTGGTTCGTCTTGCACAGACCAAGAGGAAACCCTGTTGAACGACCACCGTGCGCAAAGGTTTATCCTTGACCAATACTCGGCAATAGGACTGTGGTTCTATATGAAAAATGTCACAGACAACCGTATTGACGAACGTATTTACAACGAGGAATTTCCTTTTGACCTTGATGATAAGTTGAACTTGAATTGGGACGAGTTCTTTTTGAGCGGTACTGACATTGAACCTGTTGACATCACCGAAAATGGTTGGAATTGGCTTACTGCTCTTTCATCATTCAGTCAATCCTTAACTCACAAAGAAACAGAAAACAAATAAAACAATATGATTACTATACGACTTAACAAGTTCCCCGACACATACAGATACATCACCTATTGTGATGACAAGTGGTATGACACATTACCTACGCCACAATACATCTACAAGGACAGGGAGGAAGCGATGGCGGTAATTGAAGCGATGAAACGCCACTATCAGCGCAAGTTCATCTTGGAGTACGATGATGGCACTCCGAGCGAGGAAATCAGCACAATGCCTAAACCGAAGTGCAAGGGCAATGCCGTGCTAAAGATTAAATCATTGAATTTCAGTTTAAAGGGAATGAAGTTGAAATAATTTTCAAAATAAATTTGCATATATCAAAAACTTTTAGTACCTTTGCACTATCAAAACAACAAGGTTAATTAAAAACAAATAAAACAGACAACACTACTATGGAGCAAGAAAAGGAAATATATCAGAAGAAGAAAGGCGACATCTACAATATCGACCCCCGACTTATCAGAGTTCAGAAAGGTTTCAACTCTCGTGTGGACTTTGGCGACATCAACGAACTCGCTACGCAAATCAAGGAAGCGGGTGTGCTAAACCCATTGACCGTAAAACCATATACTGACGAAAATGGCGTTGAGGTTTACCGTTTGGTTGACGGTGAAAGACGCTACCGTGCCGTTATGCAACTCTTGGGCGAGGGGGTTGACATTGCTAGAGTACCTGCCCTGTTCCTGTCAAAAAGCACCACAGAGTATGATATGCTCATTCAGCAGATTATGCGAAACGGTGGCAAGCAGTTCAACGAGTACGAACAGGGTCTGCACTATCACAAGATGATAGAGAAAAGCAAAAAGGAGCGTTCTGAAATCGCAAAGGACTTGGGACTGACAACACCAGAGGGCAAGTGTATCTCTTGGCGCATTGACATCTGCCTTAAACACTTGGAGCGTGACGAGCGCATACAGACGATGTTGAAGAACAACGAGATTGACGGTAGTGTTGTGCGACAAGTGTATCAGCAGTACCCTAACGATGAACAGAGTGCCGTGAATGAAATCCTCAATATGAAGAAGAACTTTGAGAAAAAGAAAGATGTTGAGGACAATTTCAAGCGCAAGAAAATAACACTCGCTGACCTGTCCGACACCTCGCTTGCAAAGGTGCGAAAGGACGGTGAGAAAATCAAGATTGGATTGAAGTTACTTATAAAGTACCTTGAACCGTACTGCGATGAGGACGGAAATTTGACAATAGACCTCAACGTGTTTGAGATAACGAATGAAATCTCAAAGACCAACACTATCAAGGACATATTGGAGAGAAAGAAAGCGGAAAGCGAGAATGGTCTTGAACAGGTTGAGGAAACCGCTTAAACCATAGTTAGTTTTTTGTTTGTTTTTCGGGTGGCACTTCCATAGAGGTTGTACCACCTGTTTCTTTTTGTCTATTCCTTACCGCACTACAAAGATACGACATTTGCCGTAATCAGACAAATTTATCGTGTTAATCAATGTTAAATGAAATGTTAAAAATCATCCTTTCTTTTTAACTAAAAAAAGTCGCTGAAATGTTTGGTTATGTGAAATATTCTTTGTAATTTTGCATTGTCAAATTGAAACAAGAACAAAAATAAACTAAAACAGACATTATGGAGAATACTATTAAAGAACAGATTAGAGCAATCCTTGAAAGAGAGGGTTATAGTGATTTCCAAATAGACGAGATGCTGTCTGACGGCACTTTCGGAAACATCACAGATGAAACAGAGGACTTTGAGCAAAAGGTGATTAACATCGCCATTGATTGGTATAATGTTCAAGACCTCCTTTATGGAAACTATTAATTACTGACTACTATTATGGGATATATCGTATATCACGCATACAACGGTGTATGCAACTTCTACAAGAACGGCAAGACAACAAACGTACAGGACAAGGCACAGGTGTTCAAGCGTATCGGTGAAGCGTTAAAGGTTGCCCTTGAACTGAACATGCACAACGAAACAGAAAAGTTGTGGGCGGTGTCACCAACATTATTGAAGACAATTGTAAAATAAATTATTAATTTAAAAGATATTATAACTATGAGTGATTTCAATTTCAAAAAAGGTACTATCGTATATCACAATGACGAGATGGTAGGCGCTATGTTCAAAGTGTCTAACAACAAATTGGCGTTCGTTCCTGTAACAACAGAGGGTAAATTTCAAGAAGCGTTGATTGCGGAGAATGAGTATCAGATGAGGGCAAAACTATATATGCAAGCGAACTATGTTGATGAAGAACCGATTGCATCGTAATATTTATGGATAAGAAAGAAATTTTACATAATATGAGAATAAAGCGTGATGAACTACATCAGATAATTATGGAGAGCGTCAAAAGTGTATTGGGCAAACAGGAGCGTAAAGGTTTCGCACCGTACATTGAAACATACGGCAGTATGACCACAAACACATCTGCGCCAATACCTTTGAACGAAACAAACGCCAAGCGTCTTTTAAAACGCCACTCTGACAATGGATATGCCCTGTTGAGTGCCTGTCGTGGCGGTGACGATTTCGGTATAACAGAACCAACACCCGACAACATACGCAAGGTCAACGAAATCAACAACAAGCGTACACTTGAACTGCTGAAAGACATACAGGAGGCAGGATTTACCTACACAAAGGGATTTGGCGGTTATATTGAGAACAAGGGTAAGGAAAACGAGGTTGCCGTTTTCGAGAAAAGTTTTATCGTCTATGCCGAAAAGCGTGACGGTGTTTCATACCCCGAAGAACTATATCAGTTCGCCATTTATGTGTGCCGTAAGTACAATCAAGAAAGCGTATGCGTTAAATTGCCCGACACAAACCCTATCTACTACAAACAGGACGAAAGTATTGATTACGAGTTCAAGAACGGTGTATCGTTCAATGACGCTACACAGACATACTTCACCGACCTTTACCGCATAAACAATGTGTGGAGAGAGGGTTCAAAGGCGACACGCTTCTCGCTCTTGGAGTGCTATATCGCACCAAGTCCGCAAGGTTATAGCGAGGGGCATTCTCGCTATATGCACGGTGAACGCTTTTTAAGCAAACAGGTTTAACCCCCACCACATCATCATCTTTTCACGCAACGGCATTATTATCAAGTGCCGTTGCTTTTCTTTTCGCTATTAACAATGTTTAACATTTTTTCCTTTGCCAATTCAGAAATTCTTTCTATCTTTGCACTATCAAAACTAAAGCAGACAAGACAATGGAAGATAAAGACATCAAGAAAGAGAAATACACTATCATCAATAACTTGTTCAAGCATTTCAAATGCAAGAAGAACCATCTTGCATTTTATGTGGGTTATCAGTTAACATACAATAGTTATGATGATGAAAAGAAATGTGTGGTGAAGAAAACAACTAACGCATATTGTATTGAGGTTTTCAAGGATAAGACTTTTGAGGTTTCAGTGCGTAGAGGTTATGTTAAATCATCTGACATTGACAAAGAAGACCTTGAAAAATTTGCGAACGAGGTTTTATATGATGATTTCTATCGTCAACAATTATCAGAGTTAGATTAATAGTAAACAATTTAAAACAGACAAGATTATGACACCAAAGGACTTTGAGAATGAAAAAAGAGCAGTCGTGAAACGTTTAATGAAGCATTTCAAATGCAAAGGAAATAGCGTTATTGACTTCAAGTGGTCTGTTCCGATTACATACCGCTGACGCATACGGCATTGAGTTATTAGGCACAGACGATTTTGAGGTTATGCTCTCCAATGGCGTGGTGCATTCATCTGACATTGAGGATGGGTATATGAAAGACTTCATTAACAAAGTTATGTTCATTGACTTCTACACGAAGAACCTCATCGACTACGACAAGGATTTTTATTATTAAATCTTAAACAATGTTAAAGGTATTGCATAATCAAATTATTATGCGTACCTTTGTCATATCAAAATCAAGATAAAAGTTAAACATTAAAAAACAAACAGAACTATGGCACAATTAACATCAATCCCACAATCATCAGACCCTCGTTACTTTTCGGTGAACGGCACTAACATCACATTTCCGCTCAACCCTCCTATTATGCGCTATAGCACGTTAATTGACTTGGATAACCTCACATACGGTGAGGGCGGTGAAACATTACAGGAACTTATTGATAAGGGTCTTATCACAGAGCAGTCGTATGTAAACAATGTGGATTTTGAAATCGCTGACCATTTTGAGGATATGGGCAAGAAAGGGATTAACACAAGAGAGAAATTCTACAAGTATATACAGGATTTTTTCCTTTCACACGGTTACAAGGTGTCCTTGACAGGCATACGCCACCAATACGAATGTTGGCGAGATGATTGCAAGAGCGGTTATCGTGGCAGAAACTACCACCTGTTCACACCTTGCCGTCACAATCCATTTAGTGTGCGTTTAAGCACCTTATCGCCAATCTGTAAGGAGTGGCAAAAGACTTATTGGTGCTAATACAAAAAAAGTGAATAATTATGACCGTCTTTATTTTAACAATGAGCAGTATTGATGTTGAGGGGAGAAATTACGGCATACACCGAGAGGAATGCTACTCTGACATCAATAGAGCGAAAGAGGAAAAGCACAAGTGGGTACAAAATTGCCTTGACGATTATGACGTTAACGTAGTGAATATCACAGAAACAGACCTGTTGACCGAGATACTTGGCGATGATGATTTTATCACAAGTTTTAAAATCAAGACATTTCACGTTAATGATTGAGTTTTAACAATCTTTAAGGGTATGACTATTGCATATATCAGCAAATAGTCGTACCTTTGTCATATCAAAAAACAATTTAAAACAGACAGGACTATGGGAAAAAAGAACAAGACAGAGGAAATCAGAAACAATGTGATTAAACAACTTAACTACAAATTGGTGAATTTGTCATTTACAAAGGACGATGTGCAGAAAATCGTCAATGACACGTTCGGCACTAATGTTAAAATTGAATGGGACTGCTATGAGGACGGTGGACTTGTTTGCTACGATGCGATGTTCTCAACAGATGAAATGTTCTTGGAGGACGGTGCTAAAGTAGATGATGCGTTAGTGGGCGACTTTGACCTGTATTGGTTTCCCTGTAAGCAACCTAACAACTTAGGTACAGAGGTCTATATCGTTGAAATTGGGGCGGATTTCCATTAATAAAGTTTAACGGTACGACTATTGCGTATCTCGAAAAATAGTCGTACCTTTGCAATATCAAAACAAGTTAAACAAAAACAAGCAAGACTATGGTACAGGAAATGACACGAAACAATGTGATTAACCAACTTGATGCAATAGCGTTGAACGCATACACCAAGAAAGAGTTGGAGCAGAAGTTGAACGAAATCTTCGGTGTTGAATTGGAGTTCGATTGGGACACCGTAAATTGGGGCGTTGATGAGTTGGAGCGTTTGGAATGCTCAACAAATGTCAATGGCAACGAGTTGACTTTACCAAATGAACTGCAAGGGTACATTGACATCTATTGGTTGCCCTGTAAACAACCTAATCAGAGCGGTACAGAGGTTTACGTTATCTACTGCGATACACAATGGGATTACTAACATAAAATCAAGCAAGACTATGGAACAAGAAAAGAAAAATTTCACAGACAGATACAACAATCTGTTAAATGATTTGAAAGCGGAGGTTATCAACCTTGTAAAGAGCAATCCTTATTACGAGAACAATCGTTTGAACTTTGATAATTATGCGTTAAACGGTGCAGTACAGGACATTTTAACGGATAATATAATACAAGGATATGACGACTACGCTTCGTCCGCCTATGACGCTTGTGTGCGTAAAATTTGTGTTTATAACGATGAAGATATTTGCGTAATAGCATTTGCGCCAAATTTGGGCAATGATGTTGACGATGTGACATTGAACGTTGATACCCTATACACGCTTTGGTACATCTTAACCGAAATCAACAAGTTGTAACTTAATCATAATTTCTTTAATTGAATTGTTTTTGTACGCACTGGTTCGTGAGAATATGTGCGTATTTCTTTTGTGCATACCTTACTCGCCTACAAAGATACAACATCTATCCTTACGCACCAAACATTTACCGTTAATCTGTGTTAAATGAAATGTTAAAAAACAACTATGATTTTTAACTAAAAATAATCTTGCTTTTCCTTGCGTATATCAATTATTCTTATTACCTTTGCGGTATAGAAATCAAAACAGAAGTTATGACTATGAATAAGGAAAAGATTATCAACAGAGCAAGAGCGATAGTAGGCGACTACAACATCATCGACTACACCGTGTGCCAAGATACGGTTACGATTATGTTCAATAGTCCAAAGCACTTTGATGTGCCTGTGGACGGTGAAATCTACAAGAGTGAGGAAGAAGCAAAGGAAGCGTCAACATTCTACAAGACGGTGGAGTATTGGGGCGATGAAGACCGTTTCTCGCCTGTGTTCTATATGAACTGCTTCGGTGATTGTGAAATGTACTTAAATTATAGAAAAAAGAAGATGAAAAATTTGGAATAACCAAAAACTTTTCGTAATTTTGCACTATCAAATTAAGACAAACACATACTACTATGGAACAAACAAATAAATTAACATCAGACTTTCTATCAGGTTTTTTTGACACGAAGACCCTATTGGAGATTTACGATGAATTTTTTCACGCAAAGGACGGTTTAACACGTTTTGTGTATGACTATCAAGATAGTACTTATAGTTTCAAGATATGCTTGGTTGATTTCCTTACAGAGGAAATCTCGGAGTATGTAACCAAGCAAGAATTGATTGAAAGCGGTTATCTATCACAAGATGATATTGACATTTACGATGCGTAATAACAAACAGAATACTAACATTTAAAACAGATTACTACTATGAGTTTAGCAATGAGAGTTCACAAAAAGCACGTTATCGAATATGGTGACGCACGCTTCAACAGAATGAAAGATGTGATTGAAGACCTGTTCGCAAAATATATGTCGGCAAATTTCTACGCTGACTATGAGGGCGAGGGTTGTGAATGGGAAATGCTACGCACATCTTTACAGGAGTTACACGATAGTTTGGCGAATGGTGAAATCACCGATGAAGACCTGTCAAAGTTAATCAAGAAGTTCCCTTTTGAAACAGGTGCAATTACCGTCAATTATTTTAGAGAGTATTTGATTGTCGGTATTAACTATATGCTCAAAAATGCAGACCCCAACAATGAATATGTTTATGTATCGTGGTTCTAAAAAATATACAACAATGAAACTGACAAAGAAAATTTTAAGTGACAATTTCACATTGAGCAAGTTGGAAGAAATTTATGTTGACATTTTAGGGAAAACGTGGTATCGGAATTTTGTTTCAAACTACAAAACGGACACACGACCTATGGTCAATTGCTTGTTGGAGTACCTAACAGAACATCTTATTGATGTAACAGATGTTGAGGAACTTGTGAAACGTGGTTTCCTGTCCGCTGATGTGTTAGGTGACAACTACGACAAAGTATCGCACTACTACGACAAACTTGATAACACATATAGCATTGATGCGTGGAAGCAAGGACAAGACGAGGGAAAGGTCGTAGCAATAATTGATGTGGACACCTTATCTGTGGCATATTTGGTTGATGAAGCGAAATATTCGCAGAGCGTTGTATATGAAATCAAGAAAGTCTTGAGGCATATTTTAGAATAGGATATTGTTCCTTGCGTAACTGATAATGGGTGATACTGCCGTAATGGTGGTGTCACTCATCTTCTTTTTGCGTATTCCTTACCGCACTACAAAGATACGACAATTGCCATAATCTGCCAAATATTTTCTGTTAATCTATGTGAAACGAAATGTTAAAAACGATAGTGCATTTTTAACATAAAAAAGTTCTTGAAATATTAGGTAATGTCAATTATTATGCTTACCTTTGCACTATCGAAACTAAAACAGACAAGATTATGAAATACGCAGAAGACTTAACAAAGTTACTTAATGTTCAAGGTACAAGAGGGTGGTTTGACCCGAACAAATCCACATTGTCAAAAGAGGAACTCTGCCGAATGGTTAAAGACTTCCTCAACGGTCGTGACATCACCGAAGTCAATATCAGCAAGACGATTGCAGAAACCGAGCATACAGACAGCGACACTTCAACCCTACTTGAAGTCGCACAACACGCAAGACTTTTCTGCGTAGATGACTTGTATTATGTTTTGACAGGTTTGGAAGTAGATAAGACAGGCAAGTTAGTCCTGTGCTTGGCGGACAACCACCATAATGGAAAAACCGTCAAATTGCGAGAGGACGATATGGATATGGGGAATTGCTATTCCCTCATCACCTGTTTGGGGAATTACTTTAAAGGTCTTGTGTACTACGATTGTCTTTATAACACATATAAGGATTATTATGCCTGTAAGGACAATAATAGCGAGGTGATGGACTTATACATCAATGAACTCACCTCAACGCTATCACCGTACATCAAGAGAATGGGCGATATGGGCGACTACATCAAACCTATCATTGAAACAATGATAATAACACACATTCATAGTCTTATAGACGATGAAAATTATCAGACCGTTGTACCTGATAGTGTTTACGATGACGAAGTCTATTACACCTTTGAACTCGATTGCGAGATAGCGAGTGACACATGCAACGTGTATAAGTTCCCAAAGAATAAAATGGATAAGATTAACAAGGATAATGACTTTCATACCACACGCCTGTTTGATGAGGAAGAAACTGACAAAATCACAGGCGAGGTAAAGAAAAAGTTGCTCCGAATATACAGAAATGAGCAAAAGAAGAAAAGACTTAAAAGAAGTTAAATCTTCAAATAAAATTTGCATAATTGGAATATTATACCTATCTTTGCACTAACGAAACTAAAACGAACAAGATTATGAAAGCAAATGAGTATCAAAAGAAAATCTCCGATGTGAACAAGCAAGCAAGAGGTGAAATCTATGCGTTAATGCAAAATCATAACATTGACGAAATTAATTTTAAGAATATTTTAAAAAAGAATGATATTGCCGAGAGCGATAGAGCGGTCAACCCCTGTTTATTTACCGAAGCAGACCGCTTACGAGAAATGTTAGACGACCACCCTATCCTAATGAATACAGGTGTTCAAATTTTCAGTGATTGTAGTATTGTATCAATCAGACAATTGGACGGTGAATATTTGGGGGTTGAATACGAAGATGTAGATGGTGAATACGGTGATTATACTGCATATACTGATGCGTACAACACCTTACAGATTTTAGGTTTACTTGAAGATTTCTTCAATGAATTTGAATACGACCCAAAGACAGATAAAATCTCTTTCAATGTTAAATACAGGGTCGTTAAGGTGGTTGATGGAGAGGTAATGCCACTCTCAGGTTGGTTATACGATAACAAGAGCGATGCAGTAAAGGAAATGCTCAAAACCGTTGCGAATTATTCGGAAGCGGAAATTGTGCATATTGAAATTGATAATGACCGTGTCAGACTGCAAACTAAAAATAATATTATTACCTACCAAGTGTACGAAGGTAAAATATACGATGTAATTGGAATTGGACTTAAAAGAAGTTAAATCTTCAAATAAAATTTGCATATATCAAAATTTCTTTATATCTTTGCACTATCAAAATAAAGATAAACTTTTAAAACAAACAAGATTATGACTACAAAAGAAATGTTTGAGTTGAGCGATAAGATTTGCGACAAATTGAGCGACTATCGCCAAGAAATGACAAATGCGATTATCACCTGTATGAATGAACGTGAGGTTAATGAAATCGACCTCCGCAAGATGCGTGATGACAACGAGGAAAATGGTTTGTTTGAAGTAGCAGAGCGTTTTGATGACATCGCAAACAACCATATCGTTGACATATACAAGGAAGATGGCGAAACACTTGAGTGCTTCATTGACCGTGTGACAATCAAGGGCGCTGGTTTTGTTGAATGCGTTTGTAGCGGTGTGCAAGACCCCGACTTTGAAAGCACCGATAGTGTGCGTTTCCTTAACATCTACACCATAATGAGCGTTATGGAGTGGGTCGCTGAATACTTTGATGTTATAGACGAAATGGCATCAAAAGACAAAGTTAAGTAATTTATAGTTTAATTTTTAAAAATAATTGTTATGGGATTTTTCTTAATTTTCGTTTTACTTTGTGTTTGGATTGGTTTTAGTGTGCTTGTGGCAAAGTTTACAAAAACACACTTCCTTTGGACTTTCCTGTTTGGACTGCTTGGCACTATCGTTGCCCTGTTGTTGAAATTGTCTGACATATTAGTACAATACGAAAAAGACATCGCAAAGAAAAAATTGTTGAACGACTAACAACTTATCATTAAATGATGTGCGCTTGTTCGTGAGAATAGGCGCACTTTTTTGGGCATTCCCTTACTCGCCTACAAAGGTACAACATTCAGACATATCAACCAAATTATCCGTGTTAAACAATCTTAAACGGTATGTTAAAAAAATCATTTCATTTTTAACTAAAAATAATCTCTGTTTTTCTTGCATAATCAAAACATTATGCGTACCTTTGCACTAACGAAATCAAGGGATATTCCCAAGATAGGATAAAACAAACAACAACTATGGATTTAACTAACATCAAGACTAAAGTGTTTGAAACCCTTATCAACATCGCTTGTGACGATGAGAAAAAGGTTTGGTTATGGAACGGTTATTGTATAGAGAATGACAAAACCGAGGACGAAGTGTATTTTAACGACTATGGAAGTCTTAATGACAATGAGGTGTTAGAGAGCATAAGACCAGGGGAACTGCTTCGTATGGCGTTCTACGGCAAGTACAACTACGAAGATGAGTTCTGCTACATCAACCGCTACGGCAATCTCGTATCATCAAGCGATATTGACAACACACCATACGATAGTGGGGAACTTGCAGAATATATGTGTGACTACTTCAAACGGTATGATGGTTGGTTTGACATCACAGACCTTGTGGACGCTATTATAGAGGTCGGAGAGGATATGTTCACCGCTGACAACTACGAAATAGAGGAATACATACAGAAAGCGTATAAGCGCAATATTGAATGCCTGTTAGACAAGGATTTCAACTATGAACAATTGTTCAAAGACCTTATTAGCGAATTTCCGCATAAATGGACTATGTAAAAAGACTTAAAAAATCTTAAACCGTAAAAGAAAGGTGCGAGAATGTTTGCATATATGAAAACATTTTCGTAACTTTGCACCATCAAAACAAACAGAGTATTAAACAACATCTAAAACAAAAAGAGTTATGAAAGCAAATGACTATCAGAACAAGATTGACGAAATGACAGGACAAGTGCAAGGTAATATCGTAGCATTGCTTAAAAAGCACAATGTTACCAAACTTGACTTTAATACTATCTTAGATGAGTGTAAGACAACAAAAAAGTGTGGTATGTTTAGCGAGGGTGACCGCCTACGAGAGATGATAGATGAACACCTTATCCAAGTAAGCATAGGTGACAACTGCTTTATGGACTGCAATATCGTGTCAATCGTTTATCGAGAAAAAAATATAATGAGTGAGGGATTTTATATCACTTATAAACAAATCAATGGTGGCGATATAAAAACCGTCTATGGTTTTGACCTATATACCACCGTGCAGATTTTAGGACTGCTTGAAGAATTCTTTGATGAATTCAACTATAACAAAACATTTGAAACAATACACTTCAAAAATCAATACCAAGTCGTGAAGTACGTTAACGGTGAAAAGTCTTTGTCCTTTAACCATTACAAAGAAAAGAGCGATGCGGTCAAGGAAATGCTTAAACTCGTTGCAAGTTATGCGTCAGACCACATTACACACATTGAGGTCGATAAAGACCGAGTAAGACTTCAAACACAGGACAATGTAATTGCCTACCAAGTTGAGGAAGTGTAACAGGAAAAGTCTGAAATTTCATATATAATGTTGATGTAGGTAGTGCCGTTGATTGAGGGGTCAATGACACTACCTTTCCTTTTGCGTATTCCTTACCGCACCACAAAGATACGACACTTACTCCAATCACGCAAGTAAATTAACACTTTTAACATTCGTGAATAAAACTTAAAAAATCAGATAAAATTTGCATATTTGAAAACTTTATATTAATTTTGCATCGTCAATCTGAAAGAGCGACAAACAACAAACAGAATATCAACATTAAATAACATTTTACAACTATGGCAACATTTCATTTCAGTCAACAGAAAAAAGTCGCAATTTGGCGCAACGAGTCTTTCTCAATCGAAGCAGACACCAAAGAGGAAGCAATCGCAAAAGTAAAAGAAGCGTGGAAGCAATGCTGTATGGGTACAGGTAGCGAGGACTTGGAGGAAGTTATGGACGATGCACGTTTCTATGATAGTGAATATATGTATGACACCGTAGAGGATTTGCCTGTAAAGGACAATGACTACCAAGCAACCGTAGAGGTTTATTTGGCAAATCCAAAGGGGCGTGACTATGACATAATTTGTGACAACACAGAAGAATATCAAAATTGTAAAACCTGTTAACATCTTTTAACGAAAAATATTTGGTGGTGTGGAGAAAAACACCTAACTTTGCACCATCAAATTAAAACAAACAACATTATTAACAAACAAAAAAAAAAGAACGACTATGAACAATGTAGTAGCAAACGGCACTTGGTTGATGAACCACACCTCAGTAGATAACACTATGACAGTAGCAGAAGCACTCGAGCAGAGCGGTGCTGACTTCAAGGTACAGAAACAGGAAATGTACTACCTCACCCCCGAATTGCGTGATATGCTTATGCGCAACGTGGATATACCCTCAACAGAACTTATCGCCCAATTGAAAAAGGTAGAGGGCAAACAGGCGAACGTGCGAATGGATAACCTCGCTTGCTTGGGCGTTACAAGCGACAACTACGGTATCGTGCAGAACAAGGAAGCGTTTGACTTCGTGGACTTGCTATGCACAGGCGACCACAACAACACACCTATCATTGATGCGGCAGGTACGCTCAATGACGGTAAGCGTGTGTTCATCGTGGCACGCTTCCCACAGGAAATCGTGGTGAACAACAACGATAACGACCGTGTGCAGATGCAAGTGGTCGTGAGCAACTCCCACGACGGCAGTAGCGCAGTAAAGGTCTGCATCACACCTGTGCGTGTGGTGTGCCAAAATATGCTCAATATCGCATTCAAAAAAGCAAGCGGTACTTTGTTTTTCAAGCACACTTCTAACGTGAACAAGCGTCTTGACTTGCTCAACAAGGAAAACGCAAAGTTCGTGTTCCAAACACTTGGTATGGCAGATGTATATCAAAAAGAGTTCAAAGCATCGCTTGACCGACTTGCGGCCATCAAGATGTCGCACAAGGAAATGGAGGAAGCACTTGTTAAATCGCTTCTCTCAAATGATATTTTCACGCTCTACAAGAAGAACAACAACTCAATGGAGTGTGACGAAATCAGCACCCGAAGCAAGAATATCATCGCAAATGTCTTTGACGCTTGCGAGAGCGGTATCGGTCAAGAGAAACTTGTGGGGGGCAACGGTCTGTGGTTGGTGAACGGTCTTACCACATACTACCAAAACTATGCCAAGTTCGCTGACAACGACAAAAAAATGTCAAGTATCTTGGATGGTAACGTACAACAAAAGGTTCAAAACCTGTATGACAATGTTGTGGCACTCGCCGCTTAATGTTCTAATATTTTGTTTGTTTCGGGCGGTGGTGCTAAACACAGGGCAATCCACCGCCCATTTTTTTTAACTGACTTTAACACTGATAGGTATTGCACATATCAGATAGTTTATGTAACTTTGCAATATCAAAACAATACAGAACAGAATATCAACATTAAAACAAGATTAAGACTATGGTATTACTTTATTACCCTACCGAAAACAACGATTTAAACTTGCACCCAAGCGAGTTCAAGTTCAACGACCTCAACAACGCAGAGGAAGCAAAGGAAGTGCTGGCCAAGGTTATCAAGAACGTGGCAGACTACCGTGTATATGACCTAAACGGCAACAACCGCTCACACCTCGGCACTCTTGATGAAATGGTAGATGATTTCAACAACGAGGAATTGGATAACGGTGGGTGGTGGTTGTTAGCACTCAACCTCACGGCAGATGAAGTATCGGAAGTGCAGAAAAAGGTTTGGGCGGAAATGGTTTAAAATTTCACACCGAGCATCACCAAAAGCAAGCAAGCGCAATGCGGTATATAATCGACCGTGTTGCGTTTCTTATTTTATCCCTACGACCTCAACACATCAATTCTGACGCACTAAACCATTTCAACCATACAACTACACCACACAGGGGCAAATAGTGTCTTAAACGGCAAATATTGGCGTTACAGGCGTAAAAGACAACGTGGCGACAGGCATACAGATACGATGCCTACCGCCACAATCCTTTTGGGTATTCTATTACTCGCCTACAAAGATACATCATCTATCCCAATCACGCAAGCAAATTAACACTTTTAACATTAAAATTAACTATTGTGAATAAAACTTAAAAATTCATTTAAAATTTGCGTATTTGAAAAACTTGTATTACTTTTGCATTGTCAAATTAGGACAGGCAAACAGATTATCAACATCTAAAACAAACAAGATTATGAAACAGAACAAAAAGCAAGAAATGATGAATGAGTTAAAGAACGCAGTAGCAGAACGTGACAACATCAATGTGCAATTGTGCGGTATGTATATTGACCTTATAACAGATACCCTGTACGACAATATGCCAAACAAGTCATTTGACTTGGAGAAACTACAAAGCACTTACCCAAACAATGTTGGTATCGCATCGCTCTTAAAGAAGAATACGTTCATTGATTGTATAGACGATTGCGATAATTTCGGTTATACCACAGGTCCGATTGAACTGACGATAGGTGGAATGTATATCGCAAAGAACGGTGAGTTATACATCACATGTGTGGACGAGGATAACCTATCATTAGACTATATTTTTGAGCGAGAGGACTACAAGGATATTGATAGTGTCCATAACGCATATATCGACCTCCACTCTTCTGTGGACTTGCTTACAAAGGCGTGGAACGTTATCAATCACATCACAGAAAACTACGAATGTAAAATCGAATACACTTGGAAAAAAAAGAAATAAATGTACTCGATTGAGTAGATTTTCCTGTTAAACAATGTTAAAGGTATTGCATAATCAAAACATTATGCGTACCTTTGCACTATCAAAAGTAAAACTATTAAAAACAAATAAGATTATGGAAGAAAAAACTTACACTATCAAGAACAAAGAGTTGTATTATCTGTTATTTTCAGAACTTCTCAAACACTACGGCAATGCGTTTATGAACGAATTGTATAACGCAAACTGCATCAAGCACGGTGTCAGCGGTATTTTCATAAAGTGCGCACTATTAGGCGATGTGCTTTGGAATGATGTTTTTTGCAAGCATTTCATCAAGGATTGCCTGAATGAGTATAAAGTCAACGAATATGTTTCGCACAAAAATTTCGGGATTTTTATTGATGAAAAAACATACGAACTTGACGGCAGTCGTGGCGTTCTCCAAGTATGCAAGAAATACGCTACGGTGCTTTACAGACTTTACAGGGAGTACAACGGTCTAAAGTATAGTGATTTGGATAAGTCGTGTAAGACACCATTTATTGTGTATAGTAGCGTTAATGATTACCTCTTTGCGTGTTTTATCGCAAAAGAATTGGCAACACCTATCACACCACAGGCACTCAACCACATTATGACATACTATGTGCAGAGGTTTTACCTACCAAACTACAATCCAAAGGACATCGAGGAATACCACCTGTCAAATCCGATTGAGTTTGACCATATAATTTGCAAGAACGGCACATACAAGACCGTAAAGCAAAACCTTGACAACATCAATGAGTGGCGAAAATCAATTGAAAATAGGTAAACTTAAATAGTGTTAAAGGTATTGCATATATCAATTATTATGCGTACCTTTGCACTATCAAAAGTAAAACGATTTAAAACAAACAAGATTATGGAACAAAGCACTAACATCACCGACTTCAACAAAGAGTACCCTACATCATCTACTTTGGTGAACAATACACTATTGGCACAGGTGGTATGCGAAACAATGCTCAACAAGTACAAGAACAGGTTCTTTTACGAACTTATGCGCCACGACTGCATCACACCTACGGTCAAGGACATCAATGTTATCGGAGCGAACAAGGTTGAGGTTATCTTCAACGATGGCGATAAACTGACAGAAACAATCCACCAATTCTACAAGGGTGCGGTGCGGAATGAAAACTACAACAAGTTCCTGTTGAACGACTTTCGTGATATTATCAATGAATGGATTTACGCTGATTTGCTTGACTATCTACGCCAAGCATACGCAACGGCACTATACAAGGACTACCGCAAGGGGTTCGGACTTAAAAACCTCCCAATGGAATACAGAAACGTGTTTGACAAATACGCTAAAATGGCGTTAATCAATAAAAAATACCTTATAAAAGAATTTGACAGGATTTATCACAACGCAACGGCACAGGATATTGTCACAAGTCTTTTCCAACACCTGTTGTACGCAACAGAGGACTATTACGCACTGAATCATGCCGTATGGGATAAACCTGTGGAAATGATTGGGGCGTTCGCTGACGATAAGGTCTATAAGGATTTCATCAAATACTTCAAGGAATTAGAGGAAACCTACCGTAAAGGGCGAGAAGCGTGTGAAACACTACGAAAAGAAAAACAAGCGCAAGCACTTGCAAACGAACAAAACAAGTAAATAGACTTGCATTAAAAAAATATGGCAATGGAAACAAGAAATATCACATATAACGGTAAAGAGTACAAGGTGACAAAAGGTAATCTATCTGACGATTACATTGACATCTACGTTAAGGATGGTTACGATGAGGAATGCGACCCATACACTTGGATAAAAGACAAGGATTGTATGGTAGGTATGTGCCTTGCTGACTACACCGATGATGAACTGATTGCGTTAATTAAAAAAATCTTGTAAGGTAACATAATTTTAGTTTGTTTTTCTGGTGGTACTGCCGTAACGGTGGTATCACCTGTTTTTTGGCGCATACCTTACTCGCCTACAAAGATACTACACTCGACCATATCCTCCAAACAATTTAAGTTAATTGATGTTAAATGGCAATGTTAAAATATCAACCGAATTTTTAACTAAAATAATTTTGCCAATTCAATTATTATACCTATCTTTGCACCGTCAAACTTAAAACAATATAAGATTATGGAACAACAGAAAACAAGAACGGTTATGAAAGAAACATTGAACCATTTAAAAACAAAGGTTTTAAAGCAAGAACTCGCAATGTTGGAGGAAAAGGACAAATTGTATGGCGCATATTACAACGCAATCGTACAAATGTGCGAGGAAATGCAAGGGCAACACCTGTATGTGGACTTCAGTAACACAAAGGATTTCGAAGATGAGCAATACCTCAAACAACTTATCAGAACTTACCGCTTTACCGATAACGGCAATCACAAGACGCAGAAAATCACCGCATTGGAATATGAAAGATACAGGTACGTCAAAATCACCGTCAAGGAATTTGACGCAGACGCACAGAACGATGGTGTTACGCACACGTTTTATGGTATTTCAGACGAATACAATTGCGTTGACGATTTAGATTACAGGTTGGTTCAAACCCTGTACGCATTTATGATACGCTTCGTTGAATACTACCAACCTTTAAAGAAATGGGGGCGTAGATGTGATTAAGATTTATTAACATTAAAAAATTTGCATATATCAAATAATATGCCTACCTTTGCGACATCAAACTTAAAACAAGATAAGATGGAAATGAAACAACAAAAGACCACAAAGGCGATGAGCGCAATGTTAAACGACATTGACAATGACATCTTGGAGCAGATGCGTAACGTGCGCTCCGAAAAGGATATGCTCTACAACAAGCAATACAACGCAATCGCACAAATGTGCGAGGAAATGCAAGAGCGTTGCCTGTATGTGAATTTCAAGAAAATAATAGAGTTCGAAGATGAGGAATACATTACAGGACTTATCAAGAAGTATGTGTTTATTGATAACGATAAAGTAGGTCAACCACGGTACAAAATCACTGAATTGGAGTACCACAGGAACGACACCATTACAATCACATTGAGAGAAAATGCAGATGAACAAGAGTTTGAGTATGAGTTCGCTGAAATGAACGAGAATAACCCATACTTGGACGAATTAGACTACAAGTGGATTGACAACCTGTATAAACTTATGACATGCTTCGTGAAACACTATCAACCAGCAAAAAAATGGGTAAATAGATGTGATTAAGATTTATTAACATTAAAAATTTGCATATATGGGAAACTTGCACTACCTTTGCAACATCAAACAACAAGGGATTGCAATTTCCCATTAAATTTAAAACAAACTAATTAAAAACAAACAAGATTATGAAAGCAACAGTTTACAGTCTTACAACGGTCTTCCGCACCGAAACAGACCTTGACATCACCACAGAGGTGTTCGCAACAAAAGCAGAAGCACAACAACAGGAACTTGACAACCTCAAACAATTCAGAGAGGACTACGTTATCACCGAAGCGGAGAAAAACGCCTGTGAGGAATACACAAGCGATAACGACTTCAACATCTACATCAATGACGATTACATTGAGCAGACAAACGAAATCAAAGAATTTCAACTTGATTTGAAATAAAACAAAACCAATTTATCAACTAACCTAAATCACACAAAACTATGATGATTATTAAGTACAACACCGTACAGGACAAGAATTTTGATAGCGACACTTTCGCAAACATCGACACAACCACACGCACAAACTCGCTGAAGGTGTTCTACGACATCGTTAAGCACGTTGAATATGATGTGTATGAAGATATACAGGAAACCATTAAACGCTTCAATGACGGCAATATCGACCCCGATACCGAGGCACTTGTTCCACTATATGGCATCACAAAAGACGACCTCAAAAACGCAGTTTTGATATTACGCTGCGAGGGTGATGATGAACCTATCACGCTCCAATACGACAATGGTGTCAATGTGACAGGGTTCATTGAGGACTACGAAGTGGACGACTGCGGAAGATTGCAAATCACACTATGCGCACCCAACGAAAACGGTTATCGCACAGAACAGACACATTTCACCGCACCAACTGATATGCGAATTGCAGACAGGCAAGAGAAAAAACATTGCCTACACCCAATCAAGAAACCAAACAATCTTTGAGTTTATCCATAATCCAACTGCACGGCACAGGACATACAAACACCTGTGCCGTGTTTCTCTTTTTATACACACACGACCTAAACAATAAAACATACCTACAACCTCAATAAATCAATTCTGACGCACTCAAATACCTTAACCCTACAACTACACCATATCGCACTAAACAACGCCTTAAAATGCCGTTAAATGCGTCTGTAACGAAAACAATATAACACTACACACCGAAACAACACACGTTTTAAGGGCGATAAACCAACGAACAGGACATTATCGCTCCCGTGGCGTATAACTACATCACCATACACAAAAAAAACCCACACACCACAAGGGCGAATGGGGGATAAAAAAGCAATAAAGACTACGGTGGATAAAAATGCGCACTTCCCCACCGCAATACAAAGGTACATACTTTCTCAATATCAACCAAACATTTTAACTTAAACAATGTTAATTGAATTGTTAATCATTATTAATTTTCATGAACTTGTGTTTGCATATATCAAAACCTTTTATTACCTTTGCAATAGAAAAAGTAACAGATAGACAATGAAACATAGTACAGGCACTATAAACTATAAGCACCGTATTCAAACAACGCCCTGTGACCACCACGACACAGGCACAGGGAGCGAAGGGTACACGGCATACACGTCAATGACAATCTATAAAGTAAAACCACCTCCAAACTTACAGATTGTCACAATACCACACGCCCTAAACTTTCAAATTGATAGTAAATGTTAAAAAAATATAAACATTGTTATATATTAATAACAATAAATCGCACACATACTATATCAAAGTATTAGGGTAGTGAAACATAGATTGAAATTATCATTAATAAAACATAATAACTGTTAACGCACTACACATTCACGAAACGTAGACTCACTGGCACTATATGACATCACACATACGGCGCGGACACACTGTCGTCCACACCACACGCACCATATCTGCTCGATTGAGTACATACACCCGTTAACAGCAATTAACACTACACAAATATGGCACATAGACATTACGCCGTTCTGCTGTTCTCAAGAGCATCGAACATATCACCAGAGGAACCAGAACAGGACTACTATATCCACCACTACACATACGTCACAGACAAGGGCACTGACGCACTTAACTACTACGCATCCTCTATGGCAGACCACGCTGAACTAATCGACGCGGACACACTGGACGAACTCAACATAGATATACAACGCAATATAGACACGGTCACTGCACCAGACTACATCATAAACCATCTACTCAATTGAGTACATAACCACCACGGCAATACACATACGGACATAACACTATCGTCAACGCACACTACAACGCCATATGGCATAACACATACGACACGCACACATATACGATATCAACGCCATGGACCCTGACAGTACAGCACTATCAGGGTTTTCTTATATACATCAACCACGTCTTACACAGAGAAAACCCTGTACTCGATTGAGTACTTATCGTTTTTTGCAAAAAACCCTCAATACTTCCGATTTGGAACACTTTTTTAATTTTTCCCCCGTGAATTTTTTACCCGTTTTAGATTTTTGTTCCGATTTGGAACACTTTTAACACACCAAACAATAAAAAAGGGAATCGATAACGCACTATGGCATTACCGATTCCCGAACAGACTATAATGTTTTTGTTAAAGCATTATCACTTTGAAATACTGTCATGAACTACACTGTCAGCACTTACGCTGTCCACACTGTCTACGCTCACAACACTGTCGCTGTCACTGGCAGAAACACTGCCCTTACCGTAATTCGCACAACTGCCCATACAAAGCACAAAGACAGTCGCCATAAATAAAACTAACTTCTTCATCTTTAATTTGATTAATTAATTATTCTTACAATTATTTAACTCCACATAAATATACTGTAAAAAAAATTATTTACTCATATCAAACACTCATGTAAAACTGATAACGACGATAAACACTTGATCTTAGGAAAACGAATCTCTTTACAGCAGTAAGTGTGTCCGTGACGACTGTCTATGAGACGAGGTTGATTAGGACGGTAAGTGTGTCCGTGACGAGTGTTAGGAAAACGAATCTCTTTACAGCGGTAAGTGTGTCCGTGACGAGTGTTAGGAAAACGAATCTCTTTACAGCGGTAAGTGTGTCCGTGACGAGTGTTAGGAAAACGAATCTCTTTACAGCGGTAAGTGTGTCCGTGACGAGTGTTAGGAAAACGAATCTCTTTACAGCGGTAAGTGTGTCCGTGACGAGTGTTAGGAAAACGAATCTCTTTACAGCGGTAAG
>OMBL01000292.1_pt1 | contig 24027 bp, 22 predicted proteins | sample 1644871 | NCBI WGS metagenome assembly OMBL01 (sample SAMEA103958115, study PRJEB25191) | human gut metagenome | biome: human-associated habitat [ENVO:00009003]; feature: intestine environment [ENVO:2100002]; material: feces | place: Germany | collected 2013/2015
AGACCTGACCGCATTCCGGCTGCACGCCGAGAAAGTTCTGGGTGAACTGTATGGCGAAGCTCAAAATTTTGCGTTCCACTCAATTGAAAGGGATAACTATCGCATTGTGCTATTCTTAAAACAGGTTGGTTCTATAAAAGAGGAGGATGTTTCAAATGGCAATGAACACAAGTGTTTTCATGCACGATTCAGACAAAGCGGCTCTTCAGGCATTGAAAGCCATTCCAGGCTTTACGCAGCTTTTGAAGGGATTTATGAGCATTTGGAACGAGCGGCAGTTTCAATTATTAAATATGTCCTCTCGTCTACGGCTAAGCGAGAAACAGATGTCCAAGTATTATGATATGCTTCCACCCATTTGCAAAAAACTTGGAATCGAGATTCCTGATTTATATATTGAATTGGATGTCTCCCCTAATTCGTATACCAGCGGAGACACAAAGCCTTTTATCGTGATGACTTCCGGTTTACTCGAAACATTGCCAGACGAATTGATTCCAACGGTTCTTGCTCACGAGTGCGGACATATTGCTTGTCATCATGTTCTTTATTCCACGATGGGCAGAATGATTTTGAAGGGAGTTTTGGGACTATCCGGTTTTTCAGCTCTGGTCACAACACCGCTTCAAATCGCTTTTGCCTATTGGATGCGGTGCAGTGAGTTTTCCGCAGACAGAGCTGCGGTTCTTTATGATGGTACGCCGGATAAAATGGTAGAAGTCTGTATGCGCCTTGCTGGTTATGACAAAGATATTGTCGCGGACGCCAGTGTAGCTGCATTTATGGAACAAGCAAAGGACTACAAGGAACTTGTTACCAACTCGACATGGGATAAAACCTTGGAGTTTTTAATGTTCAGTCAATATGACCACCCTCTTACAGCTTTGCGTGCGTATGAATGCAATGAATGGTCTGATACCGAACAATTCAAAAAAATTCAGTTATACTTAAATGAAAATCACTTTGTAAACGATTTTTCTCCAGCCAATCGTGAAATTCCGGTGAGAGAATCTTCTAAGTTTTACATTGGAAAAGATTACCATGAAGTCAAATCCGTTTTTGAATCTGACGGTTTTATTTCTGTGAAAGCAGTCAAGACATCGGAAAAAGGACTTTTTACAAAGAGTGGACAGGTCATTTCTGTCAGCATAGGCGAGAGCAATAGTTTTGAAAAAGATTCTTGGCATTGTAGCGATTCTGAAATAATTATCACTTACTATGAACCGCTTAGTACCGAAGAACTTGCCACATTGCACAGCGGAAAAATCCAAACACCTGATTCAGCCAAGAAATGTATCGGTAGAAGTTATCAGGATGTTGTACAAGAGTTTTCCGATGCTGGCTTTACGCAAATTGTTATTGAAAAGCAGGATGCAAAGAAGGGCCTGCTTACAAAAAATCTTGCAATTTCAAAGATCACGGTAAAGGGACAATTACAATTTTCAAAGGGTGACTGGTTTGAACCGGATTCACTCGTTCGCATAATTTATCAGAACATTATCACTGAGTGATGCCAATGAAACGTCAGCCTAGCGTTTCATTTCCACAAGCACATCCCGAAATCTCTTTTTCCACCATGCCGCTCCCATTTGAAAGCCGAGAAGAAGTCCTTGCTTGGATTTGCAAAAATCAACTGGGGCGGCGCAACCTTTCCCCCGAACAGAAGCGTTACCTGCTGGGGAAGCAGTACGAATCCGAAAAGAAAGCCGAGAAAATCTTTCACGGCAACCAGTACACTTTAGCAAAGAAAAGTGGTGGGTCTCACGATGATACCCACCACTCCGGCAAGAAAACCTGCGACCGTATCGCAGAGGAAAACGGTGTCAGCCGTGCATCGATTCTTCGTGCACGGCACTATACCAAGGGCGTTGACATTGCCGATACTCTTTCTCCCGGCATCAAGAAAAAGGTCTTTTCCGGTGAAGTGAAATTTACCAACGATGAAATGTCCAAACTCGTGCAGAGCAGTCCCGACAAGCGGCAGGACGTATTTGCCGAGATCATGCACCCGGAGATCACGAAAGCGATGGAAGCTGCTGACGCAGAACCCAACGCCGACACTCCGGTTCCGATGCCCACAGCCGACCCGGAACAGTTCAAGGCTTATCAAGTCCCGGACGAGTTCATGCGGGTCTACAAAACCTTGAGCACAGCCACTGAAATGATGAAGAACACATGGAAGCGAGTGCTCAAGAACAATCAGAGCTATCTCTCCGACCCGGAAAAGCAGAAAGTTCTCCGTTTTGCGATGCAGCGTCCTGCCCTCTATCTGAATGAGCTGGAAGCCTGCATGGAACAGATTCTCGCTGAAACCCTTGAAGAAACTGAAAAGACCGCATAACGACAGGCACTTGTAAGCCATCAATGAGCCACCAGCCGCAAGTGCAGGGTGGAAAACTTCCGCGCCCTTGCGCCTGATAAAAATTGGAACTTTGATTTTCTCGCCCGACTTTGCCACGGTGGGACGATCAAAGGAGCGTGCGTTTGAACAAAAAGAAAAAGTCCACAAACACTTCCCCTTATCCCGATGAAGTCATCGACCGTCTGGCACGGGCATTCTACCCGGCCATCCTTGCCTGCTGGAACAGCGAGGAAGGCCAGCGGGAGTTTGCCGCATGGCAGGCGGAACAGGCTCATCACACTACCAGCAAAGAGAAACAGAGCGTTCCCGACTGCTGGGTATCCGTAAAACAGTTTTCGAAAAATGACACGGCAACTGCCTGTCAGGATTGGTTACGGAGTACCCGGCTAGGCCGAGGAAGCATCAAGTCCCATGTCCGCACCGTTAAGGTGTTGGGTATGGGGCTTTTTGCATTTCAGGAACGTATACACCTCTGGAAAGGTGTAACACACTAGACTTTGTACCAAAGTCGTGTGCCAAGGGTGCTGCGCCCCTTTGGAATCCCTGCTTACATCGCCTGTGGGCGATGTAGATTCGCCGCACAGAAAGCTCTCACAAAAGGCACACCCGGCTGTCTGCGGCGAGGAGAAGGCACTTCTGCGGAAGTGTAATAACCCACTATGACACTTTCATCCCTGTGGTCTGCAAAGTGTAGTGGGCTCTCCGAGGGGGAACGGCTGTATAGAGTGCGTTTCGGGCAAATCGCCGCATACGTGTATACGGAAGATGGGTACGCACGTACGCAGTAAATCGGCCAAGTTCTCCCATGTAGAGGGTGTAATTTCGATAAAGAACGTGGTATAATTGACTCAACAAATCGATTTGTGGAGGCGATTATTTATGAAAAAAGAAACCAAGAAATCTATCTTATTCTATGCAGCTTCTGCTCTGTTATATATGGCTTCACTTATTAGCTTCATAAGTGGAAATGATAATTCTATGGCTGTTGTATGGTTGTGTCTTGGTTCATCATTTCTTTGCCTTGGCTCGACGCATCTTTGTTTAGGTTTGTCTCGTAAGAAAAAGGGAAACGACAAAACCGATGCAAGCAATAAATAAATTCCTAGTATATCGCACTCACTCCTAAGCAGGGTTTGGGGCAGGCACGCCCCAACAAGAAGCTGTCCCAAAAGGGCAAGAATTTTCAAGAATTGAAAATTTGTGGCCACGGGACGATTCTTGCTCTCACGAAAACCCATACTTTTTGAAAATCCGCTTTTCGCAGCCAAAGGAGGATGCACCATGAAAAAAGAGATCGAAGCCTTCGTCAACGCAGCCAACGAGCAGGAGTTGGAAGCCGCATGGAATAACCTCTCGGCAGAGGAACAGCGAGTTTTCGAGCAGCTCATGGAGGAAGACTCACCCGAAGATGCACTGGCATTTTTCGCCCAGCTGTATGACGATACCCCGAAGGAGCAGGCCAGCGAAACCGTGAGCATCTCCGAAAATGAAATCTATTTCAAGCGGCAGCCCTTGACCGAAGAGCAGAAGAAGCACGGCTCCTATGTAGATGAGAACGGCAACCTCCATGTCAAGAATCTGTCCGCTTTCTGGATTCCAGAACTGACCACCACGGAGAAAGTCGGTCACACCACCTACACCGTGACCGGCAGCTATGAGGGCAAGGAATCCTTTTTGAAGAAGCTGGAGCGCATTGTTGCCAAGAACGCCCAGCAAAAATTTGAAGATGAGGGTGCAGACGAATGACAACTGCGCCCAATTCTGCTATACTTGACCCGGTAACCAATCCTGTACTGACAGTTGCTCCACAGAGTAAGGAGGACACAACAATGTCTGGAGCAACGAATAAGATCACCGCACTTTACTGCCGACTGTCGCAAGAGGACGCACGGCTCGGCGAAAGCCTGTCCATTGAGAACCAGAAGGCTATCCTTCTGGAATACGCCAAAAAGAACCACTTCCCGAACCCAGTGTTCTTTGTGGATGATGGCTACTCCGGCACGAACTATGACCGCCCCGGCTTTCAGAGTATGCTGGTCGAGATCGAAGCAGGGCGTGTAGGAATCGTTATCACGAAAGACCTGTCCCGACTGGGGCGTAACTCTGCCTTGACGGGTCTGTACACAAACTTTACCTTTCCCCAGTATGGCGTTCGCTACATTGCCATTAACGACAATTACGACACCATTGACCCGAACAGCGTAAACAACGATTTTGCGGGCATTAAGAACTGGTTCAACGAGTTTTACGCCCGCGATACCAGCCGCAAGATTCGGGCTGTCCAGAAGGCCAAGGGAGAGCGTGGAGTGCCGCTGACGGTCAATGTTCCGTACGGCTATGTAAAAGACCCGGAAAACCCGAAGCATTGGCTTGTTGACCCGGAAGCGGCTGCGATTGTGAAGCGCATCTTCTCCATGTGCATGGAGGGACGTGGGCCGACCCAAATTGCGAACCAACTGTGGGAAGATAAAGTTCTGACTCCTACCGCCTACAAGTTGAGCCATGGCCGGAGTACAAACGCACCTGCCCCGGAAGACCCTTACCGCTGGGATAAAAGAGCAGTAAGTTTGATTCTGGAACGCCGGGAGTACACTGGCTGCACAGTCAACTTCAAGACCTATACTAACTCTATCTGGGATAAAAAGAGACATCTGAATCCTGTGGAAAATCAGGCTATCTTCCCGGATACACATGAGCGCATTATTGACGATGATGTGTTTGAAAAGGTTCAGGAGATTCGCAACCAGCGTCACCGCATGACCCGGACAGGCAAGAGCAGCATTTTCTCCGGTATGGTCTACTGCGCTGACTGCGGTTCCAAGATGCAATATGGTTCGTCCAACAACAGGGACTTCAGTCAAGACTTCTTTGATTGCTCTCTGCACAAGAAGAACGGGAGCAAGTGCAAGGGACACTTCATCCGGGTAAAGGTTCTGGAAGGACGTGTGCTGAGTCATGTTCAGCGGGTGACGGACTACATTCTCCGTCATGAAGACTACTTCCGCAAGGTCATGGAGGAGCAGCTTCGGGTGGAAAGCACCGAAAAGCTGACCGTCCTGAAGAAGCAGCTTGCCCGGAATGAGAAGCGGATTGCAGACCTCAAACGGCTGTTCATGAAAATCTACGAGGATAACGCCAGCGGAAAGCTGAGCGATGAACGCTTTGACATGATGAGCCAGAGCTACGATGCCGAACAGAAGCATCTGGAAGAGGAAGCCCTCTCTATCCAGCAGGAAATCGAAGTACAGGAACAGCAGATCGAGAATATTGAGAAGTTCGTCCAGAAAGCGCACAAGTACGTTCATATTGAAGAACTCACCCCTTATGCTCTCCGTGAACTGGTGTCGGCCATCTATGTGGATGCCCCGGATAAGTCCAGCGGAAAGCGGGTGCAGCACATCCATATCAAGTACGATGGGCTGGGGTACATCCCTCTGGATGAACTGGAAGCAAAAGAAAAGGCGTGACCGAAGTCACGCCAAATCTTCCCCATTTAGGGAACTTTTGCAAATACTGTTTTATGGGAACTCTGCTCTGGGGAACTCCCTGCCTTACTTATCGTGTGTGGATTTTTGCAGGGTGCGTCCGGGTGGGCGCACCCTGTTTTTGTTTGTGCTTATTTCTTCAGAATCCGCATTGCGTTCAGAACAGCGATGATCGTGACACCCACATCACCGAACACGGCTTCCCACATACCGGCCATGCCGAGTGCGCCCAGAACAAGGAACACGCTCTTGATGCCAAGAGCAATCACGATGTTCTGCATCACAATCCGTTTCGTAGCCTTTGCAACATCAATGGCTTCTACAAGTTTCGATGGTTCATCTGTCATCAGAACAACATCCGCAGCTTCAATCGCGGCATCCGAGCCAAGACCTCCCATGGCAATGCCGACATCTGCACGGGCAAGAACAGGGGCATCGTTGATGCCATCGCCCACGAAGGCGAGTTTGCTGCCCTGCCGTTTCTGCTTATCCAGCATTTCCAGCTTTTCGACCTTCTGGTCGGGCAAGAGCTGTGCATAATACGCATCCAGACCAAGTTCGTCTGCCACCGACTTGCCGATTCGCTCATCATCGCCGGTAAGCATAACAGTTTTTTCCACGCCGATCTTTTTCAGCTCTGCGATTGCGCACTTGCTGTCCGGCTTCACTTCATCTGCGATCAGGATACAGCCTACATAGCTACCATCCGCTGCTACATAGAACTTTGTTCCGGCTGCATCGCAAGCGGCATAGGCAATCTTTTCAGATTCCATCAGCTTACTGTTGCCAGCCAGTACCTTCTTTCCCTGCACCATAACGCTGATGCCGTGTCCTGAGATTTCCTCAAAGCCAGAGAACTGCTTCTGGTCGATTGGCTTTCCATAAGTCGCAAGAATCGACTTTGCGATCGGGTGGTTGGAATAACTCTCTGCCTGTGCAGCATACTCCAATACCTGCTCTTTCTGGTATCCGGCTGCCGGAATGATATTTGCGACCTCAAAAACACCCTTTGTTAAGGTGCCGGTCTTATCAAAGACCACCACGCTCACTTTGTTCAGTGCTTCCAGATAGTTGCTGCCCTTTACCAGCACACCGCGCTTGGATGCGGCACCAATACCGCCGAAGAAGGTCAGGGGAATAGAAATGACCAATGCACACGGGCAGGAAACGATCAGGAACACAAAACCTCTGCGCAACCACTCAGACCAGCCGCCGCCAAGGACGAGCGGCGGAATGATCGCCAACACAGCCGCCATTCCAACAACGACCGGCGTATAGTATCGTGCAAAGGTCGTGATGAAGTTCTCGGTGGGAGCTTTTCTTGCAGAAGCATTCTCCACAAGGTCAGTGATCTTCGATACCGTGGATTCCCCGAAGCTCTTTGTGACTTTCAGTGTCAGCAAACCGCTCTGGTTGATGCAGCCGGACAGGGCTTCATCGCCTTTGCGGATGCTTCTCGGCACAGATTCGCCGGTCAGTGCCTTGGTGTCCAGCATGGATTCGCCATCCACAACGATGCCATCCAGCGGGATTTTTTCACCGGGTTTTACCACGATGATCTCGCCCACCGCAACGCTTTCCGGAGAAACGACCTGCAATACGCCATTCCGCTTAACGGTCGCCGAATCCGGACAGATGTCCATAAGGTCAGAGATGGACTTTCTGGAACGCTTTACCGCCAGCGACTGGAAGAACTCTCCGACCTGATAGAACAGCATAACTGCAACAGCTTCCGGGTATTCCCCGATGGCAAATGCGCCGATCGTGGAAACACTCATCAGGAAATGCTCGTCAAACACCTGTCCTCTGGTGATATTTTTCACTGCCTGCCATACGACATCCCAGCCAAGAATCACATACGCCACAATCAGAAACGCCAGTTCCGCCAGAGTCGGCAGCTTTGCGAATACGGTCAATGCCATACCGATTGCATAGATCACAGCACCCACGGCAAGCCGTATCGTGCGCTTCTTATCCTCATCGTTATAGACCGCCGCTTTTTCATCCTTTTTGACAGGTGCAGTCGCTTCCAGCTGCTTTTCCGACACTTCAACATCCGGCTCATGGCTGTGTACGATCGTGGTAACAGTATCCAGCAAGGAAGCAGCTACCGATGTTCCAGCCTGAACAGTCAGCGTCTGGTTCATCAGATTCACGGTCGAAGAAGCCACGCCACCCAGCTCACCGACTTCTTTCTCGATTTTTGCTGAGCAGTTCGGACAATCCAGACCTTTCAGGAGATAGACCTTCGTCACCGCAGGTTCGGTCTTTTCCGACACCTCAACATCCGGTTCATGGCTGTGAACGATCGTTTCGACCTGTTCCGCCAGTGTTGCATCCGCAGACTTTTCTGACTGAACGGTCAGTGTCTGCTGCATTAAATTCACAACCGAGGATTCCACTCCCGGCAATGCTCCGACCTCTTTTTCTATCTTGGCGGAACAATTCGGGCAATCCAGACCTTTCAGGATGAATACTCTTTTCATTTTGACCTCCACTACGTTTTCTTAATTGTTCAATCGCTCAACTTAAAAGACAAAAAGATAATCGCTTGCGCGATCATCCTCTTAAATGCTCAAATCCCTTGTCGATGATCTCCTTTACATGATCATCCGCCAGCGAATAATACACGATCTGGGCCTCTCTGCGGAATTTGACCAGTCCGGCAAGCCGGAGTGCTTTCAGCTGGTGAGAGATCGCCGATTTGGTGACGCCCAGCAGAACCGCAAGGTCGCATACACACATCTCGCTCTGTTCCAGAGCATGAAGGATCTGCACTCTTGTGCCATCTCCGAACAGCTTGAAAAGCGATGCAAGCTGGATGTAGTCGTCTTTCGGCTGCATTTTGCCTTTTACATCGTTCACGATGTCCTCATGGATCACATCGCAATTACAGGTGTATAAAGAATTTGACATCAGACGTTCTCCTTGTTTTGTAGTTGAACAACCGTTCAATCATATTATATCTGCTTTTCCTCCGTTGTCAAGAGGAAAAGTTAGCATCTGCTTCCTGCGATTTGTCGTCTAACAGACCTTGACAGCCTCCTTATTTCGCATACAATATAGTTGAGCGTTTACTCAACTGCCGTATTTTGCGCAGAAGATTTTTCATTTGAACAACCATGCAATAAATAAAAGAGGTCTGCCTGTGAAAGGAAAATTCATCACTCTGGTTCTGACATTGGGATTTCTTGCCGCGTTTGGCGTATTTATGCACTCGCCGCCCTCTATTCTGGATGGGCTGACCGGTGCGACCCCGAAAGCGAAACGTGCCGCACAGATGGCCGCACCGCTGGAGGGCAACTATCTGTTCTGCATCAACCCTGCGCTGGAACCGTTTTCCGATGCGGATTTCCGGAATGATCTGAAAGCATTTGTTTCCGGTGAGACAGAAGTCCTTTCCGATGCCGGACTGCCGCACATGACGCTTTCGGTCTGCGAAACAGACTATCCCTTGCTTTGCTATGCAACGGCTCTTTGTGAACGCCTGACTGCTGCCGGAGCAGATGTCACGTTGAAGCAGTACAGCGAAACCATGCTGCGTTCCCGTGCAATCAATGGGCGGTATCAACTGCTGCTGGTTTCGGAAAATACGCTTGATGCAACAGCATTGCCGGATGCAGACATCCTTCTGCTCTCCGCAGAAGAAATGGAGGACCCCTCATGCGAAAACTGAACACCATTCTCTCCGTTCTGCTACTTTTCATCTGTCTGCTTCATGGGCTGATGGGCAGTTTTATGTTGCTGGGCATCAGTTCCGGGGCAGGAAAGTTTCTGGCATGGATCGGCGTTGGCATTCTGGCGGCGCACACCGTCCTTGGGCTTTTGCTGACCGCACAGACATTCCGGGCTTCCCGGTCCGGCGGAAAACTCTACGGAAAGCAGAATGCTCTGTTCTGGGCAAGGCGCACCAGTGGGCTTGCTATTTTGCTCATGCTCTTTTTCCATATTGGCGTGTTCGGCAGAGTGCAGGACGGCGTATACATTCTGTTTCCGTTCACAACGGTCCGGCTGCTGACGCAGCTTTTACTGGTTGCTTCGGTATTTGTGCATCTTCTGCTCAATCTCCGACCCCTTCTGGTATCGCTGGGCATCGTCCGGGATAAGGAGCAGCGCGGCGACCTCTATCTGATTCTTTCTATACTGGTGCTGTTTGCTGCCGGTTCGATCATTCTATATTATATCGGGTGGAACAATGTATGAAACACACTTTGGTGATCGTGGGTGCAGGGCTGGCAGGGCTTTCCGCTGCTTTGACTGCTGTGAAAAACGGCTGGACGGTAAAGCTGGTGTCCTCCCTTGCCTCCGAGCGGGCGCAGTCTGTTATGGCAGAGGGCGGAATCAATGCAGCCTTGAATACCAAGGGAGAGGAGGATAGCCCGGAGCAGCATTATACAGATACCCTGACCGCTGCCTGCGGACTTGCTGACCCGAATGCAGTCTGGGGGATGACGCAGGCTGCGTCCGAACTGGTGCGCAGCCTGCACCATCTGGGAGTACAATTCAACGTGACAGATGACGATGAACTCGACCTGCGGAATTTTGGCGGACAGAAGAAAAAGCGGACGGCCTTTGCACAAAGCGATACGGGAAAGCAGCTAATGACCGCTCTGATTGATGCTGTGCGCCGGGAAGAAAGCGCAGGAACGGTCGAACGCTTTCCACACCATAAGTTCCGCACCCTGCTGCTTTCCGGGAACATCTGCGGTGGCTGCACAGTGCAGGACACCTATACTGGCGAACTGCTGCGGTTTGTATGCGATGCCGTCCTGATTGCCACAGGCGGGCTGCATGGCTTATTCGGTGATACGACCGGCTCTCTTGCCAATACCGGAGAAGTCACCGCAGAACTGTTCCGTCTGGGCGTTCCGATGGCAAATCTTGAAATGATCCAGTACCACCCTACCACGGTCGAACTGGGCGAAAAACGGATGCTTCTGAGTGAGGCCGCCCGTGGTGAGGGCGGGCGGCTGTTTGCATTACGGAACGGGAAGCCGTGGTATTTCATGGAAGAAAAATATCCGGAACTCGGCAACCTGATGCCGCGTGACATCACCGCGCGGGAAGTCTGGACGGTCAGCCGTGACTATGAGGTGTTCCTTGATATGACAGAGCTTCCTAAAGAAGTCATGGAGCATAAACTTGCCGGACTGGTGGATGATTGTCAGACCTATCTGCACAAAGATATTCGCAAAGAACCCATTCCGATTTTGCCGGGTATCCACTACTTTATGGGAGGCATTCAGGTGGACGAGCGGCACCGCACTTCGATGCGGAATCTGTACGCTGCCGGTGAATGCTACGCTCAGTACCATGGCGCAAACCGTCTGGGTGGAAATTCTCTTCTGGGTGCGATCTATGGAGGACAGATTGCTGCGGAAACTGCCTGCCGGGAAACAGTCAGTTCCCCCAATATGCCCTGTGCCGAAGAATCCCTTCTGCCCGAACTTTCCCCGGACGCTCAAATGCAGATGAATCGTATCCTGCTGAACGCACTCGGTGTCGTGCGGGATGCACAGACATTGGAAGCGGGCATTCAGGAAATCCGCAAACTGTCTGGCACCCTTCCGCTTCTGGGCTGTGCCATGCTGGAAAGTGCCCTCGCCCGAAAAGAAAGCCGGGGTGCGCACTGGCGGGCAGATTATCCCCAACGCAACGATGCCGTTTACTGCAAAACCACCGTGGCACACTGGAACGGGCAGCATATCGCCATCAGCTTTGAATCCATCCCCGAAAGGCGGCATGATTTATGAACTACACCATCCGAATCAAACGGCAGGAAAACCCGCAGGCTTCACCCTGCTGGCAGGAGTTTTCCTTTGAGGGAAGTGCGGACACCTCGATTGCTTCGGTGTTGAACGAGCTGAATCACCGCAGCCCTCTGTGCGAAAAGAGCGGAACGGTCGTTTTCCCCATTGCGTGGGAATGCGGCTGCATGATACGCAAGTGCGGTGCCTGTGCCATGCGGATCAATGGTCTGCCTCGTCTTGCCTGTTCCGTTTTTCTGCGGGACTGTAAGGGAAGCGTTGTTACTCTGGAGCCTTTGAGCAAATTCCCACTGGTGAAAGATCTGGTCGTAGACCGTTCCGTGATCTTTGAAGCACTGAAGCGGACAAAGCTGTGGCTGGAAGGAGATGCGTTCCAGACCAGCTATACGCACAGCCAGCGGTATCGATCTGCTAAGTGTCTGCTCTGTGGCTGCTGCTTGGAGGTCTGCCCGAACTTTGACCCGAACAGTGAATTTGCTGGAGCTGTTCTGCCCGTCAACGCTTACCGTATTCTGAACGAAGAACAGGATATTGCCCATCAGACAGAACTCGCAAATGCGTATCGTCAGCTTTATTTTGAAGGCTGCGGAAAATCTCTTGCGTGCCAGGACATCTGCCCAGTCGGAATCCCGGTCGAAGAACTGATGTCACGTTCCAATGCCGCAGCGGTCTGGAAGCGATAAAGTGTAAAAGGGTATGCGGTTTATAGCCGCATACCCTTTTATGCTTAATCTTCTAATCCGTGACTTCCCGCCACATTCTTCAGATACTCCTCTGGTTCGCCGTTCAGAATCAAGTCTGCATAGCCAAGCGGGTCATTGTAGATGAGATAATCTAACTCCGACCTCTGCGCCATGGTCACGTCCAATTCATCCTCGACCCCAGTGCAGTCAATGGAGATCATTCTCCCATCCCGGAGCAGCAGCTCCACGCAGCCGGTATCCATGTTGAAATGGCAGGCTCTTGCATCGTACTTCATGTTTGTGTCCTTTCTGCCTTACGGCACCTTTACAGTTGTGACTTTTGTTATACGGTTCTTCTGATAAGGTTTTGGACACACAGCCGTCGGGAAGGAGCCTTCATTTTGCTTTCCGAAGAAAACAAAAAATCCGAACCCTTCTCCTATCGAGAAAAGGTTCGGATTTTCATGGTTTGGTGCGGATAAGAGGACTTGAACCTCCACCGAGTTGCCCCGATTAGAACCTGAATCTAACGCGTCTGCCAATTCCGCCATATCCGCATATTCTGTTGTGTTCGTGAGCTGTGTCGCTCGGAACGATAGTTATTATACCAGATATACGAAGAATGTCAAGCATTTTTTCAAAAAAACTTTTTCTTCACTACAAAACGTCATACTTTCGCGAAAAAGCCCTCTGCAGGCCGATTTTCCGGCGGTGCAAAGGGTCGGAGTTTCTTTGTTTTTTCTTCAGCAGACAGCCGTGCCGGAGGCCAGCAGATCAGACTCTGCCCCACACCAGCCACAGATACACATAGCCTGCCAGCACTGCAGCCAGCGTAAAGGGCACACCGATGCGCAGGAAGTCCCGGGTCGTGACGGTTTCACCGTTTTTGCGCAGCAGGCCGATGGCAGCAATATTGGCCGAAGCGCCGATCGGCGTCAGGTTGCCGCCCAGAGTGGCACCGGTGAGCAGACCGAAGTAAAACACGTAGGGCTCCATCCCCCGGCCATCATTCATCAGTGCAGCAATGCTTTGCACCACGGGCAGCATGGCGGCTACGTATGGGATGTTATCGATGAAGGCCGAAAGCACCACCGAAACCACTACCAGCAGCGTAAACAGTCGGAAGGGGCTTTCTCCCGCCACGGCGTGGAACAGCCGGGCCGCTGCATCAATGACGCCCGCCGCCTGAATGCCTGCGATCACGATGAACAGACCAAACAACAGCAGCAGGGTGTCGCAGTCCAGCTCACCCAGCACCCGCCCCAGCGGCTTTGCCGACTTTGCCCGCAGGCAGGCGCGCACGGTGCCAAACAGGCACAGGCCCATGCAGATAAGACCGCTGCGCAGCTCATACGCTGTATGCAGCGGCCCGGCGGCGGGCTCCGGCAGGAAAGATGCCGCGATCAGCAGGCCTACCGTCAGCAGCATCAGGGCGGCGGGCACGTCGTCCTCCACGTCCGTTTCCACCTTTGCACAGACCGGCTGGGTCTCACGGCGGAACAGCCACAGCAGCACCGCCAGCGATGCCAGTGCGCCCAGCTCTACACCCCAGAAAATGCCCGGACGGCCCTGCATCCAGAAGAACTCGAAGAAGTTCATGTCCGCAAAGCTGCCCAGCAGGATGCTGGTGGTATCGCCCACCAGCGTGGCTGCGCCCTGCAGGTTGGAGGAGACCGCAATGGAAATGATCACCGGCACCGGCGAGATCTTCAGCTTGCGGGCAATGGCAAGGCCCACCGGGGCCACCATGAGCACGGTAGCCACATTGTCCACAAAAGCACTGATGACGCCGGCGAACAGCGCCAGCATACACACCGCCCGCTTGACATCCGGCACCCGGACGATGAGCATTTCCGCCAGACGGGCGGGCATTTTGCTCTCGATGAACAGCGCCACCGTACCCATGGTGCCCGCCATCATCAGCAGAACGTTGTAATCCACCGCCTGCAGTGCCGCACGGAGCGAAAAGCCGTATACCCCGGCCTCGCCCAGCACAATAAAGAGCACCGCACTGCACAGTGCCACCCACGGGCGGTACTGCTGCAGCCGCAGCATCAGCAGATAGGTGGCTGCAAACAGAAGCAGCGCAAGTGTCATTCCAGATTCTCCCTGTTACGGGTGTCGTTGTCCTCGTCGATCATGCGGTAGCCCACGCCCAGCTCATTGAGGATATAGGCGTTGCTGCCCGGGCGGCTGCCCAGCTTTTTGCGGATGTTGGCCATATTCACCTGCAGCTTCTTGGTGCTGCCGATGTCGGTATCGCCCCAGATGGCTTTGACGATGGCCGCATAGGTCATCACACGACCCGCGTGCTGGGAGAGGAACGCCACGATGTTGTACTCGGTCTGGGTCAGCTTGATCTCCTGCTCGTCCACAAACACCTTGCGGCGGTCATAATTGATGCGCATTCCCTGTGCGCGGAACTCCCCTGCCGGGGCATTGCCGCCGCGCAGGGCACCGTAACGGTTCAGGCGCAGGGCAGCACGCACGCGGGCCAGCAGCTCGCCGGTGCTGAAGGGCTTGGTGATATAGTCATTGGCCCCCAGATCCAGCGCTTCGATCTTATCCATCTCGTCGGTGCGGGCCGAGAGCACCACGATGGGGGTCATGTACTTCTGCCGCACGGTGCGGATGAACTCCAGACCGTCCCGGTCCGGCAGGCCCAGATCCAGAATGACCAGATCCGGGTTGTGGGAGGCAAACAGGGTCAGGCCCATGGTACAGGTGTGGGCCACCAGCGCCTGATAATCATTGGTGGTCAGCAGCGTTTCGATAAAGCTGCAGATATTCGCCTCATCCTCCACAATGAGGACTTTGAATTTATTATTGCTCATCTTCTGCATCCTCCATTTCAATTTCTTCGGTCTCCAGCCAGAAGCGGATGGTGGTTCCCTCGCCCACCCGGCTCTCGGCCTTGATCTCGCCGCCGTGGGCCTTGATGATGGCTGCGCACACCGACAAGCCGATGCCCATGCCGTGCTTGCGGCTGTCTGCCGGTACATCCGGGTCGGTGCTGCCGGTGCCGGAGAACAGCGTTTTCAGCCGTTCTCTGGGGATGCCGCAGCCATTGTCCGTCACCTCGAACACCGCGCGATTGCCCACCGTGAACACCTTCAGGGTCAGTTTTGTCATGCCCTCGGCGTGCAGAGCGGCGTTTTCCAGCAGATTCATCAGCACCTGCTGGATGAGCATGGAATCCATGGGGATCACGATAAAGGCATCCGGCGTTTCCAGCTCCACCTGAATATCCGGGTATCGCTTGCGGAACTTGACCAGCACGGCATCCAGCAGTTCGTCCAGCACCGTGGGGGTCTTCTGCACCGTCACCTTCTCGCTGTCGATGCGGGTGACCGAGAGCAGGTTCTCCACCATGCGGGTCAGCCACTGGGCATCGCTGCAGGCCTCGCCCAGCAGCTTGATGGTCTTTGCCTTATCCAGCGAATCGTAGTTTTCGATCACGGTGGAGCAGGCACCATAAATGGAAGTGAGCGGGGTGCGCAGATCGTGGGAAACCGCACGCAAGAGGTTCGCGCGCATTTTTTCCTTTTCGCTCTCCATGCGCAGCTGCTCCTGTTTTTTGATGCGGGTGGTCAGGGTGCTGGTCATGATGGACACTACAAGCATCACAAGGCCGGAAAACAGGTTTTCCGACAGAGTAAAGTTGAACGCGAAATATGGCGAGAGGAAGGCAAAATTCACCGCCAGCACGCTGATCAGGGACGCTGCCACGCCCCAGACATACCCCTCTGTATACATGGATGTGACAAATACTGCCAGCATAAAGATCAGCATGGCAACGCCCTCAATGCGCCCCATAACGGCCTGTGTAAGCATCACCATGGCATAGGCGGCGAACAAAGCCAGCAGCATTACGGCGGCATCCCGCACAAGCGTCTGTTTTTTCATGCACATTCCCCTTCCCAAACAATATGTTTTCTCTCCTGAATTATACCATAGCTGTACTAAAGATACAGTAAAAATCCTTTGCCGTAAAGGGAGGACGGGGTTTGACACTCCCTCTTCCCCGTAGTAGAATAGCCTTATCCGCGCTTTATCTCACTGGATCAGGAGAATAACAGATGCTTTATTTTGAGAACGACTACTGCGAGGGTGCACACCCCGCGATCCTGCAAAAGCTGATCGAGACCAATTTTGAAAAGGTGTCCGGCTACGGCACCGATCCCTACTGCGCCAGCGCCAAGGCAAAGATCTGTGCTGCCTGCGGCTGCCCGGATGCAGATGTGTACTTTATCTCCGGCGGCACCCAGACCAACGCCATCGTCATTGCGTCCATGCTGCAGCGCTGGCAGGGTGTGCTGGCCGCGGCCACCGGCCATGTAGCCGCCCACGAAGCCGGTGCCATCGAGTACACCGGCCACAAGGTGATCAGCCTGCCGGCCCACGAGGGCAAGGTGAGCGCTGCCGATGTGCGCAGCTGGTGCGCCACCTTCTACGCCGATGCCAACCACGACCACATGGTGTTCCCCGGCATGGTGTATATCTCTCACCCGTCGGAGTACGGCACCCTGTACACTAAGGCGGAGCTGGAAGAGCTGCACGCCGTGTGTCAGGAATACAAGATGCCGCTGTTCATGGACGGCGCACGCCTGGGCTACGGCCTGATGGCAAAGGGCACCGACGTCACCCTGCAGGACATTGCCCGCCTGACCGATGTGTTCTACATCGGCGGCACCAAGGTGGGCGCTCTGTGCGGCGAGGCCGTGGTGTTCCCTCACGGCGCACCGGCCCACTTTATGACCATGGTCAAGCAGCAGGGCGCGCTGCTTGCCAAGGGCCGTCTGCTGGGCCTGCAGTTCGACGTGCTGTTCACCGATGATCTGTACACCCGCATCAGCCGGAACGCCATCGAGACCGCAGACCGTCTGAAGGAGGGCCTTGCTGCCAAGGGTTACCGCTTCTATATGGAATCGCCCACCAATCAGGTGTTCCCCATTCTGGCAAACAGCCAGCTGGAAGCGCTGGAAGGCAAGGCGAAGTTCGGCTTCTGGGAAAAGTACGATGACACTCACACCGTGATGCGCATTGCCACCAGCTGGGCCACCCGCATGGAGGAGATCGAACAGCTGATCGCCCTGATGTGACCCTGCCGAAGATTTTCTGCCGATTTTATACAGGATATCGATTGCAATTTTCTTCACGATATGGTATCTTTTGGGTATACCACATTGATTTCGGAAACGGCCGGCTGCACTGCGCCGCCGCTTCCTGTAAAGTGATTGGAAGGAAGGTATTTTACCATGGGATTTTTTGATAAGCTGTTCGGCGGCAAGGCCGAGCAGGAAGAGACCGCTAAATTCTTTGGTCAGCGCAAGACCGTTTTGACCCCCATCCGCGGCAAGGTGCTGGCACAGGCCGACATCCCCGACGAGACCTTTGCACAGGGCATCCTTGGCCCCGGCTGCGGCATCGAGCCCACCGGCAAGACCGTGTATGCTCCGTTTGACGGCACCGTGGAACAGGTGGCTTCCACCCTGCACGCCGTGGGCCTGACCAGCGAGGACGGCATCGAGATCCTGATCCATGTTGGCATGGACACCGTGGAGATGCAGGGCAATGGCTTCAAGGCACTGGTCAAGGTGGGCGATAAGGTCAAGGCCGGCACCCCGCTGCTGAAGGTGGATCTGGACGCCATCCGCGCCGCAGGCCATCCCACCGCTACTGCCATCATCGTGACCAACGGCGACGACCTGGGCGAGCTGAAGATGCTGGCTGAGGGCGATGTGCTGGCAGGCACCCCGCTGTTCAAGTTCTGATCGTAATCGTAAAAGGCGTGAGCTTCCATTCGGAGGCCCACGCCTTTTTTGTTATTCCTTTTCTTGTTTATATTTCAGCATCTTCTGGGCGAAATGTCCATCGAAGAACTGGATGAAGGGGCCAAAGGCGATGATGATAACACCCACCACCATGCCGATGATGCGCCGTGCCGAGGGAGCCTGCCGGGTCTTGTTCATGACCTCCTTCTCTTTCTCCTTCTGTTTTTCACCATTCTGTTGTTTTTGTGTTGAAAATTCAGGGCTTCAGGCGTGCTTCAATGGCCGCCTTATCCAGCCCTTCGCCAATGACGATGAGCACATCCTGCCCCTGCGGGATGGGGGCCAGCGTTTTTCCGGCGGCGGTGGCGTTCAGTTCCAGCCAGCCGGTCTGCCCGCCCGGGTCCGGCGCAAAGCCCTTCACCCGCAGCACATGGCCGCAGGCCCTGTCCGCAAACAGGCGGTCTGCCGCAGCCTGCAGCTGCTGCAGCGTCAGGTGCTGTTCCAGAAAGCAGAGGGACGAAAAGGCTTCGTGCTCGTCAAAGTGCAGCTTTTCGCAGCTGGCCTGCCGGTATCCGCAGGACGCAAGGGCGGCAAGGTCGGCTCCGGTGAGCTGCGCCCAGTCCTTTGTCAGGATCTCCTCCGGCGCAAAACGGCGGGAGCACTTGCAGCCTTCCAGCGCCCGGGTCAGGTGGGCCGCAGCGGCGGCCGTCTGGGCCTGCCCGGCCTGCCGGGTACGGCTGAGCAGCACCCGGCCCGCGTTGGCCGTCTCGGATGCCAGCACATACTCAGCCTGCGGCGAAAGCGTTTCCGGCAGCAGGGCGTCCACGATAGCGATGACGCTGCCCAGCTGATACCAGCGGTCCAGCGGGTCATCCCGCAGCACGTCAAAGAACTCGTCCACATCAAAGATGCCGCTGGGCTCCACCACCACCCGGTCGAACCCGCGCATGGCCATGGCAATGAGCTTGGTGCGCATCCGGCGCTGGTGGGTGTCGCAGTCGCACCCGCCGCTGATGGTCTCAAGGTCGCAGCGGGGGCCCAGAAGGTCCTGCACCAGCATCGCGTCCACATTCACGGCCCCAAAGTCGTTTTCCAGAATGCAGACGTTGTGGCCCTGTTCTACCAGATACCGGACATACCGGCGCAGAAAGGTGGTCTTTCCTGCCCCCAGAAAGCCGGTGATAAGGTCTACCTGTACCATGATAAAAAGCACCTCCCGTGCTGTTTTTGCTCCCGGCCGGACATCAGCCGCAGTCTGAGCTATGGCTGTTTTCGATGATCTGCCGGGCAGCGGGCGCGATCCGGGTCGGGATGTTGGCGGGCTTTGCAAGGAAATAGCCCTGCAGGCCGTCCACGCCCAGCTCCAGCACCTTTTTCAGCTCCTCGGCCGTCTCCACGCCCTCGGCAATGATCTGCATGCTGCGCGGGTGGGCATAGGCCACGATGTTCTGCACGATCTGCTGTTTGTCGGGGTCGGTATCGATGCCGCGGATGATGGTGAGATCCACCTTGATGAACCGGGGCGAAAGCTCCAGCAGGCTGCCCTCGTTGGAGTAGCCGCTGCCATAATCATCCAGCGCGAACATGCCGGAAAAACCCGGCGCATGGCGCTTTGTTTCCATTGCTTCCCGGTCGATCGCCTCTTCCTCGGTGATCTCGATCACCATCTGACGGCGCAGCTCATGCCAGCGGCTGTCCATATACTCGCTGTCCTCCCGCGGCAAGGCAATGCTTGCAATAGAGTTGATGAACAGCATCGCGTCCCTGCGCACAAGACCCTCGCTGCGCAGGTGGTCAAAGGTCTCCAGCGACTTGAAGAAGGTCAGCCGTTCGATTTCCTGCAGTGCCCCCTGCTCCCGCGCCAGCTTCATGATGGTGGCAGGCGAACGCAGTCTCTCCATATCGGAGCGCATCAGGGCTTCGTAGGCCATCACCCGGCCATCGTGGGCCGAGAAGATGGGCTGGAACACATAGTACACCCGTTCCTCGGTAAGCAGCTGCTGGAAGTCCCGCCGCAGCTGTGCGGTCTGGGCTTCCCTGCGGTAGCTTTCCATGCTGAACTCCTGCAGGCAGCCCTTGTGGGAGTGCTTGACCTGATACAGCGCAAAGTCGGCATACTTTTTCAGGGTCTCCATGTCCCGGCTGTCCTCCGGGTACCATGCCATGCCGCCCGAGATGCTGATGCGCAGTTCGCTGCCGCCGGGCAGCACCGCCACGCTCTTGTGCATGGCGTCGCTCAGGATGCGCACCTTTTCCCGGATCTGCTCCCGGTTAAGATAACCGTAGAACAGCAGCATGAACTCATCGCCGGACAGGCGGGCCACCACCGTGCCGGCGGGGGTGTTCTCTGCCAGACAGAGGCCGGTGCGGTGGATGTACTGGTCGCCCCAGTCGTGGCCGTAGGTGTCGTTGATGTGCTTGAGATTGTCCAGATCCATCATCAGCAGGGCTGCGGTGCCCAGCTGCTGCGGGTCCTCAAACAGCTCCCCGCACACCCGCTGGAAGGCCTGACGGTTGTACAGGCCGGTGAGGATATCGTAGTCCCGTTCGTGCTCGATGCGCAGGCGCTCCAGCGTGGCGATGGTGACATCCTCGGCCAGACCCACCTGCACGTTCCAGTCTTTGGTGACGCGCAGCAGAACGTAGCGGGTCTGGCCGTCCTTGCGGATGGTCAGCAGCTTGTCTCCCCTTTCCGTGGTGGTGCAGGGGCGGGAAAGCTGGATCCGGGTCAGCGTCTCCTCAAAGCGGCGCACGCTCAGGAAGCGGTCCGCGGGCTGGGGTTCGCCCAGCAGGGAAAAAAAGTTATCGGTAACATATACGCTGCCGGTGTCGAACCGCAGCTCATAGCCGCCCAGCTCCACACTGGCCATATCCATGATGCGCAGAAACTTTGTGGAGTTGTTCAGCAGCTCGCTGTTCAGGCTGGTCAGTGCATCGGCCAGACGATCCAGCTCCCGGATCTTTGTATGGGACAGCTCCGGGAACTTCTTTTTCTCCTGCCCGTCCACCACCTCGTGATACAGCAGCTCCACCGGGCGGGCCAGCTTGCGGGCGGTCAGCAGGCTGCTCAGAATGCCCAGCACCAGCGTGCCCACCACCACAGCGGTGAGCACATGCCGGACATTCTGCGCAAAGGCAAACAGCGTCTTGCTGTTCACCGCGCCGATCAGCAGCCAGTGCTCCTCGGAGAAAGGCGCGTTGCGGCTGTACAGGCTGATGGGCATTGCCACCGCGTAGTAATCCCGTTTGTGCAGGTTCAGCCAGCAGCCGTCTGCCCGCCTCTCGCAGCGCATCATGCTTTCCGGCGCTTCCAGTGCATAGCTATCCTGACTGGACGTGACCAACTTGCTGACCACGAATTCCTCGGCGTCCTCGTCCGCAGTGGTGGACACCAGAAAATACGCGCCTCTTTTCTCGTTCTGCAGCTCTTCATAGGGCATTTTTTCCTGCACATAGCTTGTGAGCAGCTCCACGCCCACCACGCCGTACACCGTGCCGTCCGGCAGGATCAGCGGCTGAGAGTAGGCAATGGCCGAACGGTCATCGCCCGAGATCGTGTACACGCTGGTGGTCTAGCGGCCGTAATATTCCTCGCTCAGGCGAGCATTGTCCTCATAGGCCCGCAGGAACGGCTCCTTGAAAAAGCCCCGGCCCTTCAGGCCGTAGTAGCGCAGGACAGGCTGCCAGCTTTTATCGGTGGTGATGCCCAGCGCCTTGACCACTGCCGCGCTGCCGCGCTCGATCAGCAGGTCGGCATTCTCCTCCGAAGGGCGGGCGTCCGGGTCCAGATCCCGCAGATAGATGCCGGGCACACCGCTGCCCACATCCAGAAGGCGCAGGTCCTCGGTGTTCAGCACCACAAAAATGCCGGTGACAGACCGTGCGCGCAGGGTGTTGACCAGCTCCGGTGCAATGGCGGCAAGCAGCGCGCTGCTCTGTTCACTGTCGGTGTTCAGGGCATCCAGATCCAGACGGCCCGTGTTCACCATGGAAAGGGTGGCCCGGTCGATGTAGTCCGAGAGATCGGTCAGGTCCTGTGCATTCTGCATCAGGTCCTGCATGTAACCGACGCGGTTGCGCACCTGCATAGCAAGCATGTCCTTTGCGTTCTGGTTCAGCCTGCCGCCCACATTGGTGACGCAGATGCTGATGATGAGCAGCAGGACCTCTGCCACCAGCACCAGCATCATCGCCCCGAAAATGGTGCGGAAGATCGGTTGTGTCTTTTCTCCTCGCCGGGGCGTCTGTGTGCCCTGCGCTGCCCGCCTGTGCAGCATCATCCTCACCTCTTTTTCTCCGTGTGTCCCGCGCAGCTCAGCCCTCGTACTGTGCAAGCTTTGCGCAGATGTCCTGATACCATGCCTCAAAATACTCGTCGGTCAAAAACTCGGCCTCTGCCTCGGCGGCGCTCCGGCCCTCGGCAATGCGCTGGACCACCGTCTCGCGGTCCGCTGCGGCAAGGTCGCTCAGGCCGTATTCCAGCACCTTGCGGGCGCTGTTGCTGCCTGCAAAGGCGTGGGGCGTATACAGACGATTCCCGTTCACCGTATCCACCGCAACCGCCAGCGTCTGCTGCATGTTATCGTCCAGAGTCAGGCCGCTGGCAAGGATCTCCTGCATATCGCTGGCCTTCCGGGTGACAGGCAGGTAGCCCGAGCCCACCGAGAACGCAATGTTGTTCTCCGCCCGGACGAACCATTTGAGGAACTCCACCGAGGCCTCGACCTCCTCCTCTTTGGCTGCTGTCACCACCATACTGGCACCCTGCTGCACCGCTACCGCCTCGCCGCCTTCAAACTGCGGGGCGGGCAGTGTCTTCAGGCTGATCTCATGGCTTTCGTTGGCGTCGTTCGTCACCCTGGTGGGGAAGAAGGTGGCGCTGGAACTGGAGCCCACGTAGGCCAGCACATTGCCGGTCTTGATATCATCGCTGCGGAAGCGGCCGGTGGCGGCAAACCAGCCCCTGACAAAGGGAACATAGTAATTGTCCCACAGCCTGCGGGCCACATCGCGCTCAAAGTTAACGGTCATTCTGCCGTCCTTCACCGCAAAGATGGTGTCGCCCAGCTGCTGTGCGCCCACCAGCATATAGTTTGCCATGGCATCACGGCCGAACAGCGCCTTGCCGTCATCCGGCGCAGCGGTCTGGGCATCGGTCCAGTTGTAGTATTTTTCTGCGGCGGCCGTCAGCCCCTCCATGGTGGCAAGGTCCTCGCAGCGGACACCGGCGGCATCGGCAAAGGCCTGCCAGTCGGTATCATTGAGGAACAGCAGCTCGGTGGATTTTGCCACCGGGAAGATCTTGATGCTGTCGTCCTCCCCGAAGCCCCCCTCCGAGAGGTAGCCCTCCACGAACTGAGCCTTTTCCTCCTCGGTCAGGCAGGGGGCAAGGTCCACCACCATGCCCATCTGGTCCAGCGCATAGGCGGTGTCGGCGTAGGCCGAGAAGATATTGGGCATGGCGGCAGCGCCCACCTTGCCCTCGGCAGAGTCCATCACGCTGGTTTCCAGATCGTTGACGCTGCCCTGACTCTCGGTGGACACCTTGATGCCCTTTTGGGCACCGACGGTCTCGTTGAACTGGTCCACAAGGCTGGTAAAGCTTTCCAGCTGGTCGCCATTGTAATAGGTCCACACCATGATATTGGTCACTTTGGCGGGCACTTCTGACCCGGCACTGCCGCTGCAGCCGCCGCAGCCCAGTGCCAGTGCCGCCGCGCACAGTCCGCACAGCAGCGATTTGACCTGTTTTTTCATTGGTTTTCTCCCTCCGGGTGCTGCACGGCAGGCTCGCCTGCCTGTGTCCAGTTTACATCCAGTTTATCATACCATCATTTTCCGCTGGCGTAAACAGAAACGCGCAAAAATCCATAGAAATAAGCTTTCCGACTGAAGGCTTCCCCCGGAAGGGACAGATTCTCCCCGCGCCGGGGAGAAATGTCGCCGTAGGTGACA
>OMBL01000294.1_pt1 | contig 23947 bp, 14 predicted proteins | sample 1644871 | NCBI WGS metagenome assembly OMBL01 (sample SAMEA103958115, study PRJEB25191) | human gut metagenome | biome: human-associated habitat [ENVO:00009003]; feature: intestine environment [ENVO:2100002]; material: feces | place: Germany | collected 2013/2015
TGAATCTAAAGAAGGCGGGCTACTTGTGTCTTACGGATTCGTATCTCGAATGGAATCCAAAATAGGAACCGCCGTATGCCGAACGGCACGTACGGTGGTGTGAGAGGTCGGAAAACGAAAGTAGGAAGAAAACTACTTCGTTTTCCTCCTACTCGATTGTGGCTAATATAACCCACTTAGACATAGGGAATTATGACTTGCGAAAATTGAATCGTTATATATATATGGAAAAAAACGGTGTGAAATGAGCAAAATGTAAAAAAAAGGTTGTAAATTTGCAACAATTTCGAATATTCACGTCGAATCTATTCATTATTTATTAATAAAAAATTCAAATCTATGAAGAAAACCTTTACTTCACTTGCGTTGGGACTGCTGACCGCTTTCCCCGCGATGGCACAGGTGGTTTACTCTACTTCGTTTGCTACCGAAGAAGAGTTCAAAACCTGGATTGTCAACGATGCGAACGAAGACGAAAAGACCTGGTCGTTTGCCGAGGATGCCTCACCCTCGAAAGTTTTTTACAGCTATCACGGAACCAATGCCGGTGACGACTGGCTCATCTCGCCCGAGATTGTGCCTGCCGAAGATGCCAACCTCATGGTGAAGTTCGACTACAAAGGCAGTTCCTACGGCGAGGCCTTGGAGGTATACTGCGACGAGAGCATGAATGCCGACTCAACCCTCAACACCAAATGCTGGGAACAGTCTCCCATCTACGACTCCGAGCAGGGTGGCTTTTTCTTTGTGCAGGCCAAGGCCGGCAAGCCCTTCCGCTTGGGCTTCCACTGTACTTCGCCTGCCGACAAATACCGTCTCTATCTGATTCGTGTAGAGGTGTCGAAATGTGACAACCCCGTTGACCTGACGGTGGCAGAGATAGTGTCGCCCGTGACCGGTGACGCACTCGGACAAGAGAACGTGACGCTGAAGGTCAAGAACAAGGGACTGGTGGACGTAGACCGCTTCACCGTGGGCTTCAGACTTGACAATGGCGAGGCGGTGACCGAGGAGGTGAAGCAGACGCTTGCCGTAGGCGACAGCCTGGTCTATACCATGAACGCCAAGGCCGACCTCTCGCTGCCGCGCCACCTATATGAGGTGAAGGCTTTCGTTCATCACGACGATGACATCAGCGTACCCAATGATACCCTGGTTGCCAAGGTGCTGCACAAGGCTCCCGCCACCGTTCCCTATGCCATGGGATTCGAGCCCGATGACCTTACCGAAGACTTCAAGTTCTTCAACCTCAATGAAGATGATGGAGAGTTCAAACTGAATATCAGCAGCGGTTGGCTTGCCATGTCGCGTACCGGTTTTGGCTGTCTGGCCTACAACTATGACAAACAAAATGCGGGCAACGACTGGGCCATCCTTGAACCCATCCAGGTGAAGGCTGGTTATCATGCACTGAAGTTCTGGTATTCGGCCACGGAGAACCATCCCGAGAAGTTTGCCGTTTACTGGGGTACGGAGCCTACTCCCGAGGCCATGACACACAAGATTGTGGAGTATAATCCAGCTGTGAACGCCGGCTACGAGGAGAGCATCAATATCGTCGAGTTCGAGAAAGACCAGGTTGTCTACATCGGCTTCTACTGCTTCAGCGATGCCGACGAGAACTGGCTCACCATCGATGACCTGACCCTCACCGAGGTGTCGAGCACTTCGGCCGATGTGGCTGTCAACGCCATCTCTTCGCCGCGTGAGTTTATACGCAATGCCAAAGAGCGTGACCTGAAGGTTGATTTGCGCAACATCGGTATCATCGATGTGGATGTGAAGGTGGAAGTGAACATCGACGGCACCAGCGCAACGACTGAGAACTACTCGCTCAAGGCACAGGAGTTCAAGACCGTGACCATGAGCCAGCTGCTCGCATCGCTCGCCGAGGGCAAGCACACCGTCCAGGTGGTGGCTACCTGCGACAAGGACGAGAATGCGGCCAACGATACCATCGTCAAGGAAGTGGTTGTGCTGGGTACGCCCGTTATCTACTACGACTTTGAGGAAGGGGTGCTGCCCGCCGACCTCACTTACGAGGTGAAAGACGAAGGAACCCTCAATCCCAATGCCGGCGAAGAATACAATGCCGAAGGGTGGGGAATCTTCAATATCGGCAAGCATGATATTCTGGGCGAGCATGTGCTTGCCGGATGCTCTTGGATTGACAATACCACGAGTGTTGACCGTCGCATACGCTTCCCGAGAGTGCATGTGGGCAGCGGTGACGCCTACTTCGTGTTCAACTCCAACTCGTTCAACCCCAACTTCCTCGAAGACTTCAAGGTTTATGTTTGTGATGATCCCGACAGCCAATGGGGTGAGTGGTTCTCAACCGTGATGAGCGTCAGCCAGGAAGATATCTACACCAAGGCCCGCGGCATCAGTCTCTCGAAATATGCCGACAAGGACATCATCGTGGCCATCGGCGTGGTATCAAAGAATGGCGAGGCCCTCATCCTCGACAACATCGGTTTCTATGGCGATGTGGAGAAGTCTGAGGCTACTGCCATCAATGCCGCCGTGGCCGGTGCCGGCGAGAACACCATCCGGATAACTGACAACAGCGTGATGGCCGAGAACGGTGCCCGCATCATCGTGAACGACGCTTCCGGCCGTCTCGTAGCCGACGGTGAAGGCAGTGCCCATATCGCCGCCCTGCAGAACGGTGTCTACATGGCTACCGTCAAGACAGCCAAGGGCACCCGGACCGTGAAGTTCATCAAACGATAAACATCCTGGTTCTGTACCATATCAATAAAAAAAGGAGGCATTCCGCAATGGGGATGCCTCCTTTTTTTAGTACGCTCGGCATGAGCATTGTCTAATGGGTGCAAGTCCCGAGTGAGCCCTAATAGCGGGAATCACATAGCCCAAGGTAAGGGTGTCCATCGTGAGGTGGAATCTGAAGGAAGCCGGCGGCAAACATCTGGCCTAACGAACCGAAACTTCATACAAGGCATATGACCGTGGGTAAGGTTGCTAAACAAACCAAAGCCCGATAGCTATTCGGAACGGTTGGTGTAAATGAAGTAGGCATAAGATGGAAAGACAATGCCCTTATTCGAGGAGGTCTCACGGACATGGTGATTAGTTGCTTATACGAAAGCCATGGAGTAAAGCTTGCCGTGAGAAGTCAGCAGACGTCATAGTAGTGGAGTAATCGGTAACGCTCCATGAAGGGCTGAACCTAACAATTAAGCGATTAGTAATTGAAAGTTACCTTATGAAAGAACGAATGCAGAAAACATCAGCCCTTGCTAATGACTGCCCCCAAAGAGATAGGACGGAATCCGAAAGGTATGGGGGAGTGCAGACTTTCATGTGGATGACCGAAGACAACATCGTGGAAGTTCCATTCGACAAGGAGCACGTATTGGAAGTAATCCTTAGCCCCGACAACCTCAACAAAGCCTACTTGGCAGTATTGAGGAACAAGGGATGTGGCGGTATCGACAAGATGTCATGTGAGCAGCTGCTTCCATGGCTCAAGGCTAATAAGGATGAACTGATACGCTCCTTGCTTGACGGTACATACCGTCCGAATCCCGTCCGCAGGGTAGAGATACCCAAGGACAACGGCAAGAAGCGCCTGCTGGGCATACCGACCGTGGTTGACCGCATGGTGCAACAAGCCATCAACCAAGTACTGACAATAATCTATGAGCCTCAATTCTCCAAACGAAGCTTCGGCTTCCGCCCGAGGAGGGGCTGCCTTGATGCATTGCGAGAAGTGCAGAAGATAGTCGATGAAGGCTACAAGTATGTAGTGGACCTCGACCTCGAACGCTTCTTCGACACAGTGAGCCACAGCAAACTTAGAGATGATATTCTGCAAGACCAAGCGTGCCGCAGAACGTGTACGAGATTCAATAACCAAATTCATAGAAGGGAAGCTATTCCTAAAGGTGAACAAGGAAAAGACAGTAGTCTCATACATACGAGGTGTGAAGTACCTTGGCTACTCCTTTTATGTAAACAAGGGTAGATGCCAACTCACCGTACACCCGAAATCCAAGGCAAAGATGAAGTCAAGACTAAAAGAGCTGACAAGTCGAAGCAACGGATGGGGTTACGAGAAGAGAAAGCAGAAGCTAAAAGAGTACATACAAGGGTGGGTAGGATACTATCACCTTGCCAATATGAAACGTCTTTGCCAAGAGACCGATGAATGGTTAAGACGTAGAATACGCATGTGTATATGGAAGGCTTGGAAGAAAACAAAGACAAAGGTGGCAAACCTCATCAAGTGTGGAATCAGCCATGATAAGGCATGGTCTATAGGCAATGCCCGCCAAAGCCACTGGCGCATGGCAAAGAACTACTATGTTAACACGGCAATATCCACGCTGAATCTAAAGAAGGCGGGCTACTTGTGTCTTACGGATTCGTATCTCGAATGGAACCCAAAATAGGAACCGCTGTATGCCGAACGGCACGTACGGTGGTGTGAGAGGTCGGAAATCGAAAGTAGGAAGAAAACTACTTCGTTTTCCTCCTACTCGATTTATACGAAACAAAGCCCCGACTTTCCCAAGCCAGAGCTTTGTCATGTCCCAGATTTTTTGTATCTTTGGACATATAGTTAATAAGTATGTCAAAGTTACAATTTAAATTCTACAATCAGGCACAAGGCGAGCTTTTTCCTTCGTTCCTTGGTGAAAAAATCCCTGAAACGCACCATGTCCGCCTTCTTAGCGGCATAGTTGATGCCCTTGACATCACTGATTTGTTGGACACCTACAAGTCCTTCGGCTGTCCGGCATATCATCCTCGCATGTTGCTGAAGGTTGTCTTCTATGCCTACATGAACAATATCTATTCATGCCGCAAGATAGAGGATGCCCTGAAGTACCACGTTCACTACATGTGGCTCAGCGGTAGCCAGACTCCCTCGTTCAGTACCATCAACCGCTTCCGCAGCGAACACATGAAGGATGCCGTCAACAAACTTTTCTCTCAAGTGGTGACTCTCCTCGTTGACATGGGTCAGATAACCCTTGAGGAACAGTACATCGACGGCACGAAGATAGAGAGTGTAGCAAACAAATATACCTTTGTCTGGAAGAAGACCGTTGAGAAGAACAAGGCGAAGCTTGAGGAGAAGATAAAGAACATACTCTCTCAGATAGAGGAAGGCATAGCACAGGACAACATCCCTGATGCAGAGACCATGCCAGAGGCTATAGACAGTAAGTTGCTTGCCAAGAAGATAGAGGAACTGAACGAGCAGAACAGGCATCTGCCCCGAGAGACCAAGGGAGAAAAGCAGGCGGTCAAGGCAAAGGAAAAAGTGGCAAAGGAACTGAAGAAGCACCAGGAGAAGCTGGAGGAATATGAGCAACATCTCGAAACCCTCGGCCCCCGAAACAGTTATTCCAAGACGGATCCCGATGCCACGTTCATGTGCATGAAGGAGGACGCGATGAACAACGGACAGACGAAACCGGGCTACAATGTACAGATATCGACAGAGAACCAGTATATCGTGAACATGCAGATGTACTGGAATCCTACGGATACGACAACGCTTCCTGATTTTCTTCTGCATGGCAAGGAACTGACCGGCGCTATGCCAAAGGATTGTACCGCAGACTCTGGCTACGGCAGCGAGGAGAACTATGAATTCATGCTGCAGAACGATATCGCAGCCTATGTGAAGTACAACTGGTTCCACAAGGAGCAGCACCGCCCATTCCGTGATGACCCGTTCCGTCAGGAAAACCTCTACTACAACAAGGAGAAAGACTACTATGTATGCCCGATGGGACAGCACATGACGTTGGTTGGAGTGACGAGAAATGTTTCAGACAACGGCTTCGTCTCCTACTCACACAAGTACAGGGCACAAAGATGTACGGGATGTCCGCTCAGGTCACAATGCTACAAGTCAAAGGCGGAGCAAAGGACGATAGAGGTGAACCACAATCTCAATGAACACAAGCGCAAGGCAAGGGAGATGCTCATGTCGGAGGAAGGGCTGCGGCACAGAAGCCGAAGACCGATAGAGCCGGAGGCGGTTTTCGGACAGATCAAGTTCGACTGGCACTACAGACGCTTCCGCCACAAAGGGAAAGACAAGGTCTATATGGACTTTGCCATACTCGCCACGGCTCATAATCTTAGGAAACTCATGCGAAAAGCTCAAAATGAGTTAATGGAGGGGAGTATCTCCAATTTATCACGCCTATACAAGCCCAATAGGCCTCAAATAATGGTTGTCCGGGCTAATAATCGCAATTTTAGAATAGCTGCCTAAAAATGTGACCTTTCAAAGAAACATGAAGTATAAAACCAAAAAGAGGCCGTGTCAGTTACTTTTGACACAGCCTCTTTTGGCTTCTTTTGGGGGCAGATAGACTCTTATTTCTTTCTTGGCTTTCTTCTTGCCCAGCCTTCCTCGGTAAAGTCGGGCTCGGTGCCTTTCAGCTTCACATTGTCGTTGTGCTGGAAAAACTGCTTCCAGTCGTCTTTCTTGCCACTCTCCTGGAACGTTGAGTCGTCGTCATAGTTGCGGCGCTTCGACTTCTTTTCATATTTTGCAAAGCCGTCGTTCTTGCCATAGCCGTCGTTCTTGCCAAAGCCGTCGTTGTCGCGGCCTCTGCGTGAGGTTCTCTCGCTGCGGCCTGAAGAACGGCTGTCGTCGCGTGAGCCACGGTTGCCTCCATCGCGTGAGGAGCGGCCGCCGCGTGAGCCACGGCCTGAGGCACCTCCATCGCGGCTGTCGGCATCGTTGCAGCGCACGCTGCGACCCTTGTAAGATGTTCCGTCGAGGGCACGGATGACCTTCTGTGCATCTTGCTCGGGCACCTCTATGTAAGAGAACTTGCTCAGCAGGTCGATGTGTCCGATCTCCTGACGTCCGTCCACATGACGGTTTACAAACTGCATGACCTCGCCGGGGTAGAAGCCGTCGGCCTTGCCCAGGTTGATGAACAGACGCTTGAAGCCAGCCTCTGCCTTGCGCGGGCCTCGGCTGCGGTCTGTGCGTCCTGTCTTGCCTCTGCCCTCGGCGTCGCGCTTGTTGCGCTCGTTGGTGGGCTTGAGAATCTCGGGCGCGTCGGCATAATATTTGAGGAAGCGGCCAAACTCAAGGCTCACGATCTTCTTCAGGATGTCTTCCTTGTCAACAAACTCGAAGTGGCGGTTGATATCGTCCATGAAGGGAGCGATCTCCTCCTCGTCCACATCGGCCTTCTCTATCTCGTCAATGGCCTTATAGAGCTGCTTGGTGCATATCTCCTTAGGTGTGGGCAGCGTTCCGTCGACAAAATCCTTTCCTATCTCGCGCTCAATGTCGCGCACCTTACGCTTCTCGCGTGTGTGTATAATGCTTATGCTCGTTCCCTTCTTTCCTGCACGTCCTGTACGTCCTGAGCGGTGCGTGTAGCTCTCGATGTCGTCGGGCAGACCATAGTTGATGACGTGTGTCAGGTCGTCCACGTCCAGTCCGCGTGCTGCCACGTCGGTAGCCACGAGGAGCTGTGTGAGGTGCTGTCTGAACTTCTGCATGGTGAGGTCGCGCTGCTGCTGTGAGAGGTCACCGTGCAGCGACTCGGCGTTGTAGCCGTCGCGTATGAGCTTGTCGGCCACCTCCTGTGTCTCCTTCTTTGTGCGGCAGAAGATGATGGCAAAGATGCGCGGGTAGAAGTCGACGATGCGCTTCAGGGCCAGATACTTGTCCTTGGCGTTCACCATATAATAGATGTGGTTTACGCTCTCGGCGCCCTCGTTGCGTGAGCCTACGACGATCTCTTTGAAGTCGTGCAGGTAGCTCTTTGCAATGCGCTCGATCTCGCGGCTCATGGTGGCCGAGAAGAGCAGCGTGTTGCGGTCCTGTGGCACGCCCTCGAAGATGGCGTTTATAGAGTCGGCAAAGCCCATGTTGAGCATCTCGTCAGCCTCGTCGAGCACCACGTTCTCAACCTTGTCGAGCTGTGCCACGCCACGGTTCATGAGGTCGATGAGTCGTCCCGGTGTGGCCACGATGATCTGTGCGCCGTGCTTCAGCGCATGGATCTGGTCAACGATGCTGGTGCCTCCATAAACAGCCACCACGTTGATGCCCTTGATATACTTGGAAAAATCTTTCAGGTCGTCAGCGATCTGTAGACACAGCTCGCGTGTCGGACTGAGCACTATGGCCTGAGTGTGTCTTTGCGTAGGGTCCACGCGTTGCAGCAATGGAATGCCGAACGCGGCGGTCTTGCCTGTACCTGTCTGCGCGAGGGCAATGACGTCGTTACCGTGTCCCAGCAGATATGGAATCACTTCTTCCTGCACTGGCATGGGATGCTCGAATCCCAGCTCTTCAATGGCGCGGCGAATCTCTTCGCTTACACCCAATTCTTCAAATGTCTTCAATGTGTCTTGTTGTTTCTTCTGTGCGGTCTGTGCCGCAATGATGCAGCATGTCGGTGCTGCTTGAAAAATAAAAAATAATTCTCAGGGGGAAGTGCGCTCACCCTCCCAGCCATAATCCTCAATATCTCTAAAAAAGATGTATAAACAGGGTGAAGAAACCTCCCGAAAACGCTTTACTGACAGCCTTGTCGGCAGCGTTGCGGGTGCAAAGTTAGTGAAAAAGAATGAGTTAGCAGCCAAAAGCGCGGTTTATTGTCAAAAAAATAATGTTAAAAAAACTCTCACATGCTATGCTCATTAAGGATAAATGCTTAACTTAGCAACTCAAATTGATTTTTTTAACTAAAACCATATAATTATGAGACATCTTAAGGTTGCGGTTGTGCTCCTTGCGGGCGTGCTGCTCACCAACTCTTGCGTTGGTTCGTTCGGTCTGTTTAACAAGTTGGCATCGTGGAACAAGAGTGCTACCAACGAGAAGTTCCTCAACGAGCTTATCTTCCTCATTATCTCTCCAGCTTATGCTGTGTGCTCTGTTGTCGACGTGCTGGTGCTCAACACCATCGAGTTCTGGTCAGGCAGCAACCCCGTGGCACAGCGTGTGGGCAAGACCTTCGAGGTGCAGGGACAGGACGGCCGCTATTATGCCGTGACAACCCTTAAGGATGGCTATTCTATAAAGAAGCCCACCGGTGAGGTCATCAAGTTTATCTACAACAAGGACACCAAGACCTGGCAGGAGGAAGAGAACGGCATCGTGACCGATCTGTTCCGCTTCAACGACGACGGCACCGTTCAGGCTTTCCTGCCCAACGGCACCGACATCAAGGTTTCGCAGGATGAGGCTGGCCTGTTCCAGGCTCGCATGGCGATGAACGGCGCTTGCTTCTATGCAGCAAGATAAGGATTGGAGACAAAAGAATGAGCGTTTTCGATAAGCCAGATGAGCAGAACCAAGCTTGCTTGAGCTCTGCCATGGCGAGAAAATGTGCTATGAAATAGAACGTTTTCGATAAGCCAGATGAGCAGAACCGAGCTTGCTCGGGTTCTGCCATGGCGAGAAAAGGAACCATGAAAATGAATATCTGCGTTTTCTGTTCGGCCAATAACAACATTGCCGCCGAGTTTTTTGATGCTGCCCGTGAACTTGGCCGCTGGATAGGCCATGAGGGTCATGCGCTCGTCTATGGCGGTGCCAACCTCGGACTGATGGAGGCTGTGGCTCGTGAGGCGCACGATGCCGGTGCCATGGTCATCGGCGTTGTTCCCACCATTCTTGAGAAGACGGGTCGCGCGAGCGACTGTATCGATGTCAACATTGCCTGCGACAACCTTAACGACCGCAAGGCGTTGATGATAGAGCGCAGCGACCTCATCATTGCTCTTCCCGGTGGTGTCGGCACCCTTGACGAGATCTTCACCGTCGTTGCTGCCGCCTCGATAGGCTATCACCACAAGCGCGTGGTGCTCTACAACATAGGTGGCTTCTGGAACCCGCTCCTCGCCCTGCTCGACAGCATGCGCCAGCAAGGCATGTTGCGCCCAGGTTTCGAGACCTCGCTTCCTGTGGCTAACAACCTTGAGGACATTAAGCGCATTGCAAGTGAGGGATAGAACAGGCTTAAGCTGAGGCTTGGTTAAGCAGCGGCATGGTTAAGCAGCGGCTTAGTGACGGCTTGGTTAAGCGATTGCTTGGTTGAACAGGCTTAAGATAGAACAAAAAAAGGCACAGCTTTGAAGAGAGCTGTGCCTTTTTTTATAGGTGATGATAGGTTGTTTGGGCTGACAGGTCGCCGCGTTTCGGTTGGAATGTGTGCGTACCTCGGTCGGGATGCGTGCGTACCTCGGTCGGGGTACGTGTGTACCTCGGTCGGGATGCGTGTGTACCTCGGTCGGGGTACGATGACCATCAAGCCTCTTTGACACGACAAAGGGGCTTTCCCTTTCAAGGCGTCAGCCCTTTTTTACCTTTTTACCTTTTTACTTTTTTACCTTTAAATGTCCTTTTTTACCTTTAAAAGAACCTTAAACACCATGTCCTTATAGTCGACACGATATTGTGGTAGCGCGATGCCGTTGGGGCTCCAGCTGTCTACACCTCCCACGCCAGTCTGTGCGAGGTCGAGGCAGAGGTTTGTGAAGCGCGACTTAGGCACCTGTGGCGAGTGGCGCTGCTCCTTCTCGTCGCCGTCGTTGAGGTCAGCGATAGAGTAGTGGAGGGCGCTTGCGGCAAACTCCTTGTCAGAGAGCACGGTGAAGCCGTTGCCGTCGGCATCGGTCTGCTTCCACCAGCGCATGTCGCTCTTTGTGCCTGTCTCCTGCGGACGCACATAGGGGAAGAACTGCTCATCGGCTGTCTGTTTATAGATGCCGATGTTCTGTGACAGCTTGCGGTCAGCATAGTTTTCTATCGGTCCGCGGCCGTAGAAGGTCGACAGGTCCATGTCGTAAGGCAGCTCCATGACCATTCCGAAGCGGAACATGGGGCTCACCTTTGCACCCTTGGTTGTGGCCAACGCCTGTGTGACCGCCATTGAGCCGTCGGCAGCCACGTTGTAGGTAAGCGTGAGCTTGGCCTTAACCTCAGGCATGTCGTAGGTAGCTGTCACCACCGCCACGTCAGCCGAGCCCTTGTCACCCTTCTTTATGTCGATGCTCTTGAGGTTCATCTCGGGGTTGAACCACGCCTTGTAGCTCTTGTTTATGCCGCCACCCATGTCGTTGTCGGTCACGGCGCGCCAGAAGTTGGGCTTCAGCGTGCCGCCCTCGCCGAGCAGCTGCTTGCCGTTCACGTTGTAGCGTGTGAGCAGACCCGTTGTCTTGTCCCATGCCACGTTCACGCTGTGTGTCCTGACGCTCAGCTCCTGAGTCTTCTTTCCGTTGTCAATCTTCGCCTTCTTGCCTTCCTTCGCCATCATGACCTTCTGCTCGGCAGAGGGTGTGGCGATGTCGTTGCCCTGCCATTCGTTCACGGCGAGCTGCTGGTAAGCGATCACCTGTCCTGCCTCCATGAGCGGCTCCGCCTTTTTCAGACGATACACGATGTTCACCAGTCGTTCCTTGCCGTCCTTGGCTGTGCTCACGGTGAACGGCAGCTTGATCTGCTTCGTCTCCTGCGGCTTCACGTCGATGTAGGCCTCTGTTCCGTTGGCTGTCTCCACGCCGTCCTCCATGATGCTCCAAGAGAGCGACACGTTGTCGAGCGGGCGGAAGAAGTTTTCGTTCTTCACCGTCACCACGCCGTTGGCGAGGTCCACGGGTGAGGTCCAGATGTTCTGATAGTAGAAGCCTGTCTCATACATGTGCGGGTTAGGCACGCGGTCGGGCGAAACCAGACCGTTACAGTTGAAGTTGTTGTCTGACGGGTCGTAAGAGTTGTAGTCGCCACCATATTTATATATGCTGCGTCCCTCAGCGTCTTTTCCGCGCAAGCCCTGGTCCACGAAGTCCCAGATGAAGCCACCCTGATATTTAGGATACTTGCGCACCAGGTCCCAATATTCCTTGAATCCGCCGCCCGAGTTGCCCATGGCGTGGGCATATTCACACTGTATGAGCGGTTTTGTGCTCTTCGGGTCAGAGGCGTAGCGCTCACAGTCGGCGTGTGGGTAATACATCGGACAGAAGATGTCGGTGTTGCTGCCCAGCACCGCGCGTTCCCAGTGGATGGGTCTTGAGGGGTCGGTCTGTCTTATCCAGTCGTGTGCTGCCGTGAAGTTGGGTCCGTCTACCGTCTCGTTGCCCAGCGACCAGTAGATTATGCTCGGATGGTTAAAGTGCATCATCACGTTGTGCTGGTTGCGCTCCAGGATCTGCTTTGCAAACTGCGGCTTCTTTGCCTCCGACGTGTCGTCATACTGGAAGCCGTGGCTCTCCTGGTTTGCCTCGGCGCAGAGGTATATGCCATACTGGTCGCAGAGGTCATACCACACCGGATCGTCAGGATAATGGCATGTGCGCACAGCGTTGATGTTGAAGCGCTTCATGAGCGTGAGGTCTTGTATCATGCGCTCTCTTGACACCACATATCCCTTGTCGGGATCCATCTCGTGGCGGTTGGCACCCTTTATGAGCACGGGCTGTCCGTTGACGAGCAGCTGGGCGTTCTTGATCTCTATCTTGCGGAAGCCCACCTTCACGGGCACCGACTCCACGTCCTTGTCGTTCTGCTTCACCGTTGCCACGAGGGTGTAGAGGTGTGGCGTCTCCGCTGTCCACTTCTGCGGGTTCTGCACGTCAAACTTAAGCGTGTGCTTCAGCACCGCCGGTCCTCCCGTCTTGCTCTTCACCTTCGATGCGTTGATGACCTTTCGTGAGACCTGGTTGCCCTGCGGGTCGATGAGGTCGAACACGAACATGGCAGAGCCTTTCATGTTGACCTTCACGCTGAGCTGTCCGTTCTCATAGTGTGCGTCGAGGTCGGGCGTTATCTGGAGGTTGTCGATGTGTGCAATGGGTGAGCGGCTGTAGAGGTAGCAGTCGCGTGCCACGCCGCTGAGGCGCCAGAAGTCCTGGTCCTCACAGTAGGAGCCGTCGCTCCAGCGGAACGTCTGGAAGGCGATGAGGTTCTTGCCCGGTCGCAGGTAGGGCGTGATGTCAAATTCGGCTGCCACCTTCGAGTCTTCGGCATAGCCGGCAAACTGTCCGTTGACGTAGAGATACATGTTTGAGGTCACGCTTCCGAAGTGGGCAATGACCTGTCGTCCGTTCCACGAAGCAGGCAGGTCAATGGTGCGTCGGTATGAACCCACATGGTTGTCTTTCACGGGCACCATTGGCGGGTTGTCTTTGAAATGTCCGCGCCAGGCGAAGCCCACGTTCACATATTCGGGGGCGCCGTATCCGTTCAGCTCCCACACGGCAGGCACCTCCATCGTGCCCCATGCCTTGTCGTCGAGCGCGGGGTCAAAGAAGTCGGTGGGTCGCTCGTCGGCGTTCTTCACCCATTTAAACTTCCACACGCCGTTGAGCGACAGATAGTTGCCGCTGCCTTTCATGTCGCCCTTCAGCGCCGCGTCGCGGTTCTCGTAGGCGAAGAAATGAGAGTGTAGAGGGAAACGGTTGATGGCGTTCACCTGCAGGTCGTGCCATTCGGTAAACGACGGCGCCGTCTCTTTGGCTTCTGCTGCCTTGACGGCCAATGCTGCTTTGGCTGCCTTTGCTGCCTTCGCTGCTTTCGCCGTCTTGGGTGTTTGTGCCGCTGCCGTTGCTGAGCATAGGCCCATCACGGCGATTGTCATAAAGAGATTTTTCATATAATCTTTGGTTTTTGGTTTTTTGCCTTCTTTGTGGTGAGGGTTGGTGATAATTGCGTAGTCAATTATGCTTTCAGGATGTCTTTTATAGAATAGATCTTACTTGAGGCTTCAAATGAGAAATATTGGTCATCCATTATCATATAATCTTCGCGTTCCGATTTTTTTAGCCGCTTTATATCAGGAAACATTGACACAGGCACAATAACCTCACGGCCGTCTGTCAGAAAAACAGCCATGGCTCCGCGCTTAACGTTGAAATCAATTTTCTTGATGCCCAAAGTGGTGTCTTTAAATTTGCACATATTAACCTCCTATTTCTATTTTATTTTTATTATTCTAATTTTTTTCCCAGCAAAAACGTCATCAATGTGCTTGTTTAATTGCTCCCAATGCTTGTCTATGGCTTCTAAAATTAGTGCCTCTTCGGTAGCATTGAGCTCAGACCAAGCAATCTCGATACATTTCTCTCCTCCTTTTTCTATCCATATCTTAGCTACGGTATGACCACGATGCGAATTTTTACGACCACGTCTTACAATATGAATGTGTTTCCTGTTTTCATTGACATCAGCAGGAAATACGGATAAAATGAAACATAACAGCAACGCTAACTTGCCCATAGGTCTTTGTTTTAAATTTTCTGTAAAGTTATCACTTTGTTTCGTAACTGCCAAAAAAAACAGCTGAAAAAATAAAATACAGCGCTTTTGTTTGCTGTTAACCAAAAACTTGCTAACTTTGCATTGTCTAACAAGATAGAACGCGATTCAAGAGCGTCCGCGCACCAAAGCACGAACGGAAAAAGGAACGACAAGCTTAAAAACGCTTAGAGAACGGCAAGCTTAAACGTTGGAACGGTAAGCATAAAAAAATAAAAACAACATAAATCAGATTATTTCATTTTATTATGGCAAAGAAAGCTTTATTGATGATTCTCGACGGATGGGGAATCGGCCAGCATGGCAAAGGCGACGTTATCTTCAACACACCAACACCTTATCTCGACTACCTCACAGCCGTGAGCGCACACTCTGAGCTCCAGGCATCAGGCGAGAACGTAGGTCTGCCCGACGGACAGATGGGCAACTCGGAGGTGGGACACCTCAACATCGGCGCCGGTCGCGTTGTCTACCAGGACCTCGTGAAGATCAACCGCGCATGCAAGGACGGTTCTATCCTCAAGAACGAAGGCATCGTCAGCGCCTATTCTTATGCCAAGGAGCACGGCAAGAAGCTCCACCTCATGGGCCTCACCTCAACAGGCGGCGTTCACTCATCGCTCGACCATCTCTTCCGCTTCATCGAGATCGGCAAGGAGTATGGTCTGAAGGACCAGCTCTTCGTACACTGCTTCATGGACGGTCGCGACACCGACCCCAAGAGCGGCAAGGGCTTCATCGAGCAGGTGCAGCAGTGCTGCGAGAAGAACGATGCCCACATTGCCCACATCGTGGGACGCTTCTACGCCATGGACCGCGACAAGCGTTGGAACCGCGTGAAAGAGGCTTACGACCTGCTCGTTGAGGGTCAGGGCAAGCAGGCCACCGACATGGTGCAGGCCATGCAGGAGAGTTACGACGAGGGCGTGACCGACGAGTTCATCAAGCCCATCTGCAACAGCGCCGTCGACGGACGCATCAGCGAGGGCGACGTGGTGATCTTCATGAACTTCCGCAACGACCGCGCCAAGGAGCTCACACAGGTGCTCACACAGCAGGACATGCCCGAGGAAGGCATGCACACCATCCCCGGTCTGCAATACTACTGCATGACTCCCTATGACGCATCGTTCACAGGCGTCAACATTCTCTTCCCCAAGGAGAACGTCATGGACACCCTCGGCGAGTATCTCTCAAAGCAGGGCAAGCGCCAGCTCCACACAGCAGAGACAGAGAAATATGCACACGTCACCTTCTTCTTCAACGGCGGACGCGAGCAACCCTATGAGGGTGAGGACCGCATCCTTGTGCCCTCGCCCCGCGTGGCAACCTACGACCTCAAGCCCGAGATGAGCGCTTATGAGGTTAAGGACAAGCTGGTGGGAGCAATAAACACACAGGAGTATGACTTCATCGTTGTCAACTTCGCCAACGGCGACATGGTGGGCCACACCGGCATCTACAACGCCATCGCCAAGGCTGTACACGCCATCGACAACTGCGTGCGCGACGTCATTGAGGCTGCCAAGGCCAACGACTATGAGGCGATCATCATTGCCGACCACGGCAACGCCGACAACGCCATCAACGCCGACGGCACTCCTAACACCGCCCACTCGCTCAACCCCGTGCCCTTCATCTACGTTACCGACAACAACTCGGCTACCGTGCGTGACGGACGCCTCGCCGACGTGGCTCCCTCGATCCTCCACATCATGGGTCTGGAGCAGCCTGCCGACATGACGGGCGAGAACCTCATTTCTGACAACAAGGCTGCCGAGTAAAGGCACCGCATGGCTATATGCCCCGCATCCGTCCACACACCTGTGAGACGGGGTGGGGCATATCGCGTTTTTAAGAAACGCACCTGAACATCGCAAACACACATCTGCCAACTAAAGACATCTATTGCTCAAAGCACCTGCCTGTGCTCACGGCATCTAACTATCGTGCTCACAGCTTCCATCTATAGACATGCGTGGCATCTACGCACTGCTTGCTCATGTTCGCCCTCTTCTTGCTCTGGCAAGCGACAAAGTCGAGCGCGAGGATGGATCACTTGCATACGGTGAAACCGCAGGTTACGTTTGCTTCGCTCTCTCCACCATCGGTTATGGATATTCGCCGCCTTCTTGCTCTGGCAAGCGACAAAGTCGAGCGCGGCGACGCTTGCTTGAGATAATTACCACATTTTAAATGCGAAAGTTCAGTTGATAAAGAATATGGAGAAAAGGCCCTTTTAAAGAAAATGAAGAAAAGAATAGCGACACCGCTATAAAAACGCAAGACCAGAGATGCATCAAAGGCAATCGGGTCTCGAAACTCTTTCTAACTATAGATGAGCGATGCGAAGTTACGAAGTTTTATTCGCTTTACCAAAGAAATCAAGGCACAATTTTAAAATTTAACTTTTCATATTTCTATGAAATTTGTCATTTCAAAGCAAACAAAAAATTGTCCCTATTGTCTCTATTGTCTTTGACCCCACGCAGGAAAGCGCAAAAAGAAACGGGTCTTCATTGTCTTAAAAAACCACGCAAGAAAGAGAGGTCAAAAATAAAAATGCTTACTAAAAATCTTTTTTTTCTCAGATTATATTTGTATTTTTGTCACATCCAAAATAAAGACCGACCTAAAGAATGAGGAAATATCTAATTCTGCTCCTTGCTTTAATCACACTCGCATGCAACAAGCGAGGCGACGAGCCCACAGCCGAGAAAGCCTATGCCATGCTTGAACGCGTGGCAGAACAGAACGCTCTTGGCAACAAACCGGCGGCGCTGGCCCTTGCCGACAGTGCCCTGGCCCTGAACCCCGCCGACACCACACGCTGCTGGCTCATGAGCGAGAAGGCCGTGACGCTTGTCGACATGGGGCGCATGGCCGATGCCGTGGGTGTGGCCCAGGGCGCTTATGCCCTTGCCCGCAAGCTTCACGATGTGGAGGCCATGCTCAACCTGCGCGGCACGATGGGCATAGCCTACAGACGGCAGGGCATGACCGACTCGGCTCTTGTGCAATATAAAGAAGGTATAGACATGGCGCTCGCGGAGCAAAACACAGAATATGAGATCTATCTTAACAACTGCGTCACGGTGCTCTACTCTGAGAGCAACCGCTTCGACGAGGCGCTCCACTATGCCCGTAAGACCGAGAAGGCAGCCGCAGCAGCCAACGACACCGTTCAACGCCTATCGGCAAGGGCCAACATCGGCGGCATCTACATGCGGCAGAACAACTACAAGGCGGCGCTCCACGCCCTGCTGCCTTGCTGGCCCGAGGTGAAGAGGGTGGGGTATAACGTGCTCACGCTGAAGTTTTTGTCCGTCATCCTGAAGTCGTACAGCTCCCTGGCCGATTATCAAGCCGTCGACAAATACATGAGATATGCCGACCGCGTGATGGCAGGCATGGCAACCAACAGCAACGGCGTGCTGGGCATTCTGGAGGTCAAGGCCAGCCTGCTTGGCGCACAACACCGCTACAACGAGCAGCTCGCCCTGATAGACAGCATCATGGCCTCGGGCGCACAGAACCAGGCCATGCCGCTGGAGAAGATGCTGCGCATGAAAGCTCTCTGTCTGGAGAAGATGGACCGCAAGGCTGAGGCGCTGACGCTCATGAACAGGGCTTTCAACCTGCTCGACTCGGTGAAGCAGAGCGACATAGAAAAGAGCATGACCGAGTTCTCGGTAAGATACAAGACGCTGGAGACGGAGAAAGCCTTGGCAGAGCAGAAGCAGCAGACGGCAGAGAAAGCCAACCAGGTGCTGTGGCTCGTGGTGGCCGTGGCGGTGCTCGCCGGCGTGGTGGTGCTCATGCTCTATAAGCGGCGCATTGCCGCCCAGCGTGCCTTGCTGCACGAGAAGCAGAGCTACATTGACGGTCTGGAGAACGAGCGCGAACGCATTGCCAAGGAGCTTCACGACGGTGTGTGCAACGACATCCTGGCCTCCAAACTGCTGCTTGCCACCGACAGCCGTCAGGCAGAGGCTTATCTTAATGACGTGTGGCGCAACGTGCGGCAGCTCTCACATGAGCTCATGCCGCCAAGCTTCGAGAACGTGACGCTCGACGCCGCCGTGCGCTCTTATGTGGCGACCGTCGGCAACAACGCCAGGAACGACGTGAAGCTCCATATCGACAGCTCCTTTGCCTGGCAGCTGTTGCCCCAACGGGTGGCTTACGAGACCTACCGCATTGTTCAGGAGGCAACGGGTAACGCCATAAAGCACGGCAGCGGAAGCATAGACATCTCGCTCACGGTAAAGGACGACATCCTGCGGGTGAGCATCGTGAACGCCGTGCCCACAGCAAGCGCCGTGGGCAACCCTGACAGTGCCAGCAACCCCGCCGACAGCCCGAGACAGCCCCACGGCAGCGGCATAGGCCAGCAGACGCTACAGAAGCGTGCCGACCACATAGGCGCCAAGCTCACCGTAGAGGCCGTGGGCACACACCACACGCTCACCCTCACGCTTAAGCTCCACACAGAAAAATCAACCGTAAAGCAAGCACAACAATGACAATTCTTATCGTCGACGACCACCCCATCGTGAGGAAAGGCATACACGCCTTGCTGGCTTCAGCGTTTGCCGACGCCGAGGTCATGGACGCGTCATGCCTGAAGGAGGCCGAAGAGGCATGCTCCACCCGCGACGTGAACATCATGATAACCGACCTCGACCTCAACGGCGAGAGCGGTCTGACGCTCATAAGGCGCGTGCGCGACATACTGCCAAGCCTTCAGATCGTCATCTACACCATGCACGAGGAGCCGTGGTCGGTGTGCCAGATTGCCGACATCGACACCGAGGGGGTGGTGATGAAGAGCGACAACGCCAGTGAGCTGGTCAAGGCGGTGAAGAACCTCAACGAGGGCAAAGGCCACTACAGCGCCACGTTCGTGCGTCTGCTCAACGGGCTGAAGCTACAGCCCGGCCGCTTGTCGGAACGCGAGCAGCAGGTCATAGACCTCACGGCAAAGGGCCTCTCTACCTCCGACATGGCAGCGCAGCTCGGCATCAGCGCCAACACCGTCGAGTTTCACCGCCGACGCATCATGCAGAAGCTCAACGTCGCCAACGCTGCCGAGATGATAAGACGCGCCACAGAGCTTGGGTGGAAAACAAACATCTGACAGAAACATGACAGACAAAAGGCTTTCACCCTTCCCGTCAGACCAACAGAAAATCTGTTTCCACTACGGAAAACCATAGTTCTCCCCCTACGGAAAACCATAGTTTTTGCGTTTTGAGCGGGGTTTACCCGAAAGAATAGATTTTATCTTTTATTTATTTTCGCTACCTTTGTAGAAGACAGTTTATTAATTTCCAAATTTTCATCTACATTGGTACCGATATAAAGGACAGCATCACCACGCGCGAAAAAGAGATCTTATATCTCCTTTCAAGAGGCTTGAACAGCAAAGAAATTGCGGCGGAGCTGTTTATATCTGCCCACACCGTAGAATATCATCGCCGACAACTGCTTAAGAAAACCAACTCTCGAAACATCGCACAGCTCATAGGAAACGCCTTCCGCATGGGCATCTTGTGAGCCGTCGGACGCGGCAGTTCACCCCAAAAGCCATAGCTGTTCCTTTTGTCGATAAAAACTGTTCTTGCTCGTGCTTGTGGAGAGGGTGTGGCTGAAAATTGATGTGTAGCTGAAAATTGATGAATGAAACCTCTATGACCCTTTAAATAGAACGCTTTCGTTAAGCCAGATGGGCAGAGCCAAGCTTGCTTGAGCTTTGCCATGGCGAGAAAACGTGCCATGAAATGGAACAAAAAACTTTAGCCATGCACAATGCGTCCACAAAACGTTAGTGCGTTTAAAAACTGCTCCAGTTACCAACACAATGCAGTAGTAGAAAAAACTAAACATTTGAGCCGAAGGAGAGGATGGCATATAACACTCTTCAAACTACACGATGAACAACAAAATTTTTGTAATTCCAGCGATGGCTATTATAGCCGCTGAGCTTGTATGCACCCTATGCAACGTAAACACCGCAAAGAAGCATGTGTCTGACATAAAGATGCAGGGAGGGACCATTGTGTCAGCAACGGGCAGTAATGAGGTTGCGTCGGCAGAGGTAAAGAACGGAAACGAAACAGACGTCACAAACAATTCAACTGGCCTTCAGCTATGGAGGATAGAACGTTGATAAAGAAGAGGGCGTTTTGACATTCATAAATATTGATTTGACATTCATAAATGTAAATTTGACATTCATACAAATAAATAAGAAATCCCCACATCCTGCACAGTTATGCAAGATGTGGGGATTGTCGTGTCTGGATATTCTGATGCTTAAGCTATGATGATGCTTGGGCATCTTCGTTTCTTGTCTTCGTTTTTTATCTGCGTTTTTTTGCGGCTGTCTCATTGTATGAGTTGTAGCGCCTTCTGCACGATGTGGTTGTTCTCGTTTATTATGCAGAAATACTGGCTCATGTCCCACAGGTCGCGAGCCACGAGCGCCTTGAGCTGCAAGCGGAGCTGTGGGAGCGTGCGCTTCAGCTCGTCGTCGTCCTTCGGCTTGACGTTGTCCTTGGCGGCATCGGCAAGGAGCGTGTCGATGACGTTTTGCGGTACCTCGTAGCTGTCCTTGAACTTGTCAAACGACGCATACTTTTTGCGCAGCTCCTTGCGGTGCGTGTCGATGTAACGCAGGCTGGCGTTTATGATGTAGCTCTTTGCCGAGAGCTGACGGTGGAACGGCGTGTACTGGGTTGTGTCGAGCGGCACAAAAAAGTCGGGCATGATGCCACCGCCGCCATAGACCACGCGGTGGCGTCGCAGGGTGTAACACTTTAGCGAGTCGGCAAAATGGATGCTGTCGGCGCTGTAGAGCTCGCCGTGCTTGAAGCGTTTTTCTATGTCCATGGCATAGGCGTCCTTGTCGCCCTTGACATACGGCTTCTGTATGCAGCGGCCGGAGGGTGTGAAATAGTGGGCGATGGTGAGACGAATCATCGAGCCGTCCTTAAACTCTATGGGGCGCTGCACCAGACCCTTGCCGAAGGAGCGGCGGCCTACCACCTGTGCGCGGTCCTGATCCTGAAGCGCTCCCGACACGATCTCTGCTGCCGAAGCCGAATATTCGTTCACCAGCACCATGACCTTGCCGTCAAGGAGCTTGCCCTTGCCGTCGGCGTTATATTCGTGTCGGCGGCTGGAGCGTCCCTCGGTGTAGACGATGAGGTCGTTCTTGTGAAGAAACTCGTTCACGATCTGTATGGCCGACTGCATGTAACCGCCGCCGTTCTCCTGAAGGTCGAGTATGAGGTCGCGCATGCCGTGCTGCTTGAGCGAGTCGACACCTTCCATAAACTCGTTATAGGTGGTGGCACCGAAGCTGCCTATGCGTATGTATCCCACCTTCGGGCGTATCATGTAAACGGCATCGATGGTTTTCACCGGGATCTTGTCGCGTGTGACGACAAACGTGAGCTTGTCGGCGATGCCACGTCGCACGACGGTGAGCTTCACCTTCGTGCCTTTCTTTCCGCGCAGACGCTTCACGATGTCCTCACGGCTCATCTTCACGCCCGCGATGGCTGTGTCGTTGACCGCCACAATGCGGTCGCCAGCCAGCACGCCCACCTTCTCTGACGGGCCGTTGAGCGTGGGTTGAATGACCATGAGCGTGTCTTGCGACATGTTAAACTGCACGCCTATTCCCTCGAACGACCCTTGCAGCGGTTCGTTCATGGCCTGTGTCTCCTTGGCTGTGGTGTAAGACGAGTGTGGGTCAAGCTTCTCAAGCATGCCTTTGATGCCGTCCTCCACGAGCTTCTGCTCGTCCACGGAGTCGACATAAAGGTTGCTGATAGCCATCTCTGCTATTTGCAGCTTGCGCATTGGGCTCTCATCGCCAAGGTTCATGCGCAGCTGAGCCATGGCGCTCACCCACACAAGCGAGAGCACAACAAGAGCCGTAAGCCGCTGGCCGTAAGATCTGCACATGCCGTAAGATCTGCACCTATCGCGCAATATATGTTCCATAATTATATGTTTCCTCAATTAAAAACTCAAAATTCAAAACTCAAAATTCAAAATTCAAAATTGAATAATTCCTAATCGGCGCAGCCGACAATTCTTGCTTAGGCAAGCGTCTCTACGAGCCGAGCGCAAAATTCAAAACTCAAAATTCAAAATTGAATAATTCCTAATCGGCGCAGCCGACAATTCAAAACTCAAAATTCAAAATTCAAAATTGCGTCTCCGCCTCTTCTGGCAGATCCTCCTCAATGACGAGGTTGTCGATGATGAAGTTTTGTCGTTCGGGCGTGTTCTTGCCCATATAGTAGGCGAGAAGCTTCTGCACCTGGTCGGTCTTGTGTAGCGTCACCTGCTCAAGGCGCATGTCGGGTCCGATGAAATGTACAAACTCATCGGGTGAGATCTCTCCCAGACCTTTGAATCGGGTAATCTCAGGGTCGGGACCGAGGGCGCGTATGGCAGCCGCACGCTCCTCCTCGCTGTAGCAGTAGCGCGTTATGAAGTCGCTCTTGCGCTCGCCCTTTGCCAGCTTCTTGTCGGCATCGGCAATGACCGCCTTGTCCTTGATCTTCGTGCGGCGGTTACGCACGCGGAAGAGCGGCGTCTGAAGCACGAACACATGGCCCTTCTTTATAAGCTCCGGGAAGAACTGCAAGAAGAAGGTTATGATGAGCAGACGGATGTGCATGCCGTCGACATCGGCATCGGTAGCCACGATGACCTTGTTGTAACGCAGGGTGTCGAGACCCTCTTCTATGTCGAGAGCGGCCTGGAGGAGGTTAAACTCCTCGTTCTCGTAGACCACCTTCTTGGTGAGACCGAACGAGTTGAGAGGCTTGCCGCGCAGCGAGAACACCGCCTGTGTGTTCACGTCGCGGCTCTTCGTGATGCTTCCGCTTGCCGAGTCTCCCTCGGTAATGAAGATGCAGCTGTCTTCCAGATTGTCGCCTTTCGTGTCGTTTAGGTGGATACGGCAGTCGCGCAGTTTCTTGTTGTGCAGGTTGGCCTTCTTTGCCCGTTCGCGGGCCAGCTTGGTCACACCGGCGATCGCTTTGCGTTCTTTTTCCGATTCCTGGATCTTACGCAGCAGGGCGTCCGATGTCTCTGCGTTCTTGTGCAGGTAGTTGTCCAATTCCTTCTTGATGAAGTCCCCGACAAACTTGCCGACCGAAGGTCCGTCCGGTCCCATGTCTTTCGAACCTAACTTGGTCTTTGTCTGGCTTTCGAACACTGGTTCTTCCACCTTGATGCTGATGGCTGCTACTACGCCGGCGCGAATGTCCGAGTATTCGAAGTTCTTGTTGTAATATTCCTTTATGACACGTCCCAACGCTTCGCGGAAGGCGGAAAGGTGCGTACCTCCCTGTGTTGTATGTTGCCCGTTGACGAACGAGTAATATTCTTCTCCGTACTGGTTACTGTGGGTAATGACCACTTCTATGTCTTCTCCCTTCAGGTGGACGATCGGATATAAAGGCTCTGTCGTCATGTTCTCGTTCAGCAGGTCCACAAGGCCGTTGCGTGAATGGAACTTCTTGCCGTTGAAGACAATCGTCAGTCCGGAGTTGAGGAACACGTAATTCTTCAGCAGACTCTCGATATATTCGTCTTTATACTGATAATCCTTGAATATCTCTTTGTCCGGGATGA
>OMBL01000299.1_pt1 | contig 23636 bp, 29 predicted proteins | sample 1644871 | NCBI WGS metagenome assembly OMBL01 (sample SAMEA103958115, study PRJEB25191) | human gut metagenome | biome: human-associated habitat [ENVO:00009003]; feature: intestine environment [ENVO:2100002]; material: feces | place: Germany | collected 2013/2015
TATGCAAAATATCTCAGAGAGGGGCTTGGCGGTGTGGCTGTCGACAAGAAGAAAGCCGCGGAGGTGGAGAAGATGGCACTTAAACCCGACTATCAGGACCGTCTGATGAAACTCGTTGCCGACACATGGCTTGCCGACGAGGAAACACAGCAACCGCCGGTCGACATATTTGTCAACCCGACTCCGGAAACCATTGTCGACACAACAGTTGATATGTGATTGGAGTCATCCAATCGTCTCAATGATTCGGCGGCAGCGTTCAGCGGTGGCTGACGAGGATTTTCTCGCTTAAAATCAATTCCTTGTCCGACTTCAGCGTCGCAATATAGATGCCCTCGGGTAGTTGCGCCACGTTTATTGCAGTCATCCCGTCTTCCATAGTGGCGGCTGCGACAATGCGCCCCGACGTGTCGGCAAGCCACGCGGTGAGTCTGTCGGGATTGGGTGCGTTGAAGTAGAGATTGTCGGCCGACAGGCGCAGTCCCGGGCTGTCGGGATTTATACTTTCTGCCGAGCCAAAGCTGAAGTCGAAATCATCACGGCGGAATTCATAGTGGAACCGGTCGTTTGTTTTCTGCATGAATTCCAATTCAACGACATATTCAGGCATACAGGCGCACTCATTTAAGTTCGGGTTCATCATGTCTGCCTCAAACGGTCTGCTGCCGATGAATCCAATCCCTTCAATGGCAAAAAGACTTTCGGAAGTAGCCCCGTTGAGGGTTGCAAAAAATGCCTTTCGCTTTTTTCCGTTGACCTCCACATATTTAATCCCAGTGATGGTGATGTATGGCTCGTCTGCTGCAAGTCTGTATGTATCACCTATTTTCCAGTCAAAATCATAGATGAGACGCTCTTCCAAAGCGTCCTTGTCGTAATAATTGTACATGTCTATGCTAGTCCCGTTGGGCACACGTCTGCCTATCGCATATATCCGTTTGCCCTCTTCTCTGACGAAACCATAAACCATAGCGTCCTCTTTCTGAAAGTCGACAGTGGCATATCTGTAGCAGACTTTATAGGTTTTGCTGTTTATCAAGGTGTCGCCGGAGAGCTGCAGGTAGTAGCTGCCTTCTTTTAGAGGGTAATACGTCCATTTGTATCCCCACTCCACGCCTTCTCTGACCAATGGTGTGTAACTGTATCCAACCGGATTTTCTGCATAAATGGCGATGCCTGCGATTGCAGACAGCAACGAAAACAATAATACTTTCATAACACTTTGTTTTTGAATACTTCAAAGGTACTGTTTTTTCAATTGTGGCACAGCTGTTTAGTTCGGGGGATAGTTAAAAAATCATAAAAAACAGTGCTGGAGGCGACGAGCTTTAGGCGGTCTCGCCGCTACTGCGCTTGCCGCTCGATTCGCTCAATCAGGGCTGACCGGAGGTCGGCACGCGGGTCGGTGAGGCCGAGTTTTGCGCTGGCTCGTGATGTTGCCTTTTTTCCTTAGTGTGGATGAATTCCAGAGCCTTTTTTTGTCGATGCCGAGAGCGTCAAGCACGCTGCGTTGCGCACTTGCTCAGAGAGTTGCAGTGTCTGTCTGAACTGGACACTGATCAGAAATGGTCTGAGCAAGTCGCCAACTTGTTCCGTGGGGCCATCCCAGAGAGAAACACCAATCCGACAGATGTCATCAGCAAAGCCTCATGGCTGGACAAATTGGATAGTTTACTCAAACTAAATGTCAGCAAACTTGGTGAGAAGTTCGAAACCTTAAAAAATGGATTGATAAAATGTGGTGACTACATTTTCAATTTCCTGGAAGACCCAATGGTTCCATCTGACAACAACGCTAGCGAACGAGGTATACGCAAGTTGAAAATCAAATTGAAAAACTCATGTACATTCCGTTCTGACTTTGGAGCTGATGCATTTCTTGAACTACATTCAGTAGTCGAGACAGCAAAGAAACACAACCAAACACCTTTTAATGCAATTCAAGCCTTGTTTGAGGTTTGACGATTCGTCATGCTCCTACCGCTGAATAGTTACAACAAGTCGTGAGAGTGTGTTAAAAGTGGGGCTGATAGAGATGAAAAATAGAATTTTGTATCGTTGGTTGGAAACAAAATATTATCTTTGTACCATAACTCAAGAAGAAATGGGCATCAACAAACTAAAAGTGGTGTTGACAGAAGAAGCACAAGCCTTCTTGGATGCGCAGCCATTCAAAGCTCAGCAGAAGATATACTACAATATCTTCAAGGTTGAGGAAGGAGTGTGAAAGTTGACATCTTCAAGAAACTGGAAAATACCGAGATATGGGAGTTTCGAACCCTCTACAATGGTATATGCTACAGGCTTTTCTCCTTTTGGGATACTGAGGAAGAGACCTTGGTTATTGCCACACATGGCATAGTCAAGAAAACACAGAAAACACCGCTAAAGGAGATTGCCAAAGCGGAAGAGTTAAGAAAAGAGTACTTTAACAATAAAAAGAAATAGCATTATGGCACAGATGAAATTGACACCAGCAGACAATATGAAAGATAAACTTTGGGGTAGAAGAGGAACACCAGAGCGTGAAGCAATGGAAACTAAACTCAAAGAAGATGTGAACGCCTATATTGTAGGCGAAGCCATACGCAAGGCTCGATTGGCACAAAACCTCACGCAAGAACAACTTGGTGAACGTATCGGTGTGCAGCGTGCTCAAATTTCAAAGTTGGAGAAAGGTACAAGTGTTATCACATTGCCAACAATGAGTCGTGTATTCCAAGCTTTGGGTATCGCAACAGCCACTCTTGATTTGGGTATTGCAGGCAAGATTGCGTTGTGGTAAGATAATTAATAAACAAAACCTGAAATATATATCATCATACCCTCTAAGAAAGATGAAATACAACAATATAGATTATCAAAGATGTGTTCTTATATGCATGGTCGTGATGATACACATCGTGAATTTCAGTACACTAATAATCTGATTTGTTTAATTGTGAATTCATTTTTTTAAATTTAGTTATTGCTGATTTTCCAATGCCCACCCCTGTCAGATCCTATGCGTTGAATAATACCTTTATCAACCATCATCTTCAGACGACGCTTCACACTACTTTCATGAAGTCCCATTTTGTGTGAAATTTCGCTTCTACTTATTTGTGGCTTTTCCTTGATCAGTTCTAAAATCATTTTTATCTGGTCGCTTTCTGGTCGCTTCTGGTCGGATATAGTCTTTTCTTGCCCTTCCTCCAATACGTTAGCCCACACAGAGGCTTTCATGATGAAAGCGACCAGATGATATTGAGGTTCCTTCGTGCCGATGGCAGAAAGCTCACGACACATACGGTCAACTCCTTCACCGAACTCCTTTACATAGTCGTAGGCTTTCAGGTACTCGGCTATCTTGGGATTACGGGAAAAATGGGTGTGGCGGATAGGTTCACCCGATAAACATTGGGGATTATCGGGTGAGTCCTTTTTTCTCTAAAAACTTTGGCATTATCAAGTAAAAAGTGTACTTTTGCTGCAAAAATATGTGTCTTGACACAAAAATTTTCAACGAATGATGTATTTTGAACGCAAGGAATATCTAAATAAGCTCATCTCTGCCGAAGGCAATGGGATGATAAAGATTATCACAGGCATCCGCCGATGTGGTAAATCCTTCCTTCTCTTCAACATCTTCCGCAAGCATTTGCTTGAAAGAGGTGTTACGGAAAATCATATTATACAAGTAAATCTTGAAGACCGCAGAAACAGGAAGCTCCGTGACCCAGATGCGCTCTTAGAGTATATAGATGCTCAGATAGTTAATAAGGAGAAGTATTACATTCTTCTTGATGAGGTCCAGATGGTAAAGGAGTTTGAGGATGTGCTCAACTCTTATCTCCATGTGGAGAATGCTGAGGTGTATGTTACAGGTTCCAATGCTCGTTTTTTGTCAAAGGATGTAATCACAGAATTCAGAGGCAGAGGTTGGGAAATCCGCATTCATCCATTGAGCTTTTCTGAATACTATGAAGTTGTGGGTGGTGAGATGCAACAAGCTTTGGAAACTTACTATCTTTATGGTGGCTTGCCTGCCGTTGTACAGATGGGAAGCCCTGAAGCCAAGCAGAACTATCTTCGAGAGATTTATGAGACCGTTTATCTGAAAGATGTATTAGATCGTAATCGCTTGAAGAATCCTGAGGGCATGAAAGAATTGGTACGTCTTCTTGCATCTACGATAGGTTCTTGTACCAATGTCTTGAAAATCTCCAATACGTTCAAGTCGGTTGGTGGAGTAGATATAAGTGTTAATACTATCAGCAAGTATTTGGAATACCTACAGGATTCCTTCGTTATCAGCGAGGCATTGCGCTATGATGTGAAAGGTCGCAAGTACATTGGCGCTGGAACCAAGTATTACTTCGAGGACATCGGCATCCGAAATGCAGTTCTTGATTTCCGACAGATAGAATACACTCATATTATGGAGAATGTTATCTATAACGAGCTTCGCAAACAAGGCTATGGCGTGGATGTCGGCGTAGTTGAGAGTTTTAGGCGAGATGAGAATGGCAAGCTGCAGCGCCAGAATCTTGAGATAGATTTCGTGGTGAACCGTCATGATGAACGCCTCTATATCCAGTCGGCTTTCGCCTTGCCTGATAAGGAGAAGGTAGATCAGGAGCAGGCTTCTTTATTGAATGTAAACGACGGCTTCCGCAAACTGATTATTGTAGGGGATAGATATCATTCGGGGTATAATGAAGAGGGCATTCTGATGATGAGTCTCTCCGATTTCCTCTTGGGTAAGGGAGGCTAAGAATAGATGGGCTTGAAGAAAATATCAAGAGTTCTATATTGGTGCAAATTAAGCATGTTGAAACATGCTTCTTGTGTGCCTTCACATTTATCTTTTTCGCCTTTGTATCAAAAAAGATTCTGAAAACAATACTCTGTTAAATCTAATGTAATCGTTTGAAAATGAGAGAGTTAATTAACGTAATATAACTAATAAAATTTGGTTAAGTGGCTGATTATCAGTAACTTTATAGTGCACTAAACTTAAAGTAACATGACATCAGAACCACTCAACCAATATACGGAAATCTGCAGAGATGCTATCAAAAGTTCATCTGCAAAGTTAAGCAAAACTTTCGAGAATCTACTCTTGGAAATACTTTTATTGTACATGACGATACAAAGAAAGATAAATTTCATTCAGATGGAGCACTACGGCACCCATTGCGAGCAGACCTACAGAACGAACTTCAACTCATGGCAAGCACATACATCGCTAGATTAATTTTTGACAAGAGTCGAAGGATACCGAACCGAAAGTTAATTAGTCATACTGTCAAAGAACTCTTTGGCTGGCGGCGTAAAGCCGCTTAGCCGTTATCTCAAATTTTAACGAACTATTGAAACAAGAGCCTGTCTGATATTTTCATAATGGCTACTTTGCCTTGAACAAATGTTTTAGTTGTATCTATTTTCTTCGCATACAATACGTTCAGAAACATACTCATTATGATGGATAGTTATGTTTTCATTTTTTTGAATAGCTTGAGTTTTACTTTAGTTGTCCGAGCCATTTATTTACACACCTTATAGCTCTGTTTTTCCACTGAGCCCTATCTTGTCGAAGGCTTGTCGAAGTATAAAACAAAAAAACGACATAACTCGTTGCATTACAACTTGCTATGTCTTTATTAGTTGCGGAGGCAGGACTCGAACATGCGACCTCCAGGTTATGAGCCTGGCGAGCTACCAACTGCTCCACTCCGCGATATTAACCAAAACAAATCAAAAAACACATCAAATAGAGCGTTAAGCAATTGTTGTATTTCTGAATTGCGATGCAAAGGTACTGCTTTTATTTGAAACAACAAAACTTTCAATAACAATTTCATAAAATTCCACATATTCTTAATCTAAATCAAGCATTTTATTAATAAGCATAAGGTCTTTTTGAACTAAAAACAGATTACACCTTATTATAATGATAGATTTTCCACTTTTTTGTAACATGAAAGACAAGAATGAAAAGAAGAATATGATTAAAAGGCTATGAGTTTAAAAAGATGATGATTAAAAAGGAAGATAAAAGATAAAAGATAAAAAACATGAAAAGAAAAAGGTAAAAGACAGAAGATAAAGATAAGAGGTAAAAATAGGAAATGGAGAAGATGGAATGGTGATGGTGATGGAGAAGATGGAATGGATATGATGATGGAGAAGGAGTAAGAATAAAAGATATGAGCCGATGATGAGAAGCCGTGAAACATTAAGCGTTGTCAAAAAAAGCGGAAACTTCATAATAAAATAAGTAATTGCTTCTCATAATCGATTTTTTACACTACCTTTGTAGTCGTTTTATAAAACAACATTTTTAATGATAAAAATTGAAGATCTCGTCCAGCTGAAAGCGTTTGCTCGTCAGGACGGGGCAATATTATGCCTTCTGTGGTTCGTTAGTTTTCTGGCAATCATGTATATGCCAGAAAGCGGCCTTGGCAACATCCTTGCCCTTCTGACCCCCATCCTTGTCGGTTGGCGTCTGTGCGCTTTTCGCAACTATGCCCTTGGAGGCTACATTTCGTTCCGACGGAGCTATGGCTATTGTGTTTACACCTTTGTCTACTCGTCGATGATTTTTGCCCTTGGCCAGTACCTTTACTTTAAGTTTCTTGACCATGGCACGTTCTACGCCATGCTTGCCACATCGGCAGCAACGATGAGCGAGGTGTATCGTCAGTCGGGCCTGTCGACACAAGACATCGACTCCACCCTTGCCATGATGAAAAGCCTGTCGCCCATACATTGGGCCTTCCTCTTCATGATGCAAAATTTCTTTGTGGGTTTTGTGTTGAGCTTGCCTATCGCTGCCGTGTGCAGAAGGAAGCACCATTAAGACAAGACGACGGCATGCAAGAATCATAAAAAAAAGAAGCACGCCGCAGACAAAGATAAGAACAAAAAGATAAAGATAAAAACAAAAACATCATAACGCAACAAACACAACCGACGCTCTGCATGTTGATGACATGCAAGCCACGATAAAACATGTAAAAGATATGGATATTTCTGTAGTCGTACCCTTATACAATGAGGAAGAGTCGCTACCCGAACTCTACCGCTGGATTGAGAAAGTGATGAAAGCCAATGGCTTCAGCTTTGAGGTGATATTTGTAAACGACGGTTCCACCGACAACTCATGGCAGGTCATTGAGGACCTGAGCAAACAGTCGGAGAACGTTAAAGGCATAAAGTTCCGCCGCAACTACGGCAAGAGTCCCGCCCTCTACTGTGGCTTCAAAGAAGCACAGGGTGATGTGGTTATAACCATGGATGCCGACCTTCAAGACTCTCCCGATGAGATTCCCGGCCTTTACAAGATGATCACCGAGGATGGCTACGACCTCGTGTCTGGCTACAAGCAGAAACGTTATGATCCGCTGTCGAAGACTTTACCCACAAAGCTGTTCAACGCTACAGCCCGTAAGATCAGCGGCATTCACAACCTCCACGACTTCAACTGTGGTCTCAAGGCCTACCGTCGCGATGTGATCAAGAACATCGAGGTCTATGGCGAGATGCACCGTTACATCCCGTACCTCGCCAAGAATGCCGGTTTCGACAAGATTGGCGAGAAGGTCGTACACCATCAGGCACGCAAGTATGGCAAGTCGAAGTTTGGTCTCAACCGCTTCTTCAACGGTTACCTCGACCTCATAACGCTGTGGTTCCTCAGCAACTTTGGCAAGAAGCCCATGCATGTGTTTGGCTTCATGGGCACCATGATGTTCATTATCGGCTTCATATCAGCCTTCATTATTGGTGCCGACAAGCTGTGGTGCCTGTCACAGGGCATACCTCAGCGTCTCGTCACCGACTCGCCCTATTTCTTTATCGCCCTCACGATGATGATGATAGGCACACAACTGTTCCTTGCGGGCTTCATTGGCGACCTTGTGAGCCGTTCATCACAGAACCGCAACGACTACCAAATAGAAAAGACACTGAAATGCGTAAAACAATAACATGCGTCATGGCGGCCAGCGCCTTTGCAGCAATGCTCGGTGCCTGTTCGTCGATAGACTGTCCGTTGAACAGTAGGGTCATGACCACCTGCAAGTTTGACCAGGTCTTCAATGACACCCTCACCGTGTCGGTGAAGAGGTCTGACGGCAACGACTCGGTGCTCATGAACCGTCTGTATGATGCCGACAGTTTGGCCATACCCATGAGTTATAACCACGACAGCGACATGCTCTACTTCGACTTCATTGACAAAGACACGAAGAAGCACGTCTACGACACCATAACGGTAAGCAAGACCAACCAACCCCATTTTGAGTCGGTCGACTGCAGTCCGATGGTTTTTCATGAGATTACCGACGTCAAGCACACGTCACACAAGGTAGAATCGGTAAAGATAAACAACAGTTATGTTACATACGACACACAGAGAGCACACCTCATCATCAGTCTTAAGACAGCCCAATAGGCAACACGCAGACTCCCCCACCCTGCTCCTGCGCCCACTTGGCCTCGCCCTGTTGCTGATGCTCATGACCGTCAGCGCCATGGCCCAGCAAGGCAACGGCACAAAGAACATCGTGCAAGAGAAAGACACCGTGAGCTTGTTTCGCGGTGTGTCTGTGTCTGCCGACCTTGTGGGCATAGCACAGTTGGCCTTCAGCGATTACGGACAGTATGAGGCAGCCGCAAGAGTGAACCTACGCGACAAATACTTCCCCATCGTGGAGGTGGGATTGGGCAAGGCCAACTCAGAAAACGTAACTACGAAGATGACCTATAAGACCAGCGCGCCATACCTGCGCGCAGGTGTCGACTTCAACCTCATGAAGAACAAGCACGACGACTATCGCGTGTTTGTGGGTGCTCGTTACGCCCTCACCTATTTCAAGTATGATGCGTTCACCACCGGTCTGAAAGACCCCGTGTGGGGCGACGATGCCGACTACAGGATAGAGGGAGAGAAATGCAACTACCACTGGCTTGAAGGCGTCGTTAGCGTTGACGCCAAGATATGGGGTCCATTGCGTTTAGGTTGGAGCGTCCGTTACCGTAAGCGCCTGTTTTACAGCGACGGCGAAGCCGGCAACTGCTGGTATGTACCTGGCTACGGCAAACAGGGAGGCACACGCCTTGGTGGCACATTTAACGTGACGATAGAGATATAAAAATAACAGAATGAAAAGCAAAAAAAATATTTTTCGCGTCATCTTCCTGTTGCTGCTCATAGGAGCAACAATAAAGATTGCCTGTTCGCAGCACAACACGCCCTACCAGCATAATGAGGGCATGATTTTCGGCACCGTCTACCACATAACCTACCAGTATGGCGAAGACCTCAACAAAGACATTCTGGCAGAGCTTCAGAAAGTTGACGACGCCTTGTCGATGTTCAACAAGCAGTCGGAGATAACAAAGGTCAACAACAACCAAGACATCGTCGTGGGACGCATGTTCAAGGAAGTGTTCACCCTCGCCGAGATGGTGTCAGAAGACACCAATGGAGCCTTCGACATAACGGTGGCGCCGCTCGTCAACGCCTGGGGCTTCGGCTTCAAGAACGGATCGATGCCCACCAAGCACACCATCGACAGCTTGCGCACGTTCGTTGGCTTTGACAAGGTGAGCATGAAAGACGGCCGCATAAAGAAGGCCGATCCACGCACCATGCTCGACTGTGGTGCCATTGCCAAAGGTTACGGCAGCGACGTTGTTGCCGACTTTCTGCGTCGCAAGGGCATTGACAACTTCATGGTAGAGATTGGCGGAGAGGTGGTGACCTGCGGCATCAGCGAGAAGCGTGTGCCCTGGAAGATTGGCGTTACCAAGCCGTCTGACGATCCCACAAACACGAACCAGGAGCTACAGACCGTGCTCAACATCACAGACCGCGCCATGGCCACCAGTGGCAACTACCGCAATTTCTATTTCAAGGGCGGCAAGAAATATGCCCACACCATAGATCCGAAAACAGGACAGCCCGTGCAGCACAGTCTGCTCTCTGCCACGGTCATCGCCGACCGCTGCGCCACCGCCGACGCCTATGCCACCTCATTCATGGTTATGGGCATGGAGAAGGCAAAGAAGGTGCTGGAGCGCAACCCCAAGCTCATGGCCTACTTCATTTACGCCGACCACAAAGGCAACTATGCTGTGTGGTACTCGCCTTCGATGAAAGGCAAGATTGTTGAAGAACAGCAATAAACAGCTTTGAAAGACCGCGTAGACCTTATATGTCAGCAGATGATGTCGTTGCCTCTCTTCCTCGGCATGAGCAGCAACGACATCAGCAACCTGCTCACCACCTTCCCTATAGCCTATCATGTTTATGGCGACGGCAAGGTGGTGGCGCAGGCCGACACGGCGTGCAACTCGCTGATCTTCCTTGTAAGAGGCAAGATGCGCGTCAGCACCACCGCCGACGACCATGGCTACACCATAGAGGAGCTGTTTGAAGCCCCTAACGTGGTACAGCCCGAGCGTCTGTTCGGCATCTCCCCCCGTTACACCCGCACCTTCACTACAGCCGGACAATGTGCCGTCATGTGCATTGCCAAGAATGATGTAGTGAAGCTCTCCGCCACTTACGACATCTTCCGCATAAACCTCCTCAACCTGTTTTCCACCCAAGCCCAACGTCTGGCACGCATACCGTGGCGACATGTCAACGACAGCAGGCGGGCACGCATAATCCATTTCATTTCCAGCCGCTGCCTGCTACCCACAGGCCACAAGACGGTGAAAATCATGAAGTCGCGCTTGGCACACATGCTCAACGACAGTCCGCGTGCCGTTGCCGCCGAGCTACGACAGATGGAAGCCGAAGGACAGATCATGTTGAAACGGGAGACGATAGAGGTGGAAGCATTGGAAAAATTGTCTTTCAGCCAACGCGCCTAACTTGCAATAAAACGACACGAAATAGGCACAAAAAAGGCACAGAAACGACGTAAAGGCGACGTAAAGGCAACACAAAGACAAGACAAATACAATTTTAGTTAAAATCTTGAACATTAAGCTCTCTCCACGCTGCAAATCTCTAAGAAAATTGCTAAATTTGCAGTATAATTATAGCATTAGGAATTTTACAAGTATGTGCAAAGATAACAAAGAGAACTTGAAGAAAACGAACCCATTTTTTGAAGCATATAAAACGCCGCACGACACCGTGCCCTTTGACCGCATAAAGCTGGAGCACTATGAAGAAGCATTTATGGAAGGCATACGCCGTGACGACGAAGAGATAGAGAAGATCATCAACGACCCAGAGGAGCCTACATTTGAAAACACCATCATCCGTGTGGATAACGAGAACGGAGAACATTATTATGACCTCCTCGACCGCGTGTCCAACGTGTTCTCATGCATGCTCAGCGCCGAAACCAACGATGCGCTCGACGAGCTGGCGCAGAAGATGAGTCCCATTCTGACCAAACACTCAAACGATGTACGACTGAACAAAAAGCTCTTCGAGCGCATCAAGCATGTCTATGAGCACCATCGTGAGCTCACCCCCGAGGAGCAGATGCTTCTTGACAACTGCTATGACGGATTTGTGCGTAGCGGTGCCCTCCTCAGCGATGCCGACAAGGAAAAGCTGCGCACCCTGACAGAAGAGGCAAGCATGCTGTCATTACAGTTTTCACAGAACCTGCTGAAGGAGAACAAGGCGTTCAAGCTACACATCACAGACAAGGCACAGCTCGACGGACTGCCAGACACCGCCGTGGAGGCAGCAGCACAGAACGCGAAAGAAGAAGACATGGAAGGCTGGGTCTTCACCCTCGACTACCCCAGCTACTCGCCGTTCATGACCTACTCCACACAGCGTGACCTCCGCCAGCAGTTGTATATGGCAAAGAACACCGAGTGTACTCACGACAATCCCGAGAACAACCTCGAGATCTGCAAGCGCATCGTGAATCTGCGCCGCGAGATAGCACAGCTGCTCGGCTTTAACACCTATGCCGACTATGTGCTCAAGCACCGCATGGCAAGCAACACCGCAAACGTGTATAAGCTGCTCAACGACCTCATTGACGCTTACAAGCCTACAGCCGTGAACGAGGTGAAGGAGATTGAGGAGCTGGCAAAGAAGCAGGAAGGCGAAGGTTTTGAACTGAAGCCTTGGGATTTCAGTTTCTATTCGCACAAGTTGCAGATGGAGCGTTACAACCTCGATGCCGAGATGCTGCGCCCCTACTTTGAGCTAAAGAACGTGATAAAAGGCGTGTTTGGGCTTGCCACCACCCTCTACGGCATAACCTTCAAGGAGAACAAAGACATACCCGTCTACCATCCCGACGTTAAAGCCTACGAGGTGTTCGACAAAGACGGCAGCAATCTCGCTGTGCTCTATGCCGACTTCTACCCGCGCAAGGGCAAGCAAGGAGGAGCATGGATGACAGAGAGATTGCTGCGCAAGGGCAACAATGTGCGTCCACATGCCAGCGTGGTGATGAATTTCACCAAGCCCACAGCAGAGAAGCCCGCCCTGCTCACGCTCGGCGAGGTGGAGACCTTCCTCCACGAGTTTGGCCACTCTCTTCACGGCATGTTCGCCAACACACGCTTCGAGAGCCTTAGCGGCACCAACGTGTGGTGGGATTTTGTGGAGCTGCCCTCACAGTTTATGGAAAACTACGCTGTGGAGAAACAGTTTCTTCGCACCTTCGCCTTCCACTACAAGACAGGCGAGCCCCTTCCCGACGAGCTGATAGACCGCATCGTGAAGAGCCGCAACTTCATGGCCGCCTACGGCTGTCTGCGACAGGTGAGCTTCGGACTGCTCGACATGGCCTACTACACCAAGCAGGAGCCGTTTACCGACGACATCATAACGTTTGAGAAGCAAGCGTGGGAGAAGGCAATGGTCATGCCACAGCTCCAGAACACCTGCATGACGGTGCAATTTAGCCACATCATGGCAGGAGGCTACGCCGCAGGCTATTACAGCTACAAGTGGGCAGAGGTGCTCGATGCCGATGCCTTCAGTCTGTTCAAACAAAACGGCATCTTCGACCAGACGACAGCCCAGAGCTTCAGAGACAACGTCTTGTCGAAGGGTGGCACCGAGCATCCTATGACGCTCTACAAGCGCTTCCGCGGCCAGGAGCCCACCATCGATGCTCTGCTTGAGCGAAACGGCATAAAGACCGCACATAAGAAATAACGTCATAACAACAACAGACAAACAACGATATGGAGACAACCGCACCCAAGAGCAACAGCCCGGAGAAGCAGAAACTCCTCGACCAGCGCTACCTGCGTATGGCCCGTATATGGGCAGAGAACAGCTACTGCAAACGCCGTCAGGTGGGCGCACTGGTGGTCAAAGACAAGATGATCATCAGCGATGGCTACAACGGCACGCCGAGCGGCTTTGAGAACGTGTGTGAAGACGAGGGCAACGTCACAAAGTCGTATGTCCTTCACGCCGAAGCCAACGCCATAACCAAGTTGGCCCGAAGCAGCAACAACAGCGATGGCTCCACGCTCTACATCACCGACTCGCCATGCATAGAATGTGCCAAGCTCATCATTCAGGCAGGCATCAAGCGCGTGGTTTATGCCAACAAATATCGCCTCACCGAAGGCATAGACCTGTTGGAAAGAGCCCACATTGAAGTGATACATCTAAACCCGGATGAATAACGATATGAAAAAGACAAACCGATACATGCCGCTGCTCATGGCCCTGTGCGTGGTGGTGGGCATACTGATAGGCAATTTCTACGCCAACCATTTCTCAGGCAACCGACTGAACATCATCAACTCGGGTAGCAACCGCTTGAGCAACCTCCTCCACATCATCGACGACCAGTATGTGGACAAGGTGAACATCGACTCGCTCGTGAACAACGCAATACCGCTTATCCTTGCCGAGCTCGACCCACACTCTGTCTACATCAGCGCCAAGGATGCGCAGGCAGCCAACGACGATCTCAAAGGCTCATTCACAGGCATAGGCGTTGAGTTCACCATACGTCAAGACACCATACATGTGCAGAACGTCATAAGCAACGGTCCGGCTGAACGTGCCGGTGTGCTCGCTGGTGACAAGATCATAAGTGTTGACGGCAAGCCGTTCGTCGGCAAGATCGTGACCAACGAGGAGGCCATGCACCGCTTGAAGGGCCCAAAGGACACGAAAGTAAAGATTGGCGTGTTGCGCTATGGCAGCAAGAAGCCCAAATATTTCACCATCACACGAGGCGAGATTCCGCAGAAGAGCATCGCCGCAACCTATATGCTTGATGACAAGACGGGCTACATACGCATAAAGAACTTTGGCGAGACAACATATCCCGAACTGCTCATTGCCTTGGAGCAGCTGTCGCAGCAGGGATTCTCAAACCTCGTCATCGACCTACGCGACAACACTGGCGGGCTACTCACATCGGCCATACAGATAGCCAATGAGTTCCTGCCCAAGAACAAGCTCATTGTCTACACCGAAGGACGCAAGTCGCCGAAACAGGAGTTTGCCTCCGACGGTCACGGCTCATACCAGAAGCTTCCGCTCGTGGTGCTCATCAACGAGGTGTCGGCATCGGCATCAGAGATCTTCGCAGGAGCCATGCAGGACAATGACCGTGCGACCATCATTGGACGTCGCTCTTTCGGCAAGGGTCTGGTGCAGCAGCAGATAGGATTCCCCGACGGCAGCATTATACGTCTCACCATCGCACGCTACTATACCCCCTCCGGCCGATGCATACAGAAGCCCTACTCTACAGGCGACGACAAGAACTACGAGCAGGACCTCATAACACGTTACCAGCATGGCGAGTTCTTCTCACAAGACAGCATCAAGCACCACGGACCGGCATATCACACAGGCATAGGACGAGTGGTTTATGGCGGTGGCGGCATCACCCCCGACATCTTCGTGGCAGAAGACACGTTGGGCATGACCTCTTATTATAAGGAGGCAAGCATGAGCGGTCTCATCCTGCAATATGCCTTCACCTACACCGACGACAACCGTCCGAAGCTCAACACTTACAAGGAGATGATGGAGATGGCAAGCTATCTGGCCAAACAGAACCTCGTCGACAAGTTTGCTACATACGCCGACAAGCACGGACTGAAGCGTCGCAACCTTATGATCAAGAAGTCACACAAATTGCTGGAGCGTTACATCAACAGCCGCATCATCTACAACATGCTTGACGAGAGTGCTTGGAACGAGTATATCAACCTTGGAGACCCCACCATTGAAGCAGCTCTCAAGGTGTTCCGCAACAACGCTGCGTTTCCCAAGAAGCCAGGTGCCACACATCAGGCTGCATCGGCAAAGAAAGTGAAGGGAAGAGTAAGAAAATGACGGAAACAACGTAATGGACAAGAACGATCTTAGAAAAGAGATAAGACAGCAGAAGCGACATTTCTCCAGCGAGGAGCTGACAGAAATGTCGCTTCATGTTATGGAGCGCCTCCTTTGTCATGACAGGATAAAGAACGCCAAGACGGTGATGATGTATTATTCGTTGCCCGACGAGGTTTTTACCCACGATGTAGTAGATGTGCTGCTTGAGCGCGGTGTCAAGGTGGTGCTGCCCGTGGTTACGGGCAACACGACGATGGAGCTACGCGAGTATAACGGTAAGGACGACATTGCCATAGGAGCTTTCAACATAGGCGAGCCAAGAGGCAAGCTCTTCACGCTATACGACGCCATCGATGCGGCAGTCGTTCCTGGCATGGCCTTCGACCGCCAAGGTCACCGTCTTGGACGTGGCAAGGGCTATTATGACCGTTTTCTCTCACAACACCCTAATATATATAAGATAGGTGTGTGCTTCGATTTTCAAAAACGCGAAACGATTCCTGCCGAAGACCATGATGTGAGGATGGAGGAGATTATTTAAGTGAAGAGTGAAGAGTGAAGAGTGAAGAGTGAAGAACGAAGAGTGAAGAACGAAGAGTGAAGAATTCATGTGCTTTTAAAAGTGAGAAGCCTTTACTATTGAATTCTTCACTCTTCGTTCTTCACTCTTCACTTAATAAGCCTTCTGGCTTATTAATAAATTCTTATGTCTGCAATGACCATGCCCCCCACTTGCGCATTTAGCCGTTTGACCAGTTGGGCACGCATCATTGTCAGGTCTTGTCTAAGAGCGGGATTCACAATCTTTACGAACAGCGTCTGGTTCTTGATAAACTTCTCTCGTGTATAAGACGCGACCATCTTGCCCACCACCGTCTCCCAAGAGTCGATAATGCGCTTTTGCTGCAGAGGGACCTCCAGTCCCTCTACACGCAAATATTTGTTCAGCAAATCGCTGATCGATTTTACATCTCTTCTAAACATCGCAAGTTTTTTCTTTTTATAAGCCCATTTCAAAACTCATAGCCATATCCCTTCTTCGACGGGAAACACCCGAAAGTCGTCTCAAAACGTTATGATTGGTATCGCGCTTCGGCCGAAACGAGACAAGAACTTTGAATTTTGAATTTTGAGTTTTGAATTTTGAATTGTTGCGGCAAAGCCGCAATTAGGAATTGTTCAATTTTGAATTAGGTAAATCAGAAAAATGATAAATCAAAATTTAAAAATCAAGATTATAAAAATCAAAATTTAAAAATCAAGATTATAAAAATCAGAATTCTAAAATCCATAATTCTATAACTCAAAATTCTATAACTCAAAATCGGCTGAAAGCCGATAATTCAAAAATCAAAATTCAAAACTCAAAACTCTCTTCAGCCTTTCTTTACCTTTAAGCATCCATCTTCCACATTAAACAGCTTATAGTCGAAAGAGCTGTTTTGCAGAATTTTGTCGAGATGGTCGCGATTGGTATCAGTAATGAAGATCTGTCCGAAGGCATCGCCAGAGACGAGACGCACAATCTGCTCCACACGTTGCGCATCGAGCTTATCGAATATATCGTCGAGCAAGAGCAGCGGTGTGGTCTGCGAAGCTGTGCGACGGAGGAAATCAAACTGTGCCAGCTTGAGCGCCAAGACGAACGTCTTGTTCTGGCCCTGACTGCCCTCACGCTTCATCATATATCCGCCGAGCATCATCTCCAGATCGTCGCGATGAATGCCATGGAGCGAGTAGCCCACAGCACGGTCTTTGAAGCGGTCACGACGTATGACGTCGAGCAGCGGACCACGCTGACAATGAGAGACATAAGAAAGCGACACCTTCTCGTTGTCGCCCGATATCACACTATAGATTTGCTGGAACACAGGCACAAACTCGTCCACGAATGCGCGGCGTTTCTCATACACCACCTCACCGTTGCGTGCCATCTCCTCCTCCCAGATATCAAGGAGCGCGGCATCAGGCTCTGCCTCCATCTTCAGCAAGGCGTTACGTTGCTGCAAAGCCTTGTTATAGTTGGTCAGGGCATCAATGTAGACAGCATCAAACTGAGAGATGACGATATCCATGAACCGTCGGCGTTCCTCGCTGCCACCCGAAATGACGGCCGTGTCGGCAGGCGACGCCATGATAAGCGGAATCAATCCGATGTGTTGCGAGAACCGCTTATATTCTTTCTTGTCGCGCTTAACATGTTTCTTCACGCCACGTTTCATGCCACAATAGATGTCTATCTCCTTTCCCTGTTCATCCTCATACAGACCTTCAATCATGAAGAAATCGCTGTCATGCGTGATGATCTGCGAGTCTATGGGGTTAAGCGAACTCTTACAGAACGACAGGTAGAAAACAGCATCGAGAAAGTTGGTCTTTCCCGCTCCGTTGTGTCCAATGAAGCAGTTCATCTTTGGCGACAAATCGAGCGTTGCCTCACGAATATTTTTAAAATTGAGTATCGTTATTTTTTTTAAAATCATCTTGACATAAGATTTTCCGCTGCAAAGTTAAATCATTTATAAATGAAAACGAAAGAAACGAGCGGTAAAAGTGGTGAAAACAGAAAAAAAGAGATAATAAATTTCAATATGTGAGATAAAATGATTAATTTTGCTGCGCTTATTACATGCGGTGGATCTTGCAACAAAGGGTCAACGCAAGAAAAGGACGAAAATAATAAAAAGAACAAAAGATAAATGACAAACACTAAGAATGTTGAAACTCTCGACGTGAACGAGAGAATCAAAAGATCTGAGGCTTTTGTAAACAAATACAAGATGCCTCTCGTTTTCGGTATCGGCGCACTGGTTGTTGTTATCGTAGCAGCCATTCTCGCAAACGTATTCTATTTCGGTCCCCGTGCCGACAAGGCAAGCACCGCTTTGGCCAAGGGTCAGGAATATTTCGCCAACGAGCAGTTTGACAAAGCCCTCAACGGCGACGGAGCAACATACATTGGCTTCGCAAAGATTGCCGACGAGTATAGCGGTACCGACGCTGCTAACCTCGCTAACCTCTATGCCGGTCTCTGCTACGCCAACCTTGGCAAATGGCAGGATGCACAGAAATATCTTGAGGAATACTCATCTGCAAGCGACATGATGGTAAGCCCCGCTGCACAGGCTGCCCTTGGCAACGCCTACGCCCAGAACGGCAACATCGACAAGGCTGTGAGCTGCCTTAAGAAGGCTGCCGACATGGCAGACAGCAAGGCAGAGGATGATACCAACAACAGCATCGCTCCCACTTTCCTCCTTCAGGCCGGTGAGCTGCTTGAGAGCCAGAACAACAAGGCTGAGGCTCTGAAGATCTATCAGGACATCAAGAAGAAGTATGTCAACTCACAGCTTGTTCAGAGCTACGAGATCGACAAGTATATCGAAAGAGTATCTGAATAATGGCTACAGCACTTCATAACCTCTCCGACTATAATATCGCCAATGTGCCCGATGCAAGCAACATGTGCTTCGGCATTGTGGTGTCAGAATGGAACGAAGAGATCACGGGCGCACTGCTCGACGGTGCCGTAAAAACTCTTGAGAAGCACGGTGCTCTGCCTGAAAACATACACGTCAAGACCGTTCCCGGAAGCTTCGAGCTTGTATATGGCGCTCACCAGATGGTGCTGCACGGCGGCTACGACGCAGTTATCATTCTCGGCAGCGTTATCCGCGGCGAGACACCCCACTTCGACTACATCTGTCAGGGCGTGACCTACGGCATTGCTCGTCTGAACACCATCAGCGAGATTCCTATCATCTACGGTCTGCTCACCACCGATGACCTGCAGCAAGCAAAAGACCGCAGCGGTGGCAAGTATGGCAACAAGGGTGACGAATGTGCCGTTGATGCCATCAAGATGGCAAAATTCTAAACTTTTCGATTATAATTCAATTTTATAAAGAAAAACGTAAGTCACGATAAAAAGGGGCGGAAACTTCTTGAAAGTTCTCCGCCCCTTTTTTATATATCGTATAAAAGACTTTTTTCTTGAGCAAGAGAAAAGAAAACTTTATCATTAAACGCCAAACATAAAAGACATGACATTGTTAGACCTGTTTAAGAAATATTCGGCAGATGAACTGCTCGCCACCATTGACGAGATGTTCCCCGACACAGAGAAATTTCACAACACGTTCCGTGAGGCATATAACCTCATGATGACGCTCACACCCATTGCCTCAAAGAAGAAGATAACATATAAGATCTTGAGCGACGAGGAGAACGATATCGAATTTTTCGGAGCTGAAGACAGCTGCTTCAACACCACATGGGAGGTGTGCCTCGCCAAGGAACTGGTGGTAGAAAAGGGTGTGGAGCTGAGCGATATCGAGATAGCGGCAAACAGCCTCGTCAACATGTGCCTTATAGGACGATGCCCACGCGCCTTCCTGCCACAGAAGCGTGAGCTGCTCAACGAAGCGGAACAAGAATAAGAAAATCAGCAAAAGCAACCATGATAAAAGAAAAGATAGAAAACATTAAAATCAGAAGCAAAAGCATAACACGACATCATCATTACAAGCAGCTGCTTATCCTCGGCATACCAATCATCATCGGACAGCTTGGCACCATCGTTCTCGGCTTCGCCGACACGCTGATGATTGGTCACCACAGCACCGAGGATCTGGCAGCCGCCGGGCTGGTAAACAACGTGTTCGGTCTGGTGTTGCTCTTTTATCTTGGCTTCTCTTATGGTCTGACCCCTGTCGTAGGCAACCTGTTTGGTAAGGGACGACATGACGAGATCGGAGTGAAGGTAAAAAACTCCATTGCTGCCAACATGCTTATCTGTCTGATCCTCATGACGCTGATGACCATCCTTTATTTCAACCTCTCGCGCATAGGTCAGCCCACAGAGCTGTTGGAGCTCATACGCCCCTACTTCATCGTCAACCTCATCTCGATGCCGTTCGTGGGAGTGTTCAACACCCTTAAGCAGCTGTTCGACGGCATCGGGCGCACCAAAGTGTCGATGTGGGTGATGGTGGCAGCCAACGGTCTCAACGTCTTGTTCAACTGGTTTCTTATCTATGGAGCGTGCGGTTTCCCCGAGTTAGGACTGCTCGGTGCCGGAATATCGACCATGGGTTCGCGCGTGGTCATGGCATTGGTGCTCGCAGGCATTTTCATGTATAAGGGCGACTTTAAGACATACCGCACAAACATGTTCGCAGGACATGTGAACCGTACCGACTTTGCTGAGATGAACCGTTTAGGATTGCCCGTGGCCCTACAGCTCGGCATGGAGACAGCTGCCTTCAGTCTCAGTTGCGTGATGGTGGGATGGCTCGGCACATTGCCGTTGGCAGCACATCAGGTAACAATAACCATCTCGCAGCTTTTCTACCTCATTCTCTTCGGAATGGCAACGGCCATATCCATACGCATAAGCCATTTTGCAGGACAGAACGACATTGAAGGGATAAAAGCCAACAGCAAAGACGGGTTCCGCCTTGTACTCTTCTGCTCGCTTCTCCTGTCCATACCGACTCTCATCTTTCGCAACCAGCTGGGAGCACTGTTCTCATCAAACGTGGAGGTGCAGCAGACCGTGGGCATGCTCATCATTGTGCTGATTATCTACCAGTTTGGCGATGGCATGCAATACACTTTTTCCAATGCTCTGCGTGGCATATCATGCGTGAAGCCTCTTGTGCCTTGCGCCTTCATTGCCTACTTCCTGGTTAGTCTTCCCTTAGGCTATGTCCTTGGCTTCATTGCCAACCTTGGCATCCTTGGCATCTGGCTCGCCTTCCCCTTCGGCCTCACCCTCGCAGGTGTGCTCTACTGGCAACGGTTCCGCAAAGAACTGAAGAAGCTGGAGGGAAGGAAGTGAAGAGTGAAGAGTGAAGAGTGAAGAATTCAATAGCCCTTTTAACAGTAAAAAGGCTTGCGCAAAGCACAATTTTAAATTTTGAGTTTTGAATTATGAATTATTGCGGCGAAGCCGCAATTAGGAATTATTTTTGAATTAGGAAAATTAGGAATTGAAAAATCATAATTCAATAATTCAAAATCGGCTTCAGCCGATAATTCAAAATTCAAAACTCAAAATACAAAACTTTAAAAGCGGTTTATTATGGAGAATCGTCATTAAACGCCATCATCCTCATCGGCCGGTGCATTGTCATCATCCTCATCGGCCGGTGCATTGTCATCGGCCGATGTGTCGAGCTGCGTGTCTTCGTAAATGCTCATTGCACCCGTGCGTGAGATCTTAACCACGATGGGCACGAAGCTGTCGCTCATGATGTCGGGTGAGCCAACGCTGGCAGCGAAATAGAGGTTGTTGTCTTTCACCTCGTTAAACACCACGCCAAGCAAAGCTCCGTTTCGGCCATAACTGTTGGATAGACATTTTGCAAAATCGGTTTTCACAAACGTGCGCTTAAAGAACAAAGAGCCATCAGCACGTTTTATCTCTACGGTTATGCGGTTGTCAAAATACTTGTTGCCTTGCTCATCGGCCACTAGAGGCAACGACTCGTCAGCCTTGCGCTCCATACTTATTATATAATGTGCGCCCAGCCAGTCAACCTCACGCTTCTGTGAGTAGTCGCCAACCTTCTGTGTCGATTTCTTTTTCACAACGACAGGTTTGGGAGCGATAATGTCGCCCTCAGCCTTCTTCTTGTCATCCTTGCAAGAAGAAAACAATGTCAGACCTCCAACCATCATCATGGCAAGGCCCATTCTGTAATATGACTGTTTAAGATTCATCACCGCAAAGTTAATAAAAATATCGTATAAAACCCAAAAAAAGGAAATAATGTTTTGTTTTTCCGCTCAATAGGCGTACCTTTGTAACTAAAGCGAACAAACAACATCTATTTTATCAGGAATGCGATATTTTTCATTTATTATAACAATATTTTTAGCCCTTCTTCTTACAAACTGTAAAAAGAAGGAGGTAACCATCGACACACCGAAGGTGGACACCATACCCATGCTCGTCACTCAGATACAGAAATGTTCGAGGCTCTACACCACCGAGTGTCACTTGCACAAGATCATTACCCACGACGACAAGGTGAGCCTACAGGGACAGTTTATGAAGCACGACTATAACATAGACCTCCCTCTCGGCAAACGCAAGATTGCCATCCCCATGGATGCTGTTGTTAAGGCATACATCGATTTCTCTGCTTTCGACTCTACAAGCGTCACGCGTCATGGCGACCACATTGAGGTGGTGCTGCCCGACCCCAAGGTGCAGCTCACAAGCACAAGCATAAACCACGAGGACATAAAACAATATGTGGCGCTCACACGCAGCCGCTTCTCTGACGAGGAGCTGACAGCCTATGAGCGACAAGGACGTGAGGAGATCATAAAGTCGCTACCCAGCCTGAACATCACATCACAGGCTCGCGAGAACGCTGCCAACATCCTCATCCCCATGCTGGTACAGGCTGGATTTAAGGAAACCAACATAACGATAACATTCAGAAAAGGGTTTAACCCCAACAACATCTCATCATTAATGGAAACAAGCACAGACCATGGCAAAAGAAAATAAAGGCATAAAAGGACTTATTGGCAACCTGCTGAGCCAAACCGTCATGTCGTGGACGCTCATAGCAGCAGCCGTGGCAGCAGCTGTGGCCGTGGTGCTGCTTCTCCACCATCTGAACAAAGGCAACAGCGTGGAGGTGGTAACAAACGACAAGATAGACATCACGCCCACACAGATAGAGCAGATCCGCAGCATCGGACAATGGGAGTTTCTGTCCATCAGCGACGAGGAGCTTATAGACACGGTGCGTCACGGGTTCTTCTCCGACGATGAGCTGGTTCGCATCTATTATGGAACATTGCGTCTGGGTCTTGACCTCTCAGAAGCCCGACCCGACTGGATTGTATCCTCTGGCGACTCTATAACAATGACGCTTCCACGCATCAAGCTCCTCGACAAACGCTTCATAGATGAGGGCCGCACACGTTCGTTCTTCGAGAGCGGAAAATGGAGCAACACAGACCGCGCCGCCTTGTATGAACGCGCCCGCAAGTCTATGATGAAGCGCTGCCTCACGCCAACCAACTATCGCACAGCGGAGCAGAACGCTAAAGCGCAGATGCAGAAGCTCATGTTATCGATGGGGTTCGGAAAGACCACCATCTTGTTTGACAAGGAGAAATAAAAGAAAGCAAAAGCGGTAAAAAGCGAAGCCCGCAAAACGAAACAAAGAAAACGAAAACGATAAAAAATGCGCTCAGCCTAACTGCTATTGAAGCAATTAGGCTGAGCGCATTCTGTTTTATAGAATCCCTAAAATCCGCAACTATCATCCAATACACGATTAAGGGTAGATTTATGAGTCGT
>OMBL01000301.1_pt1 | contig 23462 bp, 17 predicted proteins | sample 1644871 | NCBI WGS metagenome assembly OMBL01 (sample SAMEA103958115, study PRJEB25191) | human gut metagenome | biome: human-associated habitat [ENVO:00009003]; feature: intestine environment [ENVO:2100002]; material: feces | place: Germany | collected 2013/2015
TTTGGAATTCAGCGGTTATTTTTGTTTCTATATTTTGTTTATAGCCCTCAGCAGCTCCTGCACATTAACATGAGTATAAACCCTCTCCGTCAGCGACATAGCACCGGAGTGCCCGACGATTTTCTTTATCATCGTGGGAGATACTTCCTTTTCAGTAAGCATGGAAATGCAGGTGTGGCGAGTATCGTGCGGCTTGTGAGAGCAGCCTATGAGTTCCATGACAGGCGGAATCATAGTAGTTCCGATAGTCAAAATGGGCGCCCTCTGGAGTGTGCAGCAGATACTCACAGCCATCGTCATGCCACTTCCTGAAAAATGAGTAGGTCTTGTCCGCTATGGGAACTATGCGTATTCCGTTTTCAGTCTTGCTCTCAACGACATTGAAGTAATGCTCATCAATATGGACGTTCTCACGTTTGAGGTCAAGCAGTTCCGATACACGAACTCCGCTGTATATCAACATAAGTACGATTTGGACGTAGAGATTGTTCCGCTGCACCCAGAGTGCCTCGATTTCCTCATTACTGAACGGACTGCGGTCGGTTCGGTTAGGATTTCTGTTTTTGTATTTGAGTCTGAATACCGAACCGTGTAAATGCCAATAATACCCACAGAAAGTGAGGTATTGCACATGAAAAAAACACACGGATTAGATGATCGAGAGATGGAACTGGTGAAGCTGCTGATGGCAGACTGTCAGACCAACTTGTTGGTCTGAGCCACCGGGGACATTCAGGCAAAACTGAAAAAGCTGTTTGCCGGGACGATAGAGCAGATGCTCGAGGCAGAAATGGACGAACATCTTGGCTACGAGAAGAACTCCGTAGCCGGGAACAACTCCGGAAACAGTCGGAATGGTTACGGGAAAAAGACGATAATCAGCGATTATGGCGAGTGTGAAATCGCTGTTCCACGCGACAGAAACGGCGATTTTGAGCCTAAAGTCATTGAAAAGCGACAGACAAGAACCGACGAGATCGAACAGAAAATCATGCAGATACTGTACGCCGGCTGAACAAGTTCAGCTTAGGAATGTCTCAGCGTGACATTGAAGATACGTTAAAGCAGATCTACGGAACCGAAATTTCACAAGGTCTGGTTTCGCGGATAACCGACAAAATTCTGCCGGAGGTCAACGAGTGGCAGAACCGTCCTCTGGAGGCAGTTTATCCGGTAGTTTTCTTCGATGGGATCGTGTTCAATTCGCGCAAGGATAACAAAATTGTCACGAAATGCGTGTATTCTGTGCTGGGTATAAACATGGAGGGTCATAAGGAGATTCTCGGCACCTGGATATCGGAAAACGAGTCCGCGAGCTTCTATGCAAGCATATGTTCTGACCTCCAAAGCCGCGGCGTTAAGGATATTTTCATTGCCTGTCACGATAACCTCACAGGGCTCTGTAATGCGATAAACTCGGTTTTCCCCAAGACGAAGAATCAGCTCTGCATAGTTCATCAGATCCGCAACAGCTGCAAGTTCGTACCGTACAAGGATCGTAAGGCAGTATGCGCTGATCTGAAGAAAATCTACGGCGCCGTGAACCTCGATGACGCTGAATTTGCGAAAGAGGAATTCCGTGAGAAGTGGAATAAGAAGTACCCGAATATTCTGAAATCCTGGGATAAAAACTGGGCTGAATTAACCATATTTTTTGAATATCCCCAGGAAATTCGTAAGATAATATACACGACGAATGCTGTCGAGGGCTACCATAGAATGGTCAGAAAATTCACTAAATCCAAGTCGATTTTCCCGACCGATGACGCTATTCGCAAGGTCGTTTATATGAGCGTTTCCGAGATTTCAAAGAAGTGGACCATGCCGGTTCGCGACTGGGGGCTGGCTTATGCTCAGTTCATGATTTATTTTGAGGACAGATTCGCAGCTTAACAGACTTCGAGGGTTCCACCCTCGAGCTCCCGGAGTTTATCCGCTGGAAGATACCGGTGAAGTATGAAAAGCAGCGAATTGACTCCGCTGCTCTTCACCGTATATCTTGCAGCTGCGTCGGGTCGCTCTCCAGCGTTGCCCTGTTTTGCTGCATTTTTAGCTTTGGTACGTTTTTCGGGATTATTCGCGTTTACACAGTTCTTTTTTCAGAACCAAACATATCGGGGCGAACATTATTCTATCCCATCCTCTGCTTTCTTAATTCTAACCGCAAGATACTCTCTTGTGGGCAGATCAATTCTGAAACGTCCCTTAAAACTTCCGACATTCTCAACCGTCATGTTCCATGTGTCTATAATGTCGACGGTGTATATATTATTATCGTCAATATGATAATATCTGAATCCCGGACGCGAAATCCCGTTATAAAACAGGTGATAACCGGTTTCATCAGCTAGATTTTCATCTTCCGGAACCACACATATCTCGTCCCATTCCATGTTTTTGGGTCGCAATCCGCCGTCCGGAGCTTCCTCAAGTATTTTTCGCATAAAAGCTATTCTTTCCGGGCTGTCACCTTTAAGCTCTCCGCCATGAGACCACCATACCGCCTTATCGTCTATGTAGGTTTCGCCATGACCACCGTAGCCGCCGCGGCAAAGTGCTTCCCAGAACCTCCGAACAAGCTCTTGCGGCGAAATATTGCCCCACGCATACTGAATATTTCCCTCGTATAGCATTTCGTCAATTACTATCGGTTTGCCATAGCTTTTTCTCCACTCGGATGTTCCTTCCGGAGAACGCTGAATGCTGCAGTGCGTTATCCATGACTTTGTATGATCGTAAAACTGATTACCGTTATGTATTGATCGCAGGTGATCATACGGGTCGCTTTCTACGATTATCTGCGCATATCGTTCCCAGTCCTCAATGCTCTTGTTTTTTATCAGGTCATATTCATTAGCAAATGACCACCATACATTTCTGAAAGCCGAAAACCTTGCCGCTGTGTATTTCAGATAAAGTTCGTTGTGCTCCGGTGTCATTGTTGAGAAGCCCCAGCGGTCATACGGGTGAAAGAGGATAATATCTGCCTCAATACCCAGCTTTTGAAGCTTGCTGATACAGTATTCAATATGCTGAAAATGCTTGGGGTTAAACCTCTCAAAATCCCAGTTGTTGCCCTTGGAGTCCGGAGTGTAGCCCCAAACATTGTCCTCTGTGATAGCACTTCCGTCAACCGGAGTACCCTCGTATGGATAGGAGCGCGGCTCACGTGAATTGTAGCAGTAGCTTTTAGGAAATACGCAGAAACGTATCTTGTTGAACGGGGAATTTCTCAGAGTTTCAAGTGTTTTTGCGATAAGGTCATCGCTTTGCAGATTCCATACATAACAGGTCGTGCCGACAGGATAATAAGGTGTTCCGTCGGAATACTGAAAATGATATTTGTTATGTACCTTTACGCAGCCGTGATTGTTTTCCGACGGCGGCGTGACAGAAAAAGTTCCTTCGTATTTCCTGTCAGAAAAATTCCCGCAGACCGTAAAATGGTATTCTTCCTCAAACGATGGCATGAATCTTACTTTGTATATTCCGTTCCCATCGTAAAAACCATTTACGGTTTTGCGCTCGGAATCGCTTTCAAATAGCACAGTGATACTGCGTTCCAGGAATGGGTTGCCAGCGGTGGTTCCCTCGGAGCAAAACTCGAAAACGCCCCATTTTTCAACTGATTTTGTATAATTCATAATGGTTCCTCCAATGCCTTTACACATAGACCGACGGATCACTGTGCTGATGGAATCCGTCGTTTTAGATTTTGAATATCACAGGGAATCTGATTTATGGCGCTGAATAAGTGAATGTTATTTCCGGCGTCGAAATATCTGATTGTCTTTGACGGAAAGAACAGTCGCGGACAGACCGGAATTGTCGCCATCGGCGTATCTGCCGTCATCGGGGACAGATGTTACCCACTGGTTATAGAGGTTTGCTCTCGTGCAGTTACCGCCGCAGTACCGTACTTAAATTATAACACAAAGCCGCTATTTTTCAATGGAAAAAACTCTTTCCTCCCGAAAGAAGAAAAAACAGCAGCCCGAAAAAGAAAAAGCCGCACAAGGTCTGACCCCCTGCGCGGCTGAAACGCATTGAATCTATCAGTTTATTTGAGCAGCTTGTTTTCCACCCTGAAAAAGTCCACGTCGACATAACCTCCCGACTGCTTTGTCGGGAAATTGAATATCGCGTAACGGTATCCCATAAAATGCAGACCGTAATAATTCATTTGCAGCGTGTTTCCTATTTTCGTCCAGTTCTCGCCGTCGAGGCTGTAATAGAAATACGCCTTGTCCGCCGCGTTTTTGAAATCGCAGTCGACCCGCAGATACACTTCGTTTTCCGCTATTTCGACCCTTTCCGTTTCAAATTCCTGTTCAACGTTGTCGTTATCGTCATACCAAACCGTTACGATATATTTTTTCCCGTCCTCGATTTTTACGGCGACATAACCGTATTTTTCCGCGAAGGCGGCAAACCCCGCAACATCGCCCTCTTTCATTTCCGAAACGTCGAGCTTTATATATGCGCCGCATTCCGGTCCGAAGGTTCGCTGCGTAAGGGTGTTTCTCGCATTGGCAACAGTGCCGCAGACATCGCCCGTTCTCAGCCTCAGATAGCCTTTCCTCTCGGTGAGCGACCAAAGGCGGTTGTCGGGATTGTGGTTCCATTGCCATTCCAACGCGAGGTTAGAGCCGTTATAATCGCTCTCGCCCGCTTCCTCGGGCGTGTCGGCAAAGCTGTGATAGGATCTCACTATCTGTGAGTTGATAAATTCGTCGCTTGTGACGACGCTCTTTTTCTCGTGACCCGCGAAAGGAATCTTAGCGGTCTTGGGCACCTTTCCGTCAACGCCGATTACCGGCCAGCCGTCCTCCCATGTCATGGTCGACAAAACGGGAGTTCTGCCCACCGCCCCGTGATCCTGAAATACAAAGCAATACCAGTTGCCATCCTTATCGTCGACGATACCGCCCTGTGCGGCACCGTCATTTCTGAAGCCCATATTATCGTCGATTATCACTTTCATTTCCCACTCGCCGTCGAGCGCTTCGCTTCTGTAACAAAGCTGCGTTCTTCTGCCATGAGGAGGCCATGTTATGATAAAAATATAGTAATATCCGTTCAGCTTATAGACGTGAGAACCCTCGGCAAGGCAGTCCTTGACAAGTCCCGCGTTGTTGATGAGTTTTCTCTTGGTTCCGGGCTTGACCGCGCTCAGATCCTTTTCCAGTTCAACGCACCATATCTGTCCGCCGCCGTAGATAAGATACACATTGCCGTCGTCGTCGAACAAAAGACTCATATCATGGAAGCACTCGTCATACACGAACCTGTCCCATTTTCCGTTTTCTATATCGTCGGTATGATAGATATAAGTTTTTCCGGTTGAGAAGGAAGTGAAGCCGGCGTAATACACACCGTTGTTATATCTGAGGGTAGTCGCCCACTGACCCTTGCCGTAATTGTTTTCCCCGTTTCTTAAGGCAAGATTATCACTGTCCTCCAGTGTATCAAAAACGTAATTTACCGTTTCCCAGTTTACAAGGTCGTAGGATTTCATTATGGGGCACCCCGGAGACAGGTGCATGGTCGTCGAAACCATATAAAACGCGTCGTCGACGCGGATTATATCAATATCGGGCACGTCGGCGAAAATAACGGGATTTGTGTAGTTTCCGTTGCCGTCGTCGGTTGAAGTTATCGTGGATTTTATGATATCCTTATCAAGCATTGTGGTATCCTCCTCTTTTTCGGGCTCGGCGGTGACGCACGGTAGCGGATTCGACGTCACGGCGCCCGTGCCCACTTCCGCTGCGCATGCCGTCAGCGACAATACAGCCGTCAGCGCCGCGGCGAACCAAACAAGTCTTTTCATTTTTTCTCCTGATTTTCCGCTGCCGCCGTCAGCCGTCAAGCTCAAGACCGCTTACGGTGACATTGTAGGTGATGGATGTGAACGGCGTCTCTTCGCCGTTTATTTTAAGTGCCAGACGATAGTTTATCCATTCTATGTCTGTTTTCGCCGCGAATATTCCGCATTCCTCCGTGCCGTAAATCAGCGATCCGACCTCGGAGCCGCCCCAGCCGTTTTCAAGCCCGTTTTCCGTCGAGCTTGCGGGATCGAGTTCCTTATTTACGGGAATTTCAACCTCTCCGTTTTCGGTTGCCAGCGTCATCGATCTCACAAGCACCTTATACTTCGCATCGGTATCGGTATTAATAAACCCGAGGTTGACTATGGCGCTGTCCTTGTCAAAAGAAGAGGATTTTATGGAATAGTCCCCGTCCTTCGGAATGTCGAGCATCGCAGAGGGGCTCGGTCCGGGCTCGGTCTGTCCCGAAAATACCAGCGTCTTGTAGGGTATATCGGTAGAGGCTATGCTCTCTTCGGGACGAAGCTGCTCGTCGCCCTTTGAAAACCTCCACGACTTAAGCTCTATATCGGAGCCGGAAAATACGAAATAAACGTTATGGTTTCTTCCGTCAAACTGCGCAAAGCCGTCCGAGCGTATTTTGGTATAATCCGCGCAGTCGAACTCGACGAACGCGGCGGCTTCGGAGGAGATATCGTCAAGACGAACTTCTATTCTTCCCTTGCCCTTGACCTCGGCGATAAACTCTGATGCCCCGTAGCCGAAGTCCGCTCCTCTTACATATATCCACGCGCCGTCGGCGGTGCTTTTTGCGGCAGGATCCGTTACCTTGTCGTATCCGATATCCGCACTGGTGAACATCAGCGCGCCGCTGTTATAGGTATAGGGGTCGACCAGCTTTATCTGCGCTACGCCCTTCTTGCTTGCCGCAGTTATGGGAATATCGCCAGTCGCCTTGTCCATGGGCAGATAGTCTGCCATCATACTGCGGAAGCCCGCTTTTCCTCCCATAAGCTCCTCCAGAAGAAGCGTATGGTGAATGATGTAGTTTACGCCCTTATATTCAATGAAATGAGTGTGGTTGTTAGCCCAGCGAAGTCCGGATGCCCCGTCGGCGTTCTCTCCCGCATTATAGAAATAGGGTCCTCTGCATTCCCAGCTATCTGCGTCGAGAGGGGTCTTGGTGGTCATATACGCCATGCTGCACGCGGGCGGAACGTCGACCCCCTCGTACTCCTTCCAGCCGGTCTTGTGATCCTGCCAGTCGGTGCAGTATGTATAGTAATATACCCCATCAATATAGTTCAGCTCGCTCGCCTCAAAAAAGTAGGGAGCGTCAATGGAAACAAATTCGCTGTCAAAGGACAGCATATCCTTTCCCAGCCTTGCTATCTTCGGGATCTTGCTGTGCATAGTGTTGCCGTCCGCCGGTGTGCCTCCGCCGAATGAGAGCCAGCCTACGCCATTTTCGTCAATGCACACGCCCGGGTCAAAGGGCGCGGGGCAATTCTCCAGCCCAGGCATATTCTGATAAACAAGAGGCTCGCCGAGCGGATCGGTCCACGGTCCCACAGGGTCGGTGGAGGTAATAACTCCCACACCGTTGCCGCTGTTTGAGAAGTAAAGGTAAAAATGCGTAAGTCCGTCGTCTTCAACGCGGGAAACTATCGACGGTGCCCACGAGTTATATATCCACGGCGCGATCTCTCCGACCTCTATCCTGCCGTGATATATCCAGTTTACCATATCGTCGGTGGAAAATACCACAAGCGATTTGATATGGGCGTAGTCGTTCTTTGTTCCCTCTTCCGACTGCTGTTGGTCGTTTGTGCCGTAAACGTAAAGCCTTCCGTTATATTCTACCGCGGTGGGATCGGCGCAGAATATGTTCGGCGAGATGGGATTTGCGTTACTCTCGTTTTTGTAGACATTTCCGCTTACCTCGTCGATTATTATTCCGTTGTTAAGGCTGTCGATTATTGTTTCGTTGTCAGGTTTGTCGCTTGTTTCCGCTTTGCTCACACTGTCTACGCTGTCGGCAGAGCTTTCTGTCTGCACAGGTGAATCATTCGAGCCGTTCTGCTCGGAACAGCCGGAAACAAGCAGCATAGCCGCTGCACAAATCAAAGCCGTTATCTTCTTGTTCATGGTTACTCCTTTCATTCAGCCTGCCATCTTTCAAGGCAGATGTCCTTGCTTGAAAATGCAAAATATACATTGTGAATTCCTGTTATTTTTGTGGGAAGAACCACAGGAATTTTATCAAATCCATCATTTGCGAGTTCGATCACTCCCAACGGTTCGGCATTCCTGTCATCAAGACGAAGCTCGATAACGCCCATGCCCTTTGCGGTAACGAGCAGCTTTTCTGTGCCCTTGCCGAAATCCACGCCCTTTATGTAAGTCCATGCACCCTCTGCCAGCGACTTCACAGCCATTTTGCCGGTGGATATCTGTTCGTACCACATATCTGCGCAGGTGAACATCTCCGCACCGCTGTGAGCTTTATATGGGTCGAGCGGCTGAGTCTGCGTGACGCCTTCGCGTGTTGCCTTTGTGACGGGGAATTCCGTATCCGTGTAAGGCAGTAGATCCACGCACATACAGCGGAATCCTCCCTTTGTTTTCGTGCGCTCCTGAATGTGAAGTGTGTGGTGAAGAATGTACCTTGTTCCCTTATATTCGATAAGGTGGGTGTGATTGTTGCACCAGTCCATTCCGGAATCACCGGCGTTCAGGAAGAATCCGCCCTTGAACTGCCAGCTTTCCGGGTCAAGGGGAGTTTTGCTCGTCATACAGCCCATGCTGCATATTCCCGGCGCCGGAATGTCCGTTCTGTTCCAGTTTTCTCTTGACTGCCAGTCCGTGCTGTATGTGTAGATAAAAGTTCCGTTTTCGTAGTTCAGCTCGCTTGCCTCGAAGAAATACGGAGCGTCTATCGGAACAAAATCGCTGTCAAACGAAAGCATATCTTTTCCCAGCTGCACTATCTTAGGTATATTTGTGTGCAGCGTATTACTTGCAGGTGGGGTCCCTCCGCCGAACGCAAGCCAGCCTGTGCCGTTTCCGTCGATGCATACTCCCGGGTCAAAGGGCGCAGGACAGTTTTCAAGCCCCGGCATATTCTGATAGATTAGCGGCTTTCCGAGAGGGTCGCTCCACGGTCCGAGAGGGTGTTCCGCCGTAAGCACTCCTACACCGCAGCCGCTGTTAGAAAAGTAAAGGTAAAAATGAGTTTTTCCGTCCGCCTCAACTCTGGAAGTTACGGACGGCGCCCATGAATTCACTATCCAAGGTGCTATTTTTGCGATGTCTATGAAGCCATGGTATTCCCAGTTCACCATATCGTCAGTTGACAGCATAACGATGGATTTTATGTGAACATAGTCGTTCTTTCCGTCATCGCCGACTGCCTCGTATTCCTGATGGTCGTTAGTGCCGTAAATATAAAGTCTGCCGTTGTATTCAACGCCTGTCGGGTCGGCGCAGAATACATTCGGCGAAATTGGATTAGCCGTATTTTCCAGCTTGTAGCAATTTTCGCTTATTTTCATTAGCATCACCTCATTGTTTTTGGGCAATACCGCGCAAAGACCATTTATTGGATTTTGTGCGCGTCTTGCTTGCATCTTTTCCGTCATATTGCGCAATACACGCACAATCTTTGCGCGGTATTGCCTTTATTTTATTATACACATTGCAATGCAGAAATTCAATAGCGTATATTCGTTTAATCCACCTTTTAGTCATAATATGCACTTTTGTTCTTGACTTTAGCGCGGAATTAAGCTATACTGTAAACGGGGTGATATTATGCGCAGAAGAATAGCGGTCATTACCGCAAGAGCCGACGCGTCCGAACAGCGCGATATACTATACGGAATATCCGAAGCCGCATTCCGGAAAGACACCGATGTTGTGGTCTACTCAAACATATACAACCACTGGCAGGGCGATGATCTGCTGAATTATGAGAATATAATTTACTCCCTGATTGAGCCGGATTTATTTGACGGCGTTATTGTCACAGCTGAGGCATTCCGGGATATAACAATAATCAACGATACAATCGATAAAATAAGAGCTGCAAAAATCCCCGCCATTGTTATTGACGGGGAGATAGATGGATTTAAGAGCGTTTATTCCGACGATGAAACCGACCTGGAGAAAATGACGGAACATCTGATAACGGTTCACGGTTTCACGGACATCGACATACTGACGGGAAGCAGGGACAACGCCGCTTCGCAAAAGCGTCTGAACGGCTGCAAGCGCGCATTCGGAAAGCACGGAATAAGCTTTGATAATATCAGAGTGTATTACGGGAACTTCTGGAACGATTCCGGCGAGGAACTTGCCCGGCGGTATCTCAGCGGTGAAATTCCGCAACCTCAGGCGGTGATATGCACCAACGATTCCATGGCGTTCGGGTTGTGTGATGTTCTTTCGGAGGCAGGAGTGGATATTCCCGGCGAGCTGACAGTAACGGGCTACGACCTGACCGGCGGCGACCATACCGCAGGAAGGATATATCACTATCCGCTGCTGACGACTTACCGCAGAAACCGCCGTAAAATGGGATGGGACGCTGTGGGTGCTATTCTCGGCGGCAGTCCTGTTCAAGACAATTCCGACAGGTTCGTAAGCGGAAACACCTGCTCCTGCGGCATCTGCCGTTCGCATCTTTTAGATGAGCTTATCGCGGAAAAGATAGACCAATATCACACCATTATGAGCACCGTGGCACAGTTTTCCGGCAGGCTCACCACATCGCGTACTCTTGAGGAATACACCGGAGCGGTAAGCGAGTTTTTCTACCTGCTGCACGGCGCTGACAGGCTGTTTCTGTGCCTTGACAGCGCATGGAACAGTGAATGTTTCAACGGTGGTGAGTTCCTGTGCTGTGCGATAGGTAACGAGTATTCAGAACCTCCGATAAAGTTCAGCAGCGGCGAAACTCCCGTGCCGTTCATTACGGAGCACGATTCCCCTGCGATTTTCTATGTGAATCCCGTGTGCTTTCAGACAAGGCTTTACGGGTATACGGTACTGGAATACAACCGCCCGGCGAGCTATGATTTCAGCTTCCGCGACTGGAACAAGACTGTTGCGGATACGCTGGAATTTCTGCGAATGAAGAATGATATCCACTATCTCACGCAATGCCAGCGGCAATCCGCACTGTATGATTCGCTGACGGGGTTCTACAATCTTCGTGAATTTGAAAGCATTGTGGAGGAAGCCGGGCATAACTTCTGCATTCAGGCGGTAAGGCTTAGTTTCCCGGACGGCGGAGAATACCTGTTTGGCGAAAACTACCGCAGCGATATAATCGCAGAAACAGCGTCAGCAATAAAACGTGTATGCACTCAGCATGAAATATGCTGCCGGACCGATGACAACACATTTCTTATCCTGTTCAAAAGGGAAAACGGAATGTTTCCTGAGAAACTGAAAATATCGCTCCACAACGAGGTTTATTCACGGCACGATGAACGGCAGGTTATTATCACATACCACAGTTCCGATAACACGCTGGTCGGAGAACTGCGCTCAGCCGTATCGCTGAATGCAGAGCACGATGTCGGTCTGATAAGCGAACGAAGAAGACTTCCGCATTATAACGAGCTTGCCGACATAAGGAACAGGATAATTTCAGTGCCTAATAAGATGCCTAAGCTTTCGGAAGTCAGCAGAAAAATGTGCATCAGCGAGGGGCATTTCCGTTTGATTTACCGGCAGTGCTTTGATGTAAGTTACAACCGCGACTGCATAAATTCAAGGGTAATGAAAGCCTGCTACTTACTGTATTCTACCGCCATGAGCATTTATGCGACAGCAGTAAGCTGCGGTTACGATGATGAAAAATTCTTCTCACGGCAGTTCAGGCAGGTGACCGGATTTTCTCCGGCAGAATACAGAAAAAAGATACTGCGGTGACGGCAAGAATATTGTGATGATCAATAAACAACAGACCGCTGAATTGAATATCATGTTCGCCCTGGCGAATCTGATTCTGGCTGACAGCCTCATCTGGCAGCTTGATTCAGTGCGCCACGGCGAGCATTATGGGTAACTCACACGAATTCCACAGCATGTCACTTTTTATGGCAATGGGGCGTTAATTGTGCGGTGTTGCCTTACATCAAATACTGATGACCTTGTAGGGGTGGGCATGATAAAATCATGATAATTTTCGTGATAATTCATGATGATTTTCCTTTTTATCCTTAATAGAAAGTGATGTTTCTGCTGCTTTGATCGCAAAAATGGACGCTGTGAAAATGTCACAACAGATGTTCTTCTTCAAATTTGCGAAGCGCTTGATTGTAATATTGAGGACATTATGGAACGAATACTGATTGAACATTGAAATGCCTATAGAAGAAACTTTCACGAAGGATGACTTTCCTCCGGTGGAATAATTGACAGACGTCAATAGTTATACAATTGCAAAAATGCCGGATTTGCTGCTTCAAGGTAAACCTTTAACAAAAGCTCAGAACCGTGTGCAAATTGTATCAAAGTAGGTCACTTCTTTCATAACAGGACACCGATTTTGATACAATGCGTATCTTGATTGGTGTCCGTTTTCTTTATCCGAAAGTCCTTAGTTAATGGGATTTCTCTAAACATTTTAACATAAGCAGGTTCTGCGATGACTGAAAAACGGTCACAGCAGAGCCTTTTCTTTTTTACCTTAATACTATTAAGCGCTGAATTTCAGCATTTAAATTAAGAACAATTATATAAAAATATGCAGTACGAAAAATTTCTGTACCGCATTTTTATATTTTATTGCGCTTGTTTTGTCGAGCCTCACAACTGACAGGGCTATAAAGTATTCTTCTGTATCTGTTAAATTTTCATTGCTGCCCGAATGCTATTGTCCTTATTATAACAGGTAAAAAACAGAGCTTAACAACTCCGAAAGTAGTTTGTATTGTGTTGGGGATATTGTAATATAATTTTAATTTCCATTCGATATGCTAAAAAAATTACAAAAATTGGAGCGGATACTTGAAAAGCAAAAAAATATATGATATAATTTGTAAAAAAGCAAATAAATTACATAAAGTTCGGGCGGGGGAGTATGAAACTTATAATAAAGGAAGAAATGCGTGAAATAAATTTCTGTACAGGAAAACAGAAGATAAAGAAAACCGATAAGCATAAAGTACTTTGCTCTGTCGGAAAGGTAATTGCTTTTGAAAAAGGAAAACACAGCTTTGAAATAACGGAAGTAACCGATGATACAGTCGGCTTTACTGCTCTGAATGCCGAAGAACGCTACAATAAACAATGGAAACTGAAAAAGGGAGACAGTACGTTATATCAGCCTGTTATCCATGACGACGGATACATATATTTATTCAGACTGAAATAGAAACAGCCCGTAGCGTTTGCTCGTTACAGGCTGTTTATAGAATTACTTCAGAAGAGCTATCGTATCATCGGCGATCTGTTCGGGTGTAAGATGAGCTTCACGCATAAGCTCGTTTGCGTCGTATCTGTCATAAAACTTCTTTTCAAGACCGAAGCACAGTGTTTTAACATCGCTGTTGCCGTAGAAACGTGCTATCTTCTCGCCGAAACCGCCATCAAGAATTCCGTCCTCAAGAGTTATCACAACATCGTGGCTTTTCTTGAGGTCTTCAAGCGTATCCTTGTCAATTCCCGTGATATAGTGAGGATTGATAAGCGTGGGAGCTGTGCCGGTCTTTTCCTCGATAAGACTGGCAGCTTTTTCACCGAGCTGATAGAAAGTGCCGAGTGCTATCACTGCTATCCTTGAGCCGCTTTTTGTGATCTCGTACTTGTTTATATCCGACCAGTCGCTTTTTACTTCCTTACCGTCGGAAATTACCGCACCGCCCGGTACACGCACAGCAACGGGATACTTGCTTTGTTCGATTGCCCAGTCAAGCATAGAAAGATATTCTTCCTTTGTTGAGGGAGCAAGATAAACAAGATTCGGAATGTTGGAGAGCATAGGAATATCATAAAGTCCGAGATGGGTAACATCGCTCATACCGTAGACAGAGCCTGCGAATACGCTTATCGCAACAGGGCTGTTGTTTATACATATATCCTGCGAAATCTGGTCATAGGTACGCTGTATAAATGTGCTGTATACGGTGTACAAAGGCTTTCCGCCGCCTGTTGCGATTCCCGATGCCATAGCCGCCGCATTTTCTTCCGCAATTCCTACATCTATAAACTGTCTGCCTGCCTCATCTCTTCTGCCTTTCCAGAAGCCGCCGACTGTGGGAGTACCGGAGGTAAGAACGCATACGCTTTCGTCATTCTTCATTTTTTCAAGAAGCATCTTAGCTGTAAGGTCGCCGTAATCCTCGCCGTCAAAATTGAATTTAGGCTTTCCTGTTTCGGGGTCAAACGGCATATGCCAGTGCCAGTCCTCCTTGTTTTCTTCCGCAAAAGACAGCCCCTTTCCCTTTTCGGTAACTATATGCACTGCGACAGGATGCTTGCTGTCCTTTACTTTACTGAAAGCGGCGATAAGACTTTCAATATCGTTGCCGTCCTTTACGAACACATAGTCAAGACCCATAGCTGTGAACAGGTTCGTATCGGCTTTTCCGTTGCCCTCACGCAGAGCCTTGAGATTTTTGTACATACCGCCGTGGTTTTCAGCAATAGACATATCGTTATCATTTATAATAATGATAAGATTTCCGTCAAATTCGCCTGCATAGTCGATAGCTTCAAGAGCCTCGCCGCCGCTGAGCGAACCGTCGCCTATTACCGCAATAACGTTTCCGCTTTCGTGCTTTAAATCCCTTGCCTTTGCAAGACCGAGTGCAAGGCTTACAGAAGTTGAGGTGTGACCGATGACGAAAAAGTCGTGTTCGCTTTCGGCGGGATTCGAGTAGCCCGAAATATCGTCAAAATGCTCTTCGTAAAGGAAACCGTCTTTTCTTCCTGTCAGCATCTTATGGCAATATGTCTGGTGCGATACGTCAAATACCATTTTATCCGTGGGTGAATTGAAAACATAGTGCATTGCGATAGTAGCTTCTACAAAACCGAGGTTAGGACCGCAGTGTCCACCGTGACGGCTGAGCTTGAATATAAGTGCATCACGCATTTCCTGTGCTAGTTTTGCCATTTCTGCCGTGCTGAGCTTCTTTACGTCAGCGGGTGAGTTGATTTTTTCAAGATACATTGTTATTTCTCCTTTTCTTTATATGTATGCAACTCAGAGAGATGCATTTCTTGCCTGATTTTTCGTTACGACCATATTGTATCACATGGAGTTAACTCTAAGTCAAGAGTTTTTAAAAAATTTTTGAAAATATTCGTATGCAATAATTACAATAATATTTATTAAAATTGTAACCAAATTGTAACCGTTTAGCAATTGATTTTTCAATAAATAAATGTTATACTAAATTAAACAGTTGCTTATCTTTTCATAAATACAGATAATTTAAAGGAAATGTTATGACATCATCAGAAACATCTTTAGAAAAAGAAATTACAAGCATAAATCCGGCGTCAACAGCAGAAAACCCCAATTCGCACCGAAAGAGCATAGAGAAAAAGCATAAGTCCGACCGTCTGCATAATTTGTGCGTTACTTTTCTGTCGGTTGTTATATCAATCTGTGCGGGAATATCACTTTTCTGCGGTTACGCACTTATCGAAAATAAACGCGAAGAGTCGTCGTCTGAGGCAGAGCCGACAATAATCGCTTCGGAAATACAGCCTGTACCGGAAATAAGATCTGTTGCAGTGTCCACAGTTCTGAACTCTGATTTTACTCGCAATGTAACGCTCGATTGCAGGAATGACGACGGTACAACAGACGGTCTGCATTATTATGTTACCAACAGCGATGTACCTGACCTTGACGGATTGAAATCGGATATTAAGGATGGCAAGGCAACGTTTCCTCTTTCAAAGGGAAACTATATTATAATAGTAACCAATGACAGCGGTAAAGTTACACGCAGTGATAAATTTACCGTGGCAGTCGACGTAGTAAGCGGTATATCGATTGATAAAACCGATACATATATGAATGTTGGAATGACAGGTACGCTTACAACCGCTTTTGAAACTATCGGAAATCCCACAGACAGTGAAAAATCGATAAAGTGGAACAGCTCCGCACCGAAAACGGTCAGCGTCAAGAACGGTGTGATCACCGCACTGAAAGCGGGTAAGGCGACAATAACAGCAAGCGTATCGGACAGCATTTCGGACAGTATTGAAATAACCGTTACCGATTTGCTCAGAGCGCCGAAAATCACAGCAACAAAGCCTCTTTTACCTGCCGGACAGTACACCGAGGAAGAGGGGGCGCTGATCGACGCTGTGCTTGAGAGCCGAGTTAATACAGCAGGCTATGGCACAAGAGCAGGTGTAGTTGCGGCGGCAAGGTTTATTCCGCTTGAATTCAATTACAAGATACCGTATTTCTATGAAAACGGCAGGCTTGATCCACAGCCCGAAAGGCCGTATTGTGACGGCGAGGGTAGATTCTATCACAAGGGGCTTTATCTGACGCACAGTAAGTTTGACATTCTTGATAAGAAAGGCATATTATACGGACCTGCAACGTGGGGTGAACCGCTCACAAACTGGGAGGACGCATTCGGACTTATTCCGGGTGCGAAATATGCAAACGGCATGACCTGTTCGGGATTTGTTTCGTGGTGCCTGTATAACGGCGGTGTACCACTCGGTGATGTCGGTGCGGGTGATACTCCCGGCTATGACGATGAATACTCTGATTTCGGAGAGCGTGTATGGCTTGACGAGGAGGTAATGCGAAGCGGAATATTGCAGGTGGGCGATCTTATCGGCTGTGACGGTCACATTGCGATAATAGCAGGCTTTGACGAGAACAATATCTACATAGCCGAAGCGCTCGGAAAGGGTATAGTTATGGAAGTGCGAGAACGCTACCGTGAGGTGTGGCAGTGCGGCGATTATACCTATGCAATGCTTATGGGAGATATTTACGCTGAGCATAACGGCAACGGCAATGTTACCGAAATGTGGACTGATTATTCCGAATAACAGAAAAAAGAATATAAAAACATCGGTGCCCGACATTTTACAGCCGGGCACCGATGTTTTGGGGAAATATATGAAAACGAAGATAGCAACATTAATAGGGCTTTTTCTCACCCTGTACCTGTATTATATTAGCCTTTTTTAAACTGAATTTAAATTAGTCACAATTTTTATGATAATTTTTTATATCAATTCAGATGGTTCGATAGCTATTTTATGTTCAGTTAAAAAGTCGTAAATTTTTTTGTGATTGACATCACTGGCAAATGGATTTATTATCGCATAGTCAATAATATTATTTAAATTAACCGAAATTTTCTTCCAGTTTTCTTTAGCACGTTCGTACCCTATAAAACGTATTTCATGATCATCTATAAAGCGACCGTTTTTAAATTTCTCTTTGACTGTTATAAAGTATTCCCATTGTTCTGAATCATCATAAAATGTTACAAACGGCATTTTAACAGCGATTTTCTCATTATTTATTTCAATATAATCCACTTCACACGGGAAAAAATAGTTGCTATTTAATTCATTCAATAATTTGCCTACAGTAGTTGAAATGGCAAATCCGTTTTTGTCTTTGTCGTAGTTTTCCCATAATTCTTTGCATTCTTGTTTACTCCAACAAGAAACAAACGACGTGAATATTTTGTCTGTGTGTTCACTGATAGATTTATAGAATTGTTGTTCGCTTGGTTTAAGTCTAGCAAAAATGCACTCTGGTATCGCTCTTTCCAAAGGTTCTTTTTCACGCAAATTATTAATGCTGGGGAAGAATATGGCATTGCTTTTAAACAAATCTTCATATTTCCATTCTTCAAAAACTCTTATTATTCTTGTGTTGGGATTGATTTCATTAAAGCCGTGTTTTTTGGTTATTCTTAACATTTAACCTCCTGTAGATTGTAGAATATTTTTTGTTTATTTTTTTAAAAGACAGAATTCTGTGTTGTTATTTTATAACAGGTTTCCTTAAATGTCAAGACAAAAACATGATGTAAAATTTGGTTATGTAATTGAAAGAAGATATTGTAAAGTGTCACCCGATAATTTTCAATATTTTCTTCCCGTTCGTCTATTGACAGCGTTGCTTCTTTATAGTATCATAGTCAAAGAATGTAAACGTTCACACGAAAGGATAGTATTCTATGATCAATACGATTGATATAAGCGGAAAGTGGGAGCTTTTCATAAGCGAAAATAACCGTACCTTGCTTCCGGATAATTACAACGACAGCATAATTCTTCCCGATACTCTGTCAGATGCCGCAAAGGTGGCTGAGAACAAGAACAGGGACGAAGGATACCTTACCGATAAATACACATTCACGGGATATGCGTGGTTCAGACGTTCGCTTACCGTTGAAAGCGATATGACGGGCTTGGTGTCGATACTCACGCTTGAACGCACAAGAGTAAGCACGCTGTATATTGACGGTGCGGAAGTAGGTACCTGCGACAGCCTTTGCAGTACGCACCGCTACGATATTTCTTCATATATGACCGCAGGCACGCACGAAATCGTTATCCGTGTGGCGAATGTCGGTTATAAGACGGGCGGAGGTCACATGACAAGTCCGGATACGCAGACAAATTGGCTAGGCATTGTAGGAAAGATGAATATCGAAATATATCCCAAGAGCTATATTTCTGATGTAAGAGTGATTGCATCTGCTGACGGAAGTTTATCGGTAAGAGGCACGGCTAGCGGTGCAGACAATGCCGTTGTTACTGCGACTGTTACCGCTCCCGGCGGAATCCGTGTGCTTAAGGCAAATATCATAGCTGACGGAGATACATTTGAATCGGAGTTCAGGCTTGAAAACGCTCAGCTGTGGGATGAATTTGAACGCAATATCTACAGTCTTGAGTTACGTTGCGGTGAAGATATATTCAATACCTCGTTCGGCTTTGTGACATTCTCGGGTAATGACAGAAAATTGCTTGTAAACGGCGGCGAATCGTTCCTGCGAGGAAAGCACGACGGAATGATTTTTCCGCTTACCGCTTATGCTCCCTGTGACGTTAACGATTGGAAAGAGCGTCTTAAAATCGCCAAAAGCTATGGTATAAACCACTACCGCTTCCACACCTGCTGTCCTCCCGATGCTGCATTTACCGCCGCAGACGAGCTTGGTATCTATATGGAGCCGGAGCTTCCTTTCTGGGGAACGATTGCAGCAAAGGGCGAGGACGGTTATAACGAGGAAGAACAGGACTACCTTATAAACGAGGGTATCCGTATTATAAAAGAGTTTTCCCACCACCCCTCATTTGTTATGATGTCGCTCGGAAACGAGCTTTGGGGCAGCCGTGAAAGACTGGGAGAGATCATTGACATCCTCCGCCGTGAAAATCATTCAATCTTCTTCACAAGCGGCTCAAACAACTTCCAGTTCTGGCCCGCAGAAATTCCGCAGGAGGATTTTTTTGCAGGCGTAAGACTTTCCCGTGACAGATTGTTCAGAGGCTCTTATGCTATGTGCGACGCACCTCTCGGTCATATCCAGACGGACAAGCCGAATACCGTTCACGATTATGATGCGATAATCAGAGGCGAAAACGGCTCGGAGAACGAGGGCGGAGATACAATACAGATTCAGTATGGCACAGGAGTAAAGACGGTAAAGCTGAGCGCCGCAGACGGCAGTTATATTCCGCACAAGCCGGTAGTTTCTCACGAGGTAGGGCAGTATGATTACTTCCCCGACTTTGACGAGATGAAAATGTACACAGGCCCGCTCGTTCCTCGCTATCTCGATATTTTCAGAGAGCGGCTTGAAGAAAGGGGACTTTACACGCAGTGGAGAGATTTCTTCGAGGCAGTCGGCGCACATTGTACGCAGTGCTATAAGGACGAAATTGAAACGGCGTTGCGTTCTTCAGAACTCAGCGCCTTCCAGCTTCTCGATCTGCAGGATTTCAACGGACAGGGAGTTTCGCTTGTCGGCGTGCTTAATGCTTTTATGCAATCTAAGGGCTTTATAACGCCTGAGGACTGGAGAGGATTCTGCGACAGTAACGTACTGCTTGCAAAATCCGAAAAGTATGTTTTCGGTGCGGATGAAAAACCGGCTATCGAAATTATTCTTTCTTCATACGGCAAGGATAAGATAAATAGCGGAGCGGTACGGTATTCGCTCAGAAGCGATGAGCTTGATATAAACGGCAGTGTTGAGTTTAATTCTTCCGATGCACGCCTTACCTCTGTCGGCACATTCACTCCTGATTTCAGCGCTATTACAAAGCCGCAGAAGGCTGTTCTCACCCTTACATTCGGCAAATATCACAACGGCTATGTATTCTGGCTTTATCCGCAGACAGATGTTGAAATTACCGAAAACTGTATAAAGACAGCCGATGACGAGCTGATTTTTGCAGACAGTGTTGAAAAGGCAAAGGAGCTTATAACGAGCGGCAAAAAGGCTATGGTAATAACCGATGGCAGTAATGCTATAGAAAACGCATACTGCGCAGATTTCTGGAACTATCATATGTTCCGTGTCATTTCGGAGAGCATGAACAAGCCTGTAGCGCCCGGAACAATGGGACTTCTTATTGACAAGAACGATAAGCTGTTAAGTGCTTTCCCGTCAGAAAAGTTCACAACTCCGCAGTGGTATGAGGCGGTAACTCACAGCAAGGCTGATATACTTGATGATAACCCCGAAATTACACCTATAGTTCAGGTCGTAGACAACACCGAGCGTTGTCATCGCCTTGGTATGCTGTATAAGAAGAACGGCGTTCTACATTGCAGTATAAGACTGTGGGAAGCGGCTGACTGCCCCGAAATAAGGCAGCTTGCTAAGAGCATTACGGAAAATTTCTGATATAATACGAAAACCGCCTTGTGCGCAGTAACACACAGGGCGGTTCTATTATAGTATCGCACACAAAAAAACCTCCGCACCATAACAGGTGCGGAGGTCATTTTATTATTACTTGTTATCCTTATCGGGCTTGCCGTGAGTAAACGGCTTGTGAAATTCCAGTCCTGTGCTTGATAGGTCATCGGTGCGCTTGACGCTTCCGTCATTTCTTACAAGAGATGTTTTCGGGTCAACCGTACTCTTCTTGCCCTGAGATAAAGTACCGTGTTTCATATAAAGCCCTCCTTTAAGGGAGTAGTTTTAGCGAAATCGGATATTATACACAACCCTGAGCCTTCATAGCTTCAGCAACCTTTAAGAAGCCTGCTATGTTAGCGCCTGCCATGTAGTTGCCCTCTAAGCCGTATTCCTTAGCGGCTGTGTCGCACTGCTTGAAGATTTCCTTCATAATGTCGTGGAGCTTAGCGTCAACTTCTTCAAATGTCCAGCTGTAACGCATTGAGTTCTGGCTCATTTCAAGACCTGATGTAGCAACACCGCCGGCATTAGCAGCCTTTGCAGGACCGTAAAGAAGACCGTTTGAAAGGTAAACTTCAATAGCATCGGGAGTTGAAGGCATATTAGCTCCTTCGGCAACTGCGAAGCAACCGTTGTTTACGAGAGCCTGAGCAGACTCGCCGTTGATTTCGTTCTGTGTAGCGCAGGGGAGTGCTATGTCGCACTTGATTGTCCAGATACCTGAGCAACCCTCTGTGTATGTAACGTTCTTGTGTGATGTTCTGTTAACGTATTCCTTGATACGCTTTCTCTCAACTTCCTTGATCTGCTTTACAACATCAAGCTCGATACCGTCGGGATCGTGGATGTAGCCGTTTGAGTCAGAAAGTGCAACTACCTTAGCGCCGTACTGTGTAGCCTTTTCTGTAGCGTAGATAGCAACGTTACCTGAACCTGAGATAACAACTGTCTTGCCGTCGAAGCTCTTGCCGTTAGCCTTGAGCATTTCGTTTGTGAAGTAGCAAAGGCCATAGCCTGTAGCTTCTGTTCTTGCAAGTGAACCGCCGAATGTTAAGCCCTTACCTGTGAGAACGCCTGAGAATTCGTTTCTGATTCTCTTGTACTGACCGAACATATAACCGATCTCACGTCCGCCTGTACCGATGTCGCCTGCGGGAACATCGCAGTCAGGACCTATATGTCTGCAAAGCTCTGTCATAAAGCTCTGGCAGAAACGCATAATCTCTCCGTCGCTCTTGCCCTTGGGGTCAAAGTCAGAACCGCCCTTGCCGCCGCCCATAGGCAGTGTTGTAAGGCTGTTCTTGAAGATCTGCTCAAAGCCGAGGAACTTGATGATACCGAGATATACGGAGGGGTGAAGTCTGATACCGCCCTTGTAAGGTCCGATAGCTGAGTTGAACTGAATTCTGAAACCTCTGTTGACCTGTGTCTTGCCATTGTCGTCTACCCAGGGTACACGGAACATGATCTGTCTTTCAGGCTCAACGATTCTTTCAAATACGCCTGCGTCAACGAGATCCTGTCTCTTTTCAACTACGGGCTGAAGGCTCTCGAAAACTTCTGTTACTGCCTGAATGAATTCGGGCTCGCCTGCATTTCTTTTCTTAACTGTTTCGAGCAGGTCGATAAGATACTGATTTTTTAACGCCATTGTTAAATCCTCCTGAATATTTTCGGCTCAAGTGCGATATACCGCATTTTTACGGATAAGCCCGGTTTTTCTGCGTTTTTCAGAAAGTAATTTGTGAGAAAACCGACTCTATCGGTAAGTTTTAGTACATTCTTATGAACTAAAGCCGTAAGTGTTTTTTAACTGCAAGAAAAAGTATATCACATATACGCAAAATTTGCAATAGTTTTTTTAAAATTTTCATAAAAAAGTTGAAAAAACTCAAAAAAGCACAATAATGACCTGTTTCACCGCATATTTACGCAAGTTTTGATTTATGTTATTGCAAAATGCAGGAATTTTTTACAATGTACTTGCAAATAAGCTTGCAAAAATATCGGTTTTATAGTAAAATAATATCTATACCTTATTTATGACAGCGAATACCGGTGTACTGTTCGATCGAGAATGAAACGGTTTATACCTTTATATAAGAAAAGAGGGATTACAGTGGAAAAAACAGCACTTAAAACAATAGCGGACAACAGAAAGGCACGTCACGATTATTTTGTACTTGAAAGTTACGAGGCAGGAATAGAGCTGACAGGAACCGAAGTAAAATCAATCCGTGAGGGCGGACTAAATCTTAAAGACAGCTGGATTTCAATAGATGATGGCGAGGCATATATAAAGCAGATGCACATATCGCCATACGAAAAGGGTAACATTTTCAATAAAGATCCCTTGAGAACCAGAAAGCTCCTTATGCACAAGCGGGAGATAATGAAATTGCTCGGACAGGTAAAACAGGACGGTCTGACGCTTATACCGATCTCGGTTTATTTTAAAGGAAGCAGAGTAAAGGTGCAGGTCGGACTTTGCAAAGGTAAAAAACTCCACGATAAACGTGACGCTATGGCTCAGCGTGACGCAAAGCGCACCATCGACCGTGAGCTGAAAATGCGTAACAGATAATCTTAAAATGGTTTGCCGGCTTTTTGAAGTTTTTTCAGAAAAATTTCAAAAAGTGCTTGACAAACCTTTTTTGATTTGATATAATAGATTATGCTGATTTGCGGGGATGCTGGAATCGGCAGACAGGCAAGCTTGAGGTGCTTGTGT
>OMBL01000303.1_pt1 | contig 23293 bp, 17 predicted proteins | sample 1644871 | NCBI WGS metagenome assembly OMBL01 (sample SAMEA103958115, study PRJEB25191) | human gut metagenome | biome: human-associated habitat [ENVO:00009003]; feature: intestine environment [ENVO:2100002]; material: feces | place: Germany | collected 2013/2015
TGTCAACGTCGAGCGATACATGATGGTCTATAGCCTTGATGCTGTCGAGCAGCTCCTGCAGTTCAGGATAGTTAGGAATGTTGATGAATGGGGCGGTGTTGGTGATGATCCATCCGTCCTTCTTCAGATATGGCAGATAGCGCATAGCCTCCATCGGCTCGAGCGAGATGATGAGATCCGCCTTGCCGGTAAAAGACTGCAGGAGATCAGAGACGCCAGTCGTCACGCGGTCCTCGACGTGGTTGCGCTCCACATTCTCCTGCGCGACGTGGGCCGCCGTGCGGTCGTAATCCATCGCGACGACCTCGCCGGCTCCGAGCTTGGCAGCAGTCACAGCCAGCACGCCGGAGCCCGTGCCGACATCGAAGACGCGCATGCCGCCTTTGACGGCCGACTCGAGCTCGCGGATGCACATGGCCGTCGTCGGATGCGTGCCCGTGCCGAAGGCCGCGCCAGGGTCGAGGTCGATGACGATGTCGTCGGGGCTCGCCTCGTAATCCTCCCAGGCCGGCTTGATGACGATGAGGCCGCCGACTTTCTCCGTGTGGAAGTAGGCCTTCCAGTTGTCGGCCCAGTCCGCATCCTGGACCGTATGCCATTCGATCGGGCACGATCCCGCGTCGAAGCCGTCGACTTTCGCGAGGTCCCGGACGCGCTGCTCGAACGTGCGCAGGCGGTCGTCAAGCTCTTCGTCAACAGGCAGATACGCCTTGATCGTCACGATATTCGTCTGCTCAGCCTTCGGCAGATTGGAGTAGTCGAAAAGTCCACTGTCGATATAACTGTTGAATTCCTCTGGATCTTCAATGACCACGCCGGATGCACCGACGTCGTGGAAAATCTCCGCGATGAGTTCCGTCTCCTCATGTGATGTCCGGATACTGACTTCAGCCCATTTCAAAGCGCATCGTCCTTTCTTGTTCTAGGTCTTTCCATTATAGGGGATATGTCTGTAAAAAACAAGGTTATCCGTCACTCGGTGCGGACGGCATTGCCGATGCGCTCGCAGAGCTTCTCGATGTAGCGGCCGGCATAGCGGCTGAGCTTGATGTGCGCATGTGTCAGGTAGCCGATCTCCATGAAGTCGTCGACGAGCAGTGGCCGCGCGATGATCTCCTCGCCGTTGAGCTCTTCGTTGATGATGCCGCTCGAGAGCTCGTCGTCGCTGATGACAACGACGTTCTTGAGGATGTTCTCGAGTTCGCTTATACGGCTCTCAACCTTCGCCTGTTCGTTCTTCGCCTCGTCATACTCGCTGTTCTCGCTGAGGTCGCCGAAGCCGCGGGCCTCCTTGATCAGCTCCGCCACCTCGTCGGCACGGGTGGTCTTGCTGTAATCCAGTTCCTGTTTCAGCTCGTCATACCGAGCCTGGCTCATTTTGAATTCCTTTGCCATGCTGCACACTTCCCTTTCTATCCATAAGGATACCCTTTTAGGGCTATAAACAATATGTCACGTTGCATTATAGTGACTTTCCGTGCGTATGTCAAGCAAGTCTGTGATATGAATGTCGGATATCTGCCATTTTCCGGCCGCCGTCAGCACCGCGGCCAGAGGCTCCGTCACCGGCACCGCCAGCGCCGCCGCCCGGGGCGATGTCCATACCGGCGTCTGCCTCGCCCCGCAGTCCTCCGTCAGATATATCGCCGGGCCCTCCGTATCCTCCCGCACATCGCCGCACACCACCGTCAGCGCCGCCCGCCGGCCCCCGTCTCCGGCGGCGATCCCCCAGCGGTACAGTAGCTCCGCCGCCAGCGCCGCAGGGTCCTCCATGTCCAGCTGCACATATCGCGCCCGCCGGGCCAGCACCGCCAGCGCCGCCCGGGCCGTCTCCTCTCCGCCGGGGCCGCAGCGCAGCACCGCGGCGGCGTTTTGCAGACCGCCGGGGCAGAGAATATCCAGCAGACTGCCCAGCAGGGCGAGGCGCAGCGGCAGGACGGGGTATGATGTTATGTCTGCCTGCTTCGCCAGTGAAAGGAGGTAAACATCGGCGCAGATACAGCGGCGGACACCGGAGTCATACATCTGACGCAGGCAGTGCAGAGCACGGCGGCGGGCGAAATAGCCCCTCCCCACAGAAAGATAATGGAGTGGCAGACCCTCCACCGTTATGCGGGAAAGCACTGTCTTTTGGCCCTGCGTCATGTAAACGATCATGCGGTTTCCCTTCTCCCCCGGCAGTATGCAAAAAAATGCTGTTCCATTCTATGGAACAGCATTTTCAATATGTCATTATTTACCAGGCTTTGATGTAGCCCGCCAGATAGTTCAGCGGGTTCTGGTACACGATCTTGCTCACACCGTTGACCACGGTGGTGGTGCGGACCTCATAATGCAGATGCGGGCCGGTGGAGGCGCCGGTGTTGCCGGTGACGCCGATCACGGTACCCTGCGAGACAGTCTGGCCCTGTGACACCTTCACCACGCTCAAATGGGCGTACAGGGTGGTCAGGCCGCCGCCGTGGTCAATGACCACATAGTTGCCGTAACCGCCGCCCCAACCGCTGGTATTGGTGAGGATCACCTTACCGCTCTTGACGGCATATACGCTGCTGGTATAGGACACGTTGCAGATATCCACACCCTTGTGGTTGGTGCTGCCGAAGCCGCCGGGGGCCACGCGGGAGCCGACGGGCGAGCTGATTTTTTTACTGGTGCTGACGGGCCAGATAAAGCCCTCGTTGCTGGGCACCACGTCGGAGTCGGCGATCAGCTGCTCGATGGCGTTAGACATGTGATGCAGGCCGGTGATGACCAGCGGGGCATAAACAAAACCGAAGATTGCGCCAAAGACCACGCGGAAGGAGCCGGAAATGCCGGCGTAGACGATGTCAGAAATGAAGGTGCCGATCTTCCAGCCGATGGGGCCAAGGACAGTGTGGGCGATGATGACGGACAGCACCAGCGAGCAGAAGGGCACAACAATCATCGAGATGACCGCCGGGCAGATCTTGCGGAAGAATTTTTCCAGATAGACCAGCGTGAACGCAGCCAGCATGGCGGGAATGACCTGCGCCTGATAGCCAATCATGTTGATGGTGAAGAAGCCGAAATCCCATTTGGGGATATCTGCCGCCGCAGTAGAAGCCACGGCGTAAGCGTTGAGCAGCTGGCCGGAGACGAGCGTCAGGCCGAGGACGATGCCCAGGCTTTGGGTCGTGCCCATTTTCTTTGTGACAGACCAGCAGATGCAGACCGGCAGCATATGGAAGATGGCTTCGCCAATCAGCCACAGGAAGCTGTCAACACCGGACCAGAACTGGCTGATGTCGCACAGCGTCTGGGTGCCGTTATTAAAAAAGTAGATGCTGTCAATGCAGTTGCGGAAGCCGAGAATCAAACCGCCGGTGATGATGGCGGGAATCAATGGGGCAAAAATCTCCGCAAGCACGCTCATAACCTTCTGCAATGCGTTCTGGTTCTGCTTGGCTGCGCTCTTGACGGCATCCTTGGAAACACCGTCAATGCCGGATACCGCAATGAAGTCGTTGTAGAAATCGCTGACCGTATTGCCGATGATGACCTGGAACTGGCCCGCCTGGGTGAAAGTGCCCTTGGCGGATTTCAGTGCCTCGATCTTGGCAACGTCCGCCTTGGCGGGATCGTTGAGGACAAATCGCATACGCGATACGCAGTGGGATACTGCCGCGATGTTCTCCTTGCCGCCAACGTACTCAAGCAGCAGCCGCGCGTCCTGTTCGTATTTACCCATGATGTTTTCCTCCTTTTGCCCGGTGGAGCGGGCATCTTCGAACTTGTTCATACAAGTTCTCCTTACAGCCACAGAATACCAGACTTGTTCATACAAGTCAATATGCTTTTGCAAAAAAGCATTGCAGAATGCCTATTTTCGGCACTGCTCACAAGTTGCCCACTTGAAATTTAACCGAAAAGACGGTATACTAAAGTAAATGTTTGAACAAGTTGCGAGGTACACACCATGCCAAAGGCAAAATATGAGGGCATTTATCACAGCATCAAAAAACGCATCGAGGCGCAGGATTACCCCTATCAATCGCTGCTGCCCAGCGAGAATACTTTAATAGAGGAATACGCCTGCTCCCGCAACACGGTGCGCCGTGCAATTGCGGAACTGATCGCCGACGGCTATGTGCAGTCCATGCAGGGACGGGGCGTTCGGGTCATCTACCAGCCGGTGGGCAAAACGACGTTTACCATCGGCGGCATCGAGACGTTTCAAGAAACCGCCCGCCGCAACCGCCTTCGCGCCGTGACGAAGGTCACGAAGTTTGAGACCATCATCGCAACGGAACAGTTTGCCGCGGAAAGCGGATTTTCTGAGGGCGATGAATTGTGGGCGGTACAGCGTGTGCGTTATCTGGACGGAAAAGCACTGATTCTGGACATCAACTACTTTTTAAAGGAATTTGTACCCGGCCTGACACCGGAAATTGCCGCAAACTCTATCTACGATTATATTGAGAACACACTGGGTATGCAGATTATCACCAGCAAGCGCCACATCACAGTGGAACACGCCACCGCCCGCGACGAAAAGCTGCTGGATATGGACGGCTATGATTGCGTGGCAGTGGTGGTAAACCAGACCTTCAACTCGGACGGGATGCTGTTCGAGTACACCCAGTCCCGGCATCAGCCGGACTATTTTTGCTTTCAGGACATCGCCACGCGGAAAAAGTGAGCGGCAGACACCCGGCGCAGGGGGATCCACCTGGGATTTTGCGCTGGGCCGGGGCTCCGGCAAAATGGGTTTTAGGGTGTTCCTGAATCAGAATCTGTTTTATCCACAGTCATCATATATCTTCTTTTGGGCCGAGATCCTTCTAGGGATCAGTTTCAAAATGAACTGCAAGCCGCTATAGATCATCTTGAAAAAATCAAAGGTCTTTTATAATCACTTCAACAAGAAACGCTCCTGCCGGTTTTACACCGACAAGAGCGTTTCTTGTGTTATTCAAAAATATCGGCAAGGGTAAGCAGCTGTACTTCTCCGCGTTCCTGTGCCTGAAGTAGTCCGTCCGTAAATCCGCCTTTCGAGAAAATGTAGTAGTGGTAGTTTGTTCCTTTCCCAAAGACTGCTGCATATTCCCGAATCAGTTCCAGTTCGTCCAAACCGATTTTTTCATTGCGATATTTGCAGGAGCCGATGATATAGTCATTGCCCTCAACCGGCCTACCGACAATATCGATTTGTATCTGCTTCTTTTTTTGAGGGTCGGTTCCCCACCACTGTCCAATCTCACTCAACTCGATAGGAAGATCATTCGCATAATAGAGCAAGTAGTCTTGGCACATCTTCTCAAAAATCAGACCCATATAGTCTGGAAAATACTGCTTCACCGCATGGGGGTAGGTCTTTGCGATCCGCCCCGAATCAATGGCACTTGCATTGACCGGCACAAAACGGTACCAAAAACGAAAAAAATTGTCCGCCAGAAGATAGATCGTTTTTTTGCCCGGTTTCTCGGTGATCGGTGTTTCCTTTTTGACGATTCCAAGGTCTATCAGCGTCTTGAGGTATTTTGCCACCACAGAGTTTTCTTCACCAACTTTCGTGGTGATATCATTCAGGCGAGAAGCCCCCTCTGCAATTGCCTTGATGATTGCATTATAAATTGCCGGCTCACGCAGCTCCTGCTTTAACAGGTTGGCCGGTTCCTCATAGAGGTAGCTGGAACGGTCAAACAAGTTTTCCATCAGTGCTTCATCTACGCTGTCCCGAACATCCAATTTGTTGATATAATGCGGAACGCCGCCTGTAATGCCATAAATCAGGGCGTTATCTTCCTCGGACAGATTCGGATGGAATACCGCTGTTTCCTTGTAATCCAGCTGCATGATCTTGAATTGCGCTGTTCTGCGTCCATACAGAGGGCTTTCTTTGCCCAAGACCTGACTTTCCATAAAACTCATGGACGAGCCACACAGGATCAGGTACATTTGGGAATCTGTCCATTTATGGTCGATGATGTGCTGAAGCATTGCGGAAATAGCGGGTTTAGCCTTTGCAAGATAAGGATACTCATCAATTACAAATACGATCCGCTGCTCCTTGGAGAGAGCTGTCAGTTCATCCAATGCTGCATCGTAGGTTGTAAATTCCGGGGATGATTCTGCATTGGGTCGTTCAAAACTCATGATTGCCTTGGACAAGGCTTCCAGATTTTCTTTTCCGGTCGTATTCAAGGCAGAGAAGAAAATGGTCGGTTTATCCTTGCAGAATTCATTGATCAGCGCAGTTTTTCCAACACGGCGTCTGCCGTAAATGACAACGCATTCAAACTTTCCATTCTCATATCGTTTGTTTAACTTCCGAAGTTCCTCATCGCGGCAGTAAAATCGGCTCATTTTGTTCCCTCCCCAAAGTGTATTTATCGAATTTATATACTCGTAAGTTAGTTTCTTACGAGTATAATACTTCATTTCTTACATAAAGTCAAGAAATATATTTTTGACGGCTCATCGAGAAACAGGAACGATACTTCCTATTTTCCTCAAAAATTGTGAACTCTGAGTTCCTGTTCATTTCGTTCCGCATCGGTTACAATACAGCCATAGCTTCGGCAAGCGTTCAAAGCAGCCCTCAAGCTATCCCGCCCCTTGAAAATTGAACACGCATTCTTCAGTCACGTTCCTGTGATGATGAGCCACGTCCGTAACAAATGCGATGATCTCCCACTGAGGGAATGAGCGGTAGGTTGACGGTAAATGGATGACAGCTTCTCCATAGCTAAGAGCCATCACAGAATAATGATACTTCTGCCTTCGGGCAGCTCGGTGAGAACCACGGAGAGGTGAGAACCCTATGGATTCGGTACGCTGCCGGACGGCTGAAAGATTTCCCACACGAAAACTGAGTTTTCGTTTTCCGGGGATGTCGGGGACAAATACGGAAAGGTATAGAACTATAAATCACAGCAATTTGCTGTTTGAGATAGTAGGGTGGGCTGTGCGAGCAGCCCACTGTTACATATACGGATAGAAAGGAGAAATCCAAATTGGCCACACGAGGTAAAAAAGAGAAAGAGTATCCGCCTATGCCCGCAAACTGGATGTACAAGCGCGGGGATGTCTACATGATGGATCTGAATCCTTACAGCGGTTCCGAGCAAGGCGGCATCCGACCTGCCATTGTTGTCCAAAACGATGACGGTAATTTTTATTCCAATGTTCTTCTGGTCGTTCCGCTGACAACACAGATCAAAAAGCGAAATATGCCAACGCATTTTATTCTGCACAATCGTTTTTTGAGTGCGCCATCTATGGCGATTTGCGAAAGCCCGCGCCCCGCAGATAAATCCAGAGTGTTAAGCTACCTTGGGCACCTGTCCAAATATGAAATGCGGCAAGTGTCAGTGTGTCTGCAATACAGCTTTGGGTTCATTGGATACAAGTCATTCCGAAAATACCTTACGGCTCCTCCGCAGGAGGATGTTCTCGCCGCTGCAAAAGAGCTGCTCTCCCAGCAGTTTCAGAATCTTCGGGTGCTGAACAGTCAGCCCCCTGCTCTCGCCAAGCACACAAAAGGCGATCTACATAGCATTGAGCAGATATCGGAAAGGATGCTCTCCACCCCGACGGAATCTTCTGTTGAGTTCATGGTTGCAGAACTGGATGATGCGCTTCAATCGCTTATGTTCCGCTGGAATATCTGTTATGAACGGTATTCCAGTTTCCGCTTATCCGATAACGAAAAGAAGAAAATCGGTTCGATTATCCAATCAGGAATTGATTTTCTGCAAAAGAAGAAGGAGGTTCCTTTATGATGAACGCAGTTGTAAAACCTTACCATGAGATGTGCCTGAACAGCAGTGAGCTGATCGTTCCGCGCGATACTTACCAGCGCGCTCTTCACCCCGCTCGTGTTGCCCGCATCGCAAAAGAATTTGACGAGCGGGTTGCCAATGAGCCGAAGATCAGCTTCCGGGATGGTCACTACTATGTGATGGACGGGCAGAACACCATCGCTGCCCGGAAGTTCCTGAACGGTGGTGACGATCTGCAGATTCGTTGCAAGGTCTACTTTAACATGACCGAGCAGGAAGAAGCCCTCCTGTTTGCACAGCAGACAGGCATTTCGGAACGGCTGAGTGCAGGACAGAAGCTCCGTGCCCTGATTTTTGCAGGGGAGCCTGCTGCCGTTGCATTCCAGCAGGCCACCGAATTGGCTGGCGTTCATCTTTCTTTTGAAGAAGGCCGAGGCAAGCAGCGGATCAGCTGCATCGCAACCGCCTATCACGAATTCATCCGGCTTGGTCCTGAACTGTATATCGAATCCCTTGATGTTTTGCTGAATGCGTGGGACGGAGAACCTGATTCCATGAGTTCTGCAAATCTGCTCGGCATCTGCCGCTTTGTAGAACTGTACCACTCCGAATACAGTAAAAGCCGTCTGATTGCCAAACTGCGGCAGGTCGATGCATTCACGATTTTTCGCCTTGCACGAACCGCAGGCGTAAGCCTTCCCGGCAAGACGAAGTACCTTCAGCAGGTCTATACTATTTATAATGGTGGCAGCCGCCGGGCTGCATTGCCGCTCAAGTTTTAACTTTAAGTATATTTAACGAGGTATTATCCAATGATTATCCATGAAGAACCTTCGCCCAACTCGGTTTCCTCCCCTGTTTCCACAGCAAAGGACAGCCGCTGCTATACCGTAGAAGACCTGATGGAAATGCTGCTCCTGAGCCGTCCCACTGTCTACCGTCTACTGAAGCAGAACGAATTCCGCTGGTTCAAGGTAAGCGGCGCTTACCGTATTTCCAAAGCCAGCTTTGAAGCATGGCTCAATGATGGCACTGTTGAACGCAATCCTGCTGTTTGACATCCTCAACATTTCACGCGAAATCTGCTATTCTTTAGCCGGGATGAGAAATCCCGGCTAAACTTTTACATAGATAGAGAGGTGTCTTTCATGGATGATATGCGGAATACTTCGGCTCCCTTATACGGAAAAGCTGAACCTGCCACTACCAAAACCACCATGTCGGTTCGTGAGATGCGGCAGCTTCTCGGCCTTGGCAAAACAGACAGCTATTGGCTACCTCATAAGAATCTCTTTGAAGTCATTCTGATAAACGACAAAAGGCGTATCGTTATTTCCAGCTTTGAGAAATGGTATGCCAATCAGGTCAAATATCATAAGGTCAATGGTTCGCCACCGGGCGAGGAACTTTGCAAACGGTCCTATTCCGTTCCTGACGCCGCCGAGATATTGAAGGTGAAACCCGAAACGATCTATACACTCATCCGACAGGGCAAGTTGAAAACAGAAACGGCAGACTTCTGTATGAGAATTCCCAAAGAGGACTTTGAGCGGTGGTACCGATCACAAAGTCGCTACCGCACAGCAGCCGACCGTGAGCGTGACCGGGAGATTGAAGCGCAAACCATCTCCATCCCGGAAATGGCAAAACTACTCGGTATCCCACGCAAGAATGTTTATGGGATTCTTGATTGCAAAAAATACCGAGATTGTTTCGTCATTGAGCGCGTGGCCGACAGGCCGCGCATTACCAAAAAAAGTTTTAAGGCATGGCTTAAAAGCCAATCTACATACCAACTTCAAAAACCGAAAAAAGAAACGCATGAGGAGCCGCCGCTAAAACTGCAATGTCCCAAGAATGGGAAATACTACAGTTTTCAGGAAATTCAGGCTTTTTACGGAATCAGCCGCCCAACACTTGACTCGTGGGTTCTCAAAGAAGGAATTCCAACGATGAAGTTGGGAAGGGTAAAACGCATCCAAAAAGATGCTTTCGATGAAGTTCTGAAGTCCAAACGTAAAGTAGAGGAGGATGTATAATGGCTAGCATTGTCAAACGCAATAACCGATACTGCGTTGTCTATACCTACAAACACACTAATGGAACGCTAAAGCAGAAATGGGAAACCTTTACCGACCTTGCAGATGCCAAAAACCGTAAGAAAGAGGTCGAATACAAAGAATCCGTCGGTACCTTTGTGGCACCCCAGTGCCGAACTCTAAAAGACCTGCTTAAAGAATACGTCACCCTGTACGGAAGAACCAAATGGGCACTTTCAACCTATCAATCAAACACTGCACTGATTTCAAACTACATAGAACCGCTTATCGGCTCAATGAAGCTGCAAGATCTCACCACCCGCGTAATTGAGGGATATTATCAGCGGCTGCTTAAATACGAAGCCGTTGACCCTATGTGTGGAAAGCGTCAGCATCAATACGTTTCTCCCGGCACGGTTCGTTCGGTTCACAAAATTTTGAGAAGTGCCTTTGAGCAGGCCGTAAAGTGGGAACTTATGGAAAAGAATCCCTGTATTTATGCCACCTTGCCCAAATACACTGCAAAGAAGCGTGATATCTGGACTGCCGAGACCCTGTTCCATGCCTTAGAAGTCTGTGATGATCCACGGCTCCGGCTTTGCATCAACCTCTCCTTCTCTTGTTCCCTGCGCTTAGGGGAATTGCTCGGTCTGACATGGGATTGTGTGGATATCTCCCCCGAAAGCATTGAAGCCGGGCGAGCCTCCATTTACATAAATAAGGAATTGCAGCGTGTAGATATTGCTTCGCTGAACGCCTTGGAAAATAAAAATGTCATCACTCGTTTTCCCTCGCTGAGTTCCCGCTGCACCACGGTCCAGGTTCTGAAAAGCCCTAAAACAGACAGCAGTATCCGAACCATTTTTCTCCCCAAAACAGTTGCTGAAATGCTTGTCCACTATAAAGCCGAGCAGGACATGACAAAGGACGCACTGGGTGCAGAGTATGCAGACTATAATCTCGTGGTTGCCGGCCCGCTGGGAATGCCGACCGAACAATCCACCATTAACGGTGCATTGAAGCAGCTGATTGAGGAAAACGATCTCCCCAAAGTGGTTTTCCACAGCTTCCGACACTCCAGCATTACATACAAGCTCAAGCTGAACGGCGGCGATATCAAAGCCGTGCAGGGCGATTCCGGTCATGCACAGGCTTCGATGGTCACCGAGCAGTACGCACACATTCTGGATGATGATCGGCGTTTGAACGCACAACGATTCGACGATTTCTTCTATCAGCATCATGGTGCAGAGCCTGAAGCCCTCCCTCGCGCAGAGCAATCCACTCCCAAAGCCAGTCCAGTCGATACAGATGCGGCAGCAGCTCTTGCTAAACTGCTGGCTGACCCCTCTATGGCTACACTCATTAAAAATCTTGCAAAGAACCTATAAGCCTCTATACATAAACAGCGGCAGTTTTCCGTATATGGAAAACTGCCGCTATCTGTTTTAGGATGATCCCGTTTCTTTGTGTTTTTTCGCCTTAGCTTCCTCTATGTCCATCTTCAGCTGATGTGTAAGCTGTTTTACATAATCGAGTGAAACTTCATAGCCTTCTGCGATTTTTTCTGCCGGCATCCCATCAAGGATACGGGAGATCACAATGTTCTGAGTGGCTTGTTTTCTCGACTCTGCAATCATTTCCTCAATAGAGGGGCAATGTTTATTATGCATCCAATTCAAGTAATCCAAGCGTTCAGCTTCTATCCGCGATAGAAGCCTGACTGCATAGAAATTGTCATCTACCTCGAAGCGAACTTCCTCTCCGGGTTTGACTTCAAGTTTTTCCAGAACCGCATCTGGGAGTTTTACAGTTCCATCTTCACCGACTACAATATTAAATTTCTTTTCCATCGCACACTCCTAAAATCACGCAAAGTTCCTTGCATCCAGTGCCTTTACTCCCGTAAGAATACCATAAGCCCCTTCCTTTTACAAGACAATGCGCATTTCCATTCGCACTGTTACATAGACCAGAGTTTTCTCGCAGAAAGCTCTGGTCTTTTTCTATTGAAAACATTTGTCCATCACACCAGCTACGGCTGTATGGTCTGGTTCACGAATGCTAAACAAGCAAATATCCGTAGGGAAACGTACACTTCCCAGCTAATGAAAGGTGGGCATTTTACAATGAACCTTCCACTTTTCATTAGCTCTGCTAATTTTCTGCTAATGAAAAGCCTTTTACTCGTTTTATTTCGGGGTTTGTGTTCTTTACTCAGATTGACAGCGCAACAAAAAATCAATTGATAAAACGTTACTTGTTTTACCTACTTTTGCCTAGGATTTATGGCTTCAGCCCCTACTCCTAAGCGGAAGGCCGTGTGTTCGAATCACATCGGGGACGCCATTTCAAGAAAATGCGAAGGTCATTTTTCCATGGGAAAGACGATCTTCGCATTTTTCATTTTGAACCTATCGCCAAAATCAGCCAGCGAATGCCATTAGCAGAATTTTCGGTCCCTGCTAATAAAATCGGCTTTCCAGCTAATTGAGGCCAAAATCGCCGTTTTCTATGCTTTCTGCTAAAATTGGCGGACGCCCCCTATAAACCGGTGTCAATCTATCAGGACGGGATGCTGTTCGAGCACACCCAGCCCCGGCATCAGCCGGGCCCTTACTGTTTTCAGGACATTGCCACCCGAAAGAAAAGCTGGCAGAGAAAGTTCCTGAACTCTCTGCAAACGAAAGGGGCTGCTGCACAAAATGATGTACAGCGGCACTTATTTTTATAAAATACCGTTGCAAATGAATTGAAATCCTACTAAATAAATGATATATTGTTAGCATAACAAACTGTAACAAATCCGCGTGGCACTTTTGTGACGATGCAGTGCCGTGCGCAGAAAGAAATAGGAAAGGCCGTGCAGGGATTATGACGATTCAGGAGTGTTATAAAGAAATGGGCGCAGATTATGATGAGGTATTTCATCGGCTGCCCCGTGAGAGTATGGTCCGTAAATTTGCGCTGATGTTTTTGAACGACGACAGCTATCCAAAGCTGGAGCAGTCGCTGAAGGAAGGAAACGCACAGGAAGCATTCCGTGCGGCACACACGCTCAAGGGTGTATGCCAGAACCTTGGCTTTACCAATCTCTATCAGCCCGCCTATGAGCTGATCGAGGTGCTGCGTGCGGGTACACTGGAAGGCTCCGGGGAATGGTTTGCCCGTGTAACGGAACAGTACAAGATCACGACGGATGCCATCCGTGGAGTGCAGTAACGCAGGCTGTCCCCACAGTTTTCCGCCCGCCATGTGCGCCGATGCAAAGAAATCGGACATGCGTGGTTTTTATGTATAAATACGTGAAAATTCATTGAAAATCCTTCATGGCAGTAGTAAAATATTTTTATGTCTCTGTCATTCTCTGCCCTTTCGCGGTAGAGGGAGAGCGCAAAACAGAAAGCGTGCAAAAATTGCGGCATCCTTTCCGTGGGCGGGTTTTACAGCGCACACTCTTGCGGGCAGTGATGTACGACAAGTAGGCCAAAGCAGCTTTGCCGGAAAACGCCAGTTGCTCTAAAGTTGTGAGGAGAACGATTTAGTGAATAAAAGAACATTGCACCGCCTTATTTTCCTGCTTGCGGCATTGGTGATGGCGGTTTCCCTGCTGACCGGCTGCGGCACAAAAACCGCAGAACAGGTACAGCAGCAGGAGGACGCCCAGACCATTCAGGTGTACCGCCACCCGGCAGATCCGCGCACTGGACGACCCCGTACTGGCAAAGATCCTGATCCTTGCCATGACCGCCAACGCATTCGACGAGGACCGCCGCAATGCCTTGGAAAGCGGCATGAACGGCTTTTTGTCCAAACCCATCGTGATCGGCGACCTTGTGCAGGAGCTGCGCAAAATTTTGTAACAAGCCGCCGTTCAGGCATAAAAAATAAAACACCCACAGCAATTTGCTCACCGGAGGTTCAAAACCTCTGTGACGCTTGCTGTGGGTGCTTTTGCTTTTGGGCGCTGTTTATTTCAGTACGTCTGCAAGGACCTGCAGCAGGTGAGGAATATCCAGCGGCTTTGCAATATGGCCGTTCATACCGGCCTTCAGCGCGTTCTGACGGTCTTCCTCAAAGGCATTTGCCGTCATTGCAAAGATGGGGATGCCAGCCTTTGCGGCATCCGGCAGGGCACGGATCTGCCGCGTTGCCTCGTAGCCGTCCATGTTGGGCATCTGGATATCCATGAGGATCAGAGCATACTGTCCGTCTGCCGCCTGCTCCATCTTCCGGACGGCGATCTCGCCATCCTCGGCCGATTCCACCTCAAAGCCCGCTTCCTTCAGGATCTCCACTGCGATCTCACGGTTCAGCTCGTTGTCCTCCACCAGCAGGATCTTTTTCCCTTTGAAGGCCTCCGCATTCAGCTGCACCGGCCTGCAGGCAGGCTCTGCACCGAACGGCTCTGCCAGCACCCTGCGCAGCTCTGAGAGGAACAGCGGCTTTTCGCAGAAGGCGGTAACACCGGCAGCGCGGGCTTCCTCTTCAATATCGGCCCAGTCGTAGGCCGTCAGGATGATGATGGGGCAGCTTTTTCCGATCACCTTGCGGATCTGCCGCACGATCTCGATGCCGTTCATATCGGGGATCAGCCAGTCGATGATGTAAACGCTGAATTCATCCCCCTGCTCCATGGCGTACCGGGTGCGGATCACCGCTTCCCTGCCGGAGATCGTCCACTCCGGCCGCATCCCGATCTTGGACAGCATGGTGCTGACGCTCAGGCAGGTGTCGGTATCGTCGTCCGCCACCAGTGCCCGCAGCCCTTCCAGCTGCGGGAGCTGTCTGAGCTCCACCTTTTGTCCGCTGAGCGCAAAGCAGAGGTTCACGATGAACTCGCTGCCCTTGCCCGGCTCGCTCTCAATGGCGATGGTGCCGCCCATCAGGTCCACAATGTTCTTGGTGATGGACATGCCGAGGCCGGTGCCCTGAATGCCGCTGACAGTGGAGTTTTCCTCACGGGTGAACTCCTCAAAGATGTGCTTCTGGAACTCCTCGCTCATGCCGATGCCATTGTCCTTGATGCGGAACTCATAGCAGGCCCGGCCCGTGGGCGCACCGTTTTTCTCGGCAATGCGAATGCTGATCATGCCGCCTGTGGGGGTAAACTTGATGGCATTGGACAAAATATTCAGCAGGATCTGGTTCAGCCGCAGCGGGTCGGTGATGATGTCCTCGTTCTCCACATCCATGGTATCGATGAAAAGCGACAGCCGCTTTGCCGAAATATTGGGCTGGATGATGGAGCGCACATCGTGGACGAGGTCCGGCAGATGCACCGCCTTTTCCTCGATCTTTACCTTTCCGCTCTCGATACGGCTCATATCCAGCACATCATTGATGAGGGAAAGCAGATGCTGGCTGGAAGTGGAGATCTTTTTCAGGTAGTCCAGCACCTGTTCCCTATTGTCGATATGGGTCGCAGCCAGCGAGGTGAAGCCGATGATGGCGTTCATGGGGGTGCGGATATCGTGGCTCATATTGAACAGGAACTCCCGCTTGGCGCGGTTTGCCGCCCCCTCGTGCTGAAGCGCGATCTCCAGTTTGCGGTTCTGCTCTTCCAGCTGGATCTGATACTTTCTCTCCTGCTCTTTTTTCTGCTGTTCCATCTCCTGCACGGAGCGGCGGCGCAGCAGCTGAAGGACCATTACAAGCAGGATGTAGCCGACCAGCGCCGTCAGGACCAGCGAAAGCGACTCACGGAAGATCATTTTTTCGTCCGTATACGCATAGAGATCGAAGGATCTGCCATGGCAGAACATCCCGAAATAGCAGCCGGAGCCGTTCCAGTCCCGGGTATGGGTCAGCTTTTCTGCGGCACCGGCTTTGCGGATTCCCTGCACCAGCGGGCTGTCCGCAGTATCCTGTCCCATCAGCTCCGGGCGGTTTGCGGCAATGACCTGATTGTTCTGCACGATGAACAGCGTGCCGCTGGTTTCTGCCGGGTAGCCATCCAGTACGCTCTGGATGGACAGCGCCGTTTCCTCCACAAATTCCGCCGGGGTATACCGGTAGGCAAGCAGGAGCAGCTCTGTGCTGTCTGCCCGGTGTGCCGCAACATCCACGGCAGAGCCATCTTCCAGCAGGACGCGCTTCACATAGGTCTTTCGCGGGTAAGATAAAACGTCCAGAATGGCGTCATTTTTCAGCTGGCCGCCAAACCGGGCATAGCCGATGCCGTTGGTCGTGGACTCGCACCGGAGCGTGCCGTCCGGCCCCAGAACCGAAATGCCGGTAAGCCAGAGCTTTTCTGCCTGCCTGTTCAGGCACTGCGGGTCGGAGAGGTCGAGGGCAGCGTCCTCTGCCAGCTGATGGACCGCGACCGCCGTGCGGCGCAGTGCCTTTGCCGTGATGGTATCATTGTACTTTTCAAAGCTGGTGGACTGGGATTTGACAAACTCAAGGGTCTGGCAAAAGCGTTCCTCCGCTGTGCGCATTGCCCGCCAGCCGGAAAGAAATGTCACACCGATCATCAGGAGCACGCCGACGATCAGATAGCCCTCCCATCTCCTTTTATCCGGGGTGGTTCTGTTTTTACGCGCCAATGGTGTCCACCTCCAGATACTGCGCAGCATTTTCAAGGTATCGGCCAATGATCCGCTCCAGCGTACCATCCGCGCGCATCTGCGCAAGGGTATCGGTCAGCTGGCTGTCCAGCCCGCGGGTGTCGTTCCTGGCAAAGGCGATGCCCAGTCCGGTGACCAGCAGCGGTTCCTCCAAAATGCGGAAGTCTACGGCATTGTCCTTCATATATTGCAGGATGCCTGTCTCGTGGGCGGCAATGCCGTCCACAAAGCCGCAGGCCAGCATTGCGTACTGCACACTGCGGTTTTCGATGCTGAGCACCTCCACCGTCTGCGGGATGCGCGGGTCAGAGCCGCTGAGAAAGATCTCCTCCGGCTTGCCGGTGCTCTGCACGGCGATGGTCTTGCCGGCAAGGTCGCTGAGGGATCGGATGCCGCTGTTGGCATCCACCGCAGCCACCTGACGGCTCACCATGTAAGGCCCCGCCCAGCGGTATAGCTCCTCTCGGCCATCCATGGAAAAGCAGCCCCAGATGCAGTCGATGGCGCCGCTTTCCACAAGATTTGTTTTCTGCTCCCAGTCGATCGTTTCAAACCGGGCAGCATACCCCATGCGGCGGAACGCCTCGGTGGCGATCTCCACATCGATCCCGGTGGGAACACCGTCATTGTTCAGATAGATATAAGGCGGGTAGGTGTCGCTTCCCACAACGAGTTGTGCAAGACCGCGGTCTTTTGCTTCCTTTCCTCCGCAGGAAGTCAGACTGCCTACGGCAGCAGCTGCCGCCAGCAGCGTGCATCCGTTCAGGAATGCACGGCGTGAGATTCTGTGTTTCATTCGGGCTTTTTATACTCCTGTTTTGATTGCATCCACAGCTCAGTTTGGATGCCCCTGCAGCTCTTCTTTCAGATCGGTCTGGATATCCGTCAGGCATTGCAGCAGCAGCGGATTGAACGCCCCGCACTCGCCGTTCAGGATCATCTGCACGGCTTTTTCGTGCGGGAAGGCTTTTTTGTAGCAGCGGTCGCTGGTCAGTGCATCGTACACATCGGCCAGCGAGACCAGCTGTGCGCTGATGGGGATCTCATCGCCCTTCAGCCCATCCGGGTAGCCGCGGCCATCCCAGCGTTCGTGGTGCCAGCGGGCGATCTCGTAGGCGGTCTGCAGCAGCGGCTGCTCGCCAAAATTATCCAAATCATGCAGCATTTCGGCGCCCCGCATACTGTGGGTCTTGACCAGCTCAAATTCCTCCGGGGTCAGCCTGCCGGGCTTGTTGAGGATCTTTTCGTCAATGGCGATCTTGCCGATATCGTGCAGGGCAGAGGCCAGCGGGATATGATCCTGCTGCTCCGCCGTGAGCGGATACCTGCTGCTGACCTCCAGCAGACGGTGGAGCAGCAGTTCGGTGATGGTGCGGATGTGCCGCACATGGGGCCCGCTTTCGCCGTTGCGGAACTCCACGATGTGGCTCAGCACGCCCACCAGAATATCCGTATCATTTTCGCGGGCGCGGATCTGATCCGACACCATCTGTACCAGCCGCCGCTGCTTGGCGTACAGCTTGATGATGTTGGTCACCCGGCGATATACAATGCGTGCATCAAAAGGACGGTTGACATAGTCGCTCGCACCCAGCTCATAGGACCGCCGGATCGCATCTTCGGAGTCCTCGCTGGAGATCATGATGACCGGGATATCCTCGATGGTATGGTTGGCATTCATGGCCCTCAGCACCTCAAAACCGTCCATTCCCGGCATATTGATGTCCAGCAGCACCAGTGCAATGTCTCCGGCTTCCTCCTGCAGTTTTTCCATGCATTCCTGTCCGTCCTTCGCTTCCAGAATGCGGTACTCCTGCCCCAGGATCTCCGACAGCATCACGCGGTTCATTTCGGAGTCGTCCACCAGCAGGATCTGCGATTTTTCCTGCAAAAGTCTTTCCAGCGCAGCCAGATCCTGCCCCGGGACCTCCACCGTGACGGTATTCTTGCGGCGCTTTGCCTGATACATCAGCCGGTCTGCACGGCGGACCACATTTTCCATCGGGTCGGTGATGGACTGCATGGTTCCGCCGATGCTCAGCGAGATACGGAAATGCGAGTAGCCGGGTACGGATGCCATCTGCACGGCGGTGCAGATCTGTTCCAGTTTGGTGCGCAGAAAATCTCCCGGAATGCCGGGCAGCACCAGCAAAAACTCGTCCCCGCCGCAGCGGATGAGCAGGTCCGACTTCCGGATACGGGATTGAATGGCATTTGCCGCCGTTTTCAGCGCCATATCTCCGGCATGATGCCCATAGGTATCGTTGCAGATCTTGAAATCGTCCACATCCAGCAGTGCGACCCCCGCCGGGCCGATGGTCTTGCGGACGACCTCTTCGTAATAGCGGCGGTTGTAGGCTCCTGTCAGCGGGTCCCGATAAAGCTCTTCCTTGAGCTTCTGTTCCCGTGCAGCATGCTGCTCGGCGGTTTCGTCCACCGTTGCTCTCTGATTTTCGGTCAATTGTTTCAGCTTCTGATTCGCTGCGGCAAGGGCTGCTTCCTGTTTGTGGAGCTTTTCGATCAGCCGCCGCTCGCGCTTTTTGTAATAGCCCTCGATCTCGGAAAGTGTATTCACGTTCTAACCTTCTCCTGCATCATTTACATCGTTTGTGTGCTTTCTCTGCGGAAACGCGCTTGTCCGCTATTTATTTTCGGGGGGGGGTAACACGAAAGCGTTTTACTGTCTGTTCCAGCGCAGCGATATCCACGGGTTTGGAGAGATGTTCGTCCATACCGGCTTCCCTGCTCTTCTGCATATCCTCAAGGAAGGCGTTGGCGGTCATGGCAAGGATGGGGATGATCCTGCCCAGCGGATTCTCGCCGCTGCGGATGCGGCGGGTGGCTTCCAAGCCGTCCATCACCGGCATCTGCACATCCATCAGGATCATGTCGTAATCGCCGGGCTTTACGCTGGCAAAGGCATCCACGATTTCCTGACCGTTGGAGCAGATGGTGCAGCTTGCACCCTTGGTTTCCAGCAGCATTTCCAGAATTTCGGCGTTGATGGCGTTATCCTCGGCGCAGAGGAACTTCATGCCACACAGGGGCGAAGTTTCTTCCGCTTCCTCCGGCAGGGCCTGCACCTGCTGCGCATGGTCTGCCTCGGCGTCAATGGGAAATTCCAGCACCACCTCAAAGCGGGTGCCCTTGCCGGTGGCGCTTTCCACATTGATCGAGCCGCCCATCAGGTCCACGATGCTCTTGGTGATGGCCATGCCAAGGCCGGTGCCCTGCACCTTGTTGGTGCCGGAGCGCTCCTCCCGGGTAAAGGGGTCAAAAAGAGTCTTCTGGTAGGCCTCGCTCATGCCGATGCCGTCATCCTGCACCACAAAGCGGTATCGGGCGTAGTGCTCGTTCCGGGGCAGCTCTTCCACCTCGAACCGGATATGCCCGCCGGTGGGCGTATACTTGACCGCGTTGGAGAGGATGTTCATCAGCACCTGATTCAAACGGTTGGGGTCGGCCAGCACGTTTTCGTGCTGCAGATGGGTGTTTACCGTAAAGGTCTGGCGGCGCTGGCCTGCCTGCTGGCGGATGATGCTGTCCAGCTGGCTGATCTGCTGGGAAAGGTTCATTTTTTCCTCATTCAGGGTGGTCTTGCCGCTCTCGATGCGGCTCATATCCAGAATATCGTTGATGATGCCCAGCAGCAGCTGGCCGGAGCTTTCCAGCTTGCCCAGATGTTCGGCCAGCTTTTCCGGCTGGTGCAGCTCGTTTTTCATCAGGGTGGTAATGCCGATGATGGCGTTCATGGGGGTGCGGATATCGTGGCTCATGTTGGCAAGGAAGTCCGTCTTGGCCTTGCTGGCACGCTCGGCAGACTGCAGCGCCTCCGCGGCAATGTCCTGTGCCTGCCGCAGCTCATCGTTTGCCTGCGTCAGCTGGATGTTGTATTGCTCCAGACGGAGGTTTGCTTCTTTTTCTGCCTGCAGCTCCTGCTGCTGCTTTTGCCGCAGGAGAGACCAGCCGACAAAAACTGTTATGACCGAGAACACCATCGCAATGACGATGATGATGACCATGACGATGTTGACCAGCTTTTGGGTATTCACGGCCACATATTCCGCCGGGACAAGGAATGCCAGCGTCCACCAGGCGTTTTCCATCTGCTTCAGGGCGTAGAAATACTCGGTCCCGTCCAGCACGGCGTTGGAATAACAGGAGCCTGTGCGGTCAAGCCGCTCCTTTGCCTCCGCAAAGGAAGAGCCGTGCAGATAGGACATCCGGGAGAGCACGGTGTATACGTTGTGTCCCTTCAGCAGTTCGGTATCGTTGGCGTTGAACAGCTTGAAACCGTCGTCATCCAGCACATAGACGCTGTTGTTATTTTCGTAGGCATCACAGCGGAAATAATCGTTCAGCTGGGTCATGCTCTGCGAAATGCCAAAGTAGCGCAGGGTGATCTCTTTTTCTCCGCCTTGCAGTGTGATGGGGGTGGAGAGCTGTTTCAGGAACACCATCCGGGAGTCGTCCACGGTCAGCGAGTTAGAAACGTAGCTGATCCGCTGCGGTGCGCTTTCCAGATACTTCATTCCTCGCAGCAGCCCCATGCGGCCATTCTCGGTATAGTAATGTCCGGCAGAGTCCACGGCAATCAGTTCGATCTGCCTTTCATGGTAATTGGAAAGCTCCGACAGCTTTTTCAGATAGCGATAGAACTCGGTATCGGTCTTTAACGGAGTGCAGTACAAATAATTGCATTGTACATTCACCTCGCTCCAATGGGTGTCGATCACATCCTCCAGACTGCGGAACATCTGGTGGGTGACCTCTTCCATCTGGTTCAGCCGCTCATGGTAGACAAGGTTCTGGATGTAGGTCCGGCTCACGATAAAAAGGGTCAGGATGACCGCAACAATGACAAAGCCGGTGCCCCAAAGCAGCTTTTTATATAGTTTGTTGTTCACATCCAATATCTCCTGTCCGTTCTGTTTCAGATGCACCCTAGCTCCATGCGGTATCTGCCCGGCTGATGGTGGTGTATGCACCAAAGAAGGCTTTTGCGGCATCCATGCCCACCACGCCGCTGTCTGTGACCGTGGTCTCCGCAGCCAGCTGGTCGCTCACACCGCAGATGGCCACCTGATAGGTCTTGCCGACCTCCGGCTGCACCGGGCTTACCAGCACATAGGGGTAGCCCTTGCCGTTGCCGTAGGCATCATAACCAGAAGCAAGCAGGTCGTTGATCTGCTGCCCGGTCAGGGCAACGGTCTGGATGGTGCGGTTCCAGCCGGTGGGCAGGATCACCGAAAGGTCGTAATCCGTAATGCCCTTGGCGTACAGCTTGGCCGCTACGCCGTGATGGTTTTGATCGATGGGGTTGCCGGGGATCCATGTGCTCAGCGACACCAGCGCAAGGTCGCTGCCGGTAGCCTGTGCAAAGCAGCGGCCCACCAGCATGGCGCAGTCCTCCTGCGAAAGTTCCTCCGTAACGGTAGTGATGACATCCGGGGTGTTGTTCACCACGCTATCCTGATCCTCGTCCAGCTGACGGATCACATCCTCCATGGTGGCGTTGCCCTTCATGAAGTCCAGCATTTTAAGGCCGGTGGTCACGATGGTGTTTTCCCAGCCGGAATAGATAAAGGGCGCGGTGTTGCCTGCGTTCAGGGCATCGGCGATGTCGGCATAGTAGGTGCCGTCCGCTTTTGCGTCCTTGAAGGGCAGCAGGCTGCTTTTCAGCGCCGTTGCGGGCTGCAGAGCGCTGGTGCCTGCAACGGTGGAAAGCACACGCATCACCTTGAGCGCATCTTCCAGCTTCTGGGGGTCCTGCTCCAGCTTTTTATTCAGACCGTAGAAACGGTTCACATTCAGCACAAAAACATTCTGGGTGCCGTCCTCCGAGAGAAACGGCATCAGCCCGTATTTATCGGCGTTGCCGTCTGCCTCCACGATGCCGTTGGTGTTTCCGATCAAAAACAGGGTGTTCCCCTCGGCCATCCTCTGCCGGGTCACGTTGTCGTCAAGAGCATCGCCGGAGTCGTTCAGCATCCCGATGTCCTTCCACTTCTGGACATAGGCCATCGCCTGCATCATGCCGGGGGTATTGCTGACATTCGCCTTACCGGACAGATAATCCTGCTGCCACAGTCTGCCGTCCAGTGTGCCAAGGAAATCGGCATCTGCAATGTTGCACAGATACTGGAAACCATAGCCCGGATACTGGATCTGCGGCAGACAGAGATCGACCCCGGCTTCCTTTGCCTTTACAGCCAGTGCTTCCAGCTCAGCGAAAGAATTGGGCAGCTCCCAGCCGTATTTTTTCAGCAGGGTCTTGTTGTAGGTGATGCCGTAGCAGTTGTAGGTCGAGGGCAGCAGGTAGATGGCACCGTTGTCGAACACGTCCTGCAGACGGGACTCCACATAGTTATCCGTAAAATCGTAGCCGGAAAGGTCCAGCAGTTTGTCGGAGACCAGATCGATCCGGGGGTCGTAGTAGGTCAAGGTGCAGACGTCCGGCAGGTCGCCTGCCGCAAACATATTCTGCAAACAGGTGGTGGTGTTATCGCCGCTGTAGGGCACGACCTCGATGTTCACTTCCGGGTAAACGCTGTGTACCTGCTCAATAAAGGCTTCTATCTCCTTATAAGGTGCCATAAAGGTGATGGCTTCGTGCACAGCCGCTGTTTTGCCGGTCTCGGTCTGGCTGCCGCCGCAGGCGGTCAGAGCCGCCATGGCTGCCAGTACGCCGGACGCCTGCAAAAACGAGCGGCGGGAGAGCTTTTTCATCATAATATCGTCCTCGCGGTTTCCTGATATTTCCAAGACTGTTATTTCTTCATTTTACAGCAAAGTTGGAACAAACGCAACATAAAATTCGTTGATATTTCCGCAAACCCATGCGGATTTTGGCGAAATGCGGCGCATTAGAGCGCAGGAGGACGGCCGCACCGTCCTCTTTGCGGGAGAATAGAGCCCAAAAAGCCTGAGACCTTGC
>OMBL01000304.1_pt1 | contig 23235 bp, 21 predicted proteins | sample 1644871 | NCBI WGS metagenome assembly OMBL01 (sample SAMEA103958115, study PRJEB25191) | human gut metagenome | biome: human-associated habitat [ENVO:00009003]; feature: intestine environment [ENVO:2100002]; material: feces | place: Germany | collected 2013/2015
ATCAATTAAGATTTTCTAAGACTGATTATCAGCAAGTTACAGACAAAACCCGACAAAAAGTCGGGATTTTAACACTTCTTTTTCCAATTGCAATTTGTAGTATATTTGCAATGTAAAAAATAAATGTTGAATTTAAAAGCAAGAAAAAATGAAAAAGAAAACTGTTTTTATTTGTATCTCGGAATCTCAAAGTAATCCTGAAAGATGCGAGCGGTATAGAATGTGTGAGCAATATGCTAATGAAGCAAATCTCAATGTAAGAGGAGTATTCAAATTTCAATACGACGATTTTGAAAACTCCAAGGACAATTTGCTAAGAACCTTAGAGGCAAATTCCGATGTAAGCATTATCATGATATCTGATTGTACTCGAATCAGCCGTTCTATTCCAAGGATGATGGACTTATTAATAGACTTAGAAAAAAAAAGATATTGCTGTGTATGATGTCAGTCAACGGAAATATATAACATTTAGGGATATTCTATTAAATAGTACAAAAGGAAGATATGCAACAAAACGAAGGAAAGAGCTAAGAGCATAGCAATCTGAAAAAAAGGGTTTTACGCTCATCCCTGCCGCAGTAAAAGTCTTGGGGCATTATTTATGACCAAGAGGCGAAAAACAAATAAGTGCAGTGATGCACATCTTAATGTATAATTGGATATGTTGCCCCTGGAAACATGCGCGAAAATACTCAATAATGGAAAGAAGAAATATAACAATGAAGAAGTGAAGCAAATACGGGAGTATCTGTACCTGTTGGCTCAACTTCAGATAGAGAGTGAAATGAACTGATAAACCTAAATAATTGATTTTATGAAAACAAAAACAAATAATAATCAGGTAAATGTAATCATTTACTGCCGCGTGAGCACGGATGAACAAAGAAAAGGGACAAGCGTAGAAGTTCAAGAAAAAAGACTAAGAGAATATTGTAAATATAAAGGTTACAATATTATTGAAATGCCCAATATTAAAGAAGACGAAAGCGCAAAAACATTTAAAAAACGTCCTGTAATGCAATCTATATTAGGCTATATCAAAAAACATAAAAAAGAGGTAAACAAACTACTATTTTTACGCTGGAACCGCTTTTCCAGAGATTTGTCACAAGCAACAAGTGTAGTAAAAGACTTACTTTCTTGTGACATAGAACCCAATGCTATAGAAGAGGAAATTAATTTCAACTCAGCCAACTGGCCTATATTATTAGGTATATATTTAGGTCAAGCTGAAGGAGACAATCTTAGCCGTTCCAAAGCGACAAAGGACGGAATTTACGGTACTGCATCACAAGGCAAATGCTACAATAAAGCTCCACGAGGCTATAAAAACAAACACCGTGTGGACAACAACGGTATGGTGATAGAAAAATATGTAGAGTTTAGTGAAGAAGCTAAATCCATACGAAAAGCGTTTGAGGAGTTTGCCAAAGGAACTATCAGTGCCGATTATGCAAGAAGAAGGTATTGTCCACAAATAGCAGAAAGCACATTTATGGGGATGATTAAGAATCCTTTTTATATGGGTAAGATAAAAGTTCCTGAGTATAACGGGAAGCCGTCTTATTTAGTAGATGGACAGCATGAACCATTAATAAGCGAAGAAACTTTTCAAAAGATGCAGGAATTACTTAATGGAAAGAGAAAAGAGAAACCTAAATTGTGCAAGCCAACTAACCCTGACTTATTCCTGAGAAAATTTCTTGTTTGCCCTATCTGTGGCCATTCCTTAACAGGAGCAACAAGCAGAGGCAACGGAGGAAAGTACACATATTATAATTGTTGCTATAATGCAAAGCACATTCGTAAACGAGCAGAAGAAGTGAATGAGAGTTTTGCCAAATATGTAGGAGCATTAAAACCTTCAATAGAAGTACTAAACCTATATAAAGAAGTGCTGAAAGACTTACACGGAGATAGCAAGCGTGAAATTCATACTGAGATAGATAAATTGAAAAAGGAGGCTATTGCAAAACAAACTCAGATAGAAAGCGTGGAAGACATGTTAATCATGGATAAAGACCATTCCGATAGATATAACCGCATCTTGGAACGGTACGAAAAAGAGATGTCGGAGCTTCAAACACGCATTTCCGCCCTCGAACTAAACGAACAAAGGAACATCAAGCCTAAGTTAGATTATGCTATCTTGCTGATAAACAACATAGATAAGTACATCCGTGATGCACCTTTAGAGGTTAAAATCAAGCTCATTGGTTCGATTTTTGATGATAAAATTGAATTTGACGGAGAAAAATATCGAACCAATTCTTACAACAAAGTGCTCGACCTTATCTTTCAGCAAACCAACGAATTACGAGGCAAAGGGAACAAAAAAGGAGAAAGATTTTCATCTTTCTCCAATTCTGTACCCAGACCCGGGGTCGAACCGGGATGGAAGTGAATCCACTGGTGTTTGAGACCAGCGCGTCTACCGATTCCGCCATCTGGGCATCACATTGATTTCTCAATTGCGGTGCAAAGATACAGCTTTTTTTTGAACTCGCAATACTTTATCGAAAAAAAGAAGAAAAAAACAGAAAACCTCCGACAAACATTACCTATTCTTAAAAATATAATGTACTTTAGCAAAAAAATTAATGAGAACAATCATGGCAATAAACAAAGACAATTTCTGCGTTATCATGGGAGGAGGAATTGGCAGTCGCTTTTGGCCGTTCAGCCGCAAAACACTGCCCAAACAGTTCCTCGATTTCTTCGGCACCGGACGTTCGCTGCTGCAGCAAACTTTCGACCGCTTCAAAAAAATTATACCGACGGAGAACATCTTCGTTGTTACCAACGCCCTCTATGCCGACCTTGTCCAGCAACAACTTCCCGAACTGAAAGCCGAGCAAATTCTTTTGGAACCTGCACGCAGGAATACAGCACCCTGCATCGCATGGGCTTCCTACCACATACGGGCCATCAATCCCAATGCCAACATCGTCGTGGCACCATCGGACCACCTGATCTTGAAGGAAAGTGAATTCCTGACCGCCATCGAGAAAGGTCTGGACTTCGTAGCTGGAGAAAACAAACTCCTGACTCTCGGAATTAAACCCAACCGACCAGAAACAGGCTACGGATACATCCAGATAGCCGAAGCAGCCGGGGAAAACTTCTATAAGGTGAAGACATTCACCGAAAAGCCCGAACTGGAACTGGCCAAAGTATTTGTGGAAAGCGGAGAATTCTATTGGAACTCCGGTCTGTTCATGTGGAACGTAAATACCATCATTAAGGCAAACGAAGCCCTGCTGCCCGAACTGGCTTCCAAACTGGAACCTGGTAAAGACGTCTACGGCACGCCGGAGGAGAAAAAATTCATTGATGAGAATTTCCCAGCCTGCCCCAACGTATCCATTGATTTCGGCATCATGGAGAAAGCCGATAATGTCTACGTATCATTAGGCGACTTTGGTTGGTCGGATCTCGGAACATGGGGATCCCTTTATGATCTCTCCCCCAAAGACGAACATCGGAATGTAACTCTGAAATGTAACTCCCAACTCTACAACAGCCAAGACAATATCATTGCCCTGCCCGAAAACAAATTAGCGGTAGTGGAAGGATTGGAAGGTTACCTGATTGCAGAATCGGACAACGTCCTGCTCATCTGCAAAAAGGACGAAGAGCATGCCATCCGTAAATACGTGAACGATGCACAAATCAAGATGGGCGAAGATTATATCTAATATTAGATAAAACTCAAAACCATACAAATATAAAAGAAGGGACAGCCCGTCAAGGCCGCCCCTTCTTTTATATATAGGAGGATATATGCTTACTCTAAAACTATCTCATCTACAAACAAAAAACCTGGATTACCCTTGCCACCATGCCATGACGGAATTTCGTGTTCAGACAGAGCTTTTACTTTGACATAACGCGTCTTTACAGATGCAAATTCCAGCTTATGGGTATAAATCTGATTGGGATCATCAGACTTCATCGCAGGATAGGATTCCGAAGCCACTTCCTTAAACGTCTGGTTGTCATCCGAAACAGATACCGTAATACCGCGGGTATCAAAGATCCAATCGCCCTTTTCTACACAAGTATGTAATGTCATCGACGAAATTTCCATCGGTTCTTTCAAGTCAATGACAGCCTCCATGTCATTCTTATAGAAAGCAATCCAACGCCCGGTTTTGTAATTCATGTTACCCGTCATGCCATCAACCAATACCGTAGCTCCAGTAAATTCATATTGTTTGTTGATGGGTTGCAACATGGTTATCGGCTTCATAGACGACTTACTGAAAGTGATTTCATCGGTTGTTACTTTCGATTTTCCAGAAGAACGAATCGCAACAGTACGAAGCGTACAGGGCTTATCTATTTTAAGCACTCCTGTATATTCCTGTGATGAAGAAGTTGGTTCACTACCATCCAACGTATAGTAAATAGGAGCACCATCAATGGTTTGAGCTACAACATCAAGCGTACCAGTTTCTGTATTTGGCCTCAAGTCAAGCCGTACATCAAATATATGCGTTGCATAATTCCATCCATTCTTTTGATAGATATCCACCAGACGGCTCACCCGCTTCAGGAATGATTCATAATCTTTCTTATCGGGCTGACTCCATTGTACTTCACACAAAGCTGCCATACGAGGCAAAACCATATACTGTATTTGTTTCAGGTCAGGGATATACTCTGTCCACAAATTGGCCTGTACACCAATAATATATTTCTGTTCTTCGGGCGACAAAGCCTTAGGCATAGGTTCGTAACTATACACCCGTTCCATAGGCAAATATCCTCCAATAGCCAATGGTTCGGTATCTGTATCTTTCGACTGATAATAATCGAAATAGAGATATGTATTCGGAGTCATAACTACATCATGCCCTTGTTTGGCTGCTTCGATACCTCCGCCTTCACCACGCCATGACATAACAGTAGCTCCCGGAGCAAGTCCACCTTCCAAGGTTTCATCCCAACCAATCATCTTCCGGCCTTTCGTTGCAAGGAACGCTTCGGCTTCATGAATAACAAAACTCTGCAAACGTTCTTCTTTAGTGTGTTTACTATCGCTCTTTAAACCCAAAGCCTTGATACGTGCCTGACACTTTGGGCACTTTGCCCACACCGTTTTGGGACACTCGTCGCCTCCCACATGAATATATTCTGATGGGAATATTTCCACGATTTCAGCCAACACGTCCTTGACAAATTCGATTGTCTTATCGTTGCCCGCACACAGCACATTATCTGAAACACCCCACTGCGTCCATACTTCGTACGGACCACCCGTACATCCCAGCTCAGGATAAGCAGTCAGAGCAGCCTGCATGTGCCCGGGCAGATCTATTTCAGGTATCACCGTAATATAACGTTCAGCAGCATAAGCGATTATTTCCTTTGCCTGCTGCTGGGTATAGAATCCACCATAAGGCTGTCCGTCATACTTACCACTATTGCGCCCGATAACCGTTTCTTTACGTTGCGAAGCGATCTCGGTCAGTTTCGGATATTTCTTGATTTCTATTCGCCAACCCTGGTCGTCAGACAAATGCCAATGCAAACGATTGATATTATGAAGTGCCAGCATGTCAATATAGCATTTCACATCGTCCACAGAAAAGAAATGACGGCTCACATCCAACATCATACCTCGATAACCAAAGCGAGGTTCATCAGTAATACTTACCGCAGGTAATTCTATACTCCCGCCCTCAGCTATGCCAATTGACTTACGCAATGTCTGAATACCATAGAATACACCAGCCTCAGTTGGTGCTGTAATCACAACTTGCCCCTGTTTCACTTCCAAGGAATAAGCTTCCGGATTCTCTTTTTCCAAGCCCAATTGCAAAAGGATGCCTTTCTGTCCTTCACCACCTTCCTTTACATTTAATCTAATCCCCGTCTGACTTTCTACGTATGATGCCAAAAACTCGGCATTCCGGCGCATTTTCTCGTTGCCAACCGTATAATAGATTGTTGTGCCATCCTTCATAACAAAGGAGGCTTCTTGAACTGTTTTAATTTCCAAAGGAATGGGAACCACCTCATAATCGGCAACCACGGGTGCCTTACCTGCACAAGAAGCTAACAATAATCCTACTAAAGCCAAGCTTCCTAACCTGAAATCAGAAAAAATTCGCATGTTCAATAATCTTACAGAATTAATAATAAACCTAATAGCAGAAAAATTCTGCGTCAAGATACAAAAAAAAGATGAAATGAACAAGCGACTAATTACAAATCCTGCTAAAAGCCGACTTTCAACTGCTTTATTTTCAAATTTACTTTTCTACCTGTTGTCCGGCTTCCACCCAACCGTTAAAACCAGTCCCCAGTTCATAAACCTTAAAACCCTTTTCAGACAATATGTGAGCTGCTTTTTTACTTCGTTTACCGCTACGACAATAGAGAGCAACCGGTCTCGAAAGTTGCAATACAGAATCTGCAACAGCAGCAAAAGATTCATCAAGTACATTAACGTTCATGCTACCAGGAATATGACCTTCCGAATATTCCGCTACTGTACGTACATCTAAACGCTGAACTTCCGGATCATTGATTACATTAACAAAGTCTTCCACAGACAACGTTTCAAAATTGCCACCTTTCTGCTGATAAGAAGAGAAAAAAGAAAATAACAAACAAAATGATGCAAACAACGTTTTCATAACCCAATTCTATTAAAAGTTATTCGGCTATCAAAGGCCGGTACTCAAAGGTATATGTCTTCACTTCACCCGAATAAGTATGCACATGCAAGCTCACCTCTACCGCATCAATTCCTTCTTCGGCATACTGCAACAAGGGTATCGAACAATAGGCACGCTGGCTATAAGCCTGAGTGTCGCCTCCATCATCATGATACAACGTCAATTCTACTGACGAACGGCGTGCTTCGACATCAACATCCACCCGATCTTCCACATAATGAAACTTATGTTTCCCATGCTGTGCCTTGACCGTAAGCATCAGGTTCAGATAATTACGTCCCATCCACACACTCAGCACATCCACTGGGTCAGTCTTCACACCTTCGGGAAATTTATCGACAGGCAAAGGTATCGGAGCGACGGCTGCCGACACGGCATACAGGTGCACTCCCTCACCTCCTTCCTCGTGCACCCATTCATAATTGCTGACAATACGCACCAAAGAGTCGGGACGGATACGCGAATGGGAGTCATCAACCAGCACCGCATATTCCTCACCATCATCCGTCAACACCCGCTCCAACGCTCCGTCGCCCCCCGAATAGGCAGTAAGGAATTCTAGTTTGACGGACGGATAATGATAGCTATCCTCCCCACAAGCTGTCAGCAACAGACATAACATTCCTAACAGACATCCATACCAATAACCCACCATTACTCTCTTCTTCATACCTCCATTGCTTTCAGATGATTCTTCAGCGGATTGGCATACATCTCGAGCATCTTGGTACGCAGAAAGGCTTCATCCTTATTTTCCAACGTAATACGTAACAATTGGCTGGCCAGATGGCTTTCAAACTTCTGCTTGTCATCGATCGTATAATGCCCGGCATAGACATCGGTACCTGCCAAAAGGTCAGCAGCCACATAGTTACACGGATACAAACGATAACCGCGATGAATTTCTCTGTCTATCATCGCCGAAACAGTAGAGAAAAGCTCCTGACGAGGCATCTTGCGATCCAGGCCAGCCAAGTGATCGTTGATACAAGAAGCAATGTGGAAGTGTACCCGTCCCTTATAGCCGAACAAGCCTGTCTGCATATTCTTCAGGTCATCGGCCGTCGACTTCTTGTAATCAGGATGGTCGCGCTTCAGCTGAAACTCCCATGCCTTGAGGAAATCGCAAGGATCAAACTCGTAAGAAATAGAAAGAGGCGCGATGTTCATCTCCATCAGGCGATCCAACACATCGCCCTCGCCGCCGATAGCCAGCATCTTGAGTACACTATCCTGCGTGCGGTCGTCTGAGTCTTTGGCGCGTCCCTCACGCTGGGCTATCCAGATAGACTGCTTCTTCTGCGAAATGGTGTAGTGCATGTAGCGTGACATGCGGGCCGATGACTCAAGCATCTGCCGCATGGGCAAGCCACGTTGTACGATGAACGACTTGTTGATACGTACCAGTCTTTTTATCCACGGATAAATGAGTAGGTTATCACCAATGGCTATTTCTACCGTATCACCTCCCTGATCTACCAACATAATAGACAAAAAGCCCGAATCGAGAATAATATCTCGATGATTGGAAATGTAAGTGTACGATTTCGTTTTGTCAGCCAAAGAGTCATTATCCAACGTCACACCATCTGAGGCCTTCTGCATAATGTCTTTCATTATGGCATATCCAAAAGTTTTTTGGAACTCCAACTTGGTCTTGCAACTGCGCATTTTGGCAGCAAGCATTTCAAAAGGCACACTGGGAAAGGCCGCGGAGGCCACTTGCCTGAAAGCTGGATCGGCTATCAGCTCCTCGTACACTTCGGGAAGTTCCTCGTCGTGATAAGGGCGGATTTCGTCAAATTCGTCGTACATAGTAATGGAAGGTTAAAACTTGTTTTCTATAATGTCTGTCATCACGTCCTTAATGTCCAAGCCGGCGGCACGCACCTGCTGAGGAATGAAGCTGGTGGCCGTCATGCCCGGCGTGGTGTTCACCTCGAGCAGATTGATCTTGTCGCCCTCGGTCACGATGTAGTCCACGCGGATGATGCCCTGTGCGCCCAAGATGTCGTAGATGGCCGAAGTGAGCTTCTTCACCCGGTCGGCCAGCTCGTCGGAGATGCGGGCAGGAGTGATTTCGTCGGACTCGCCGTTGTACTTGGCCTTGTAGTCGAAGTATTCGTTGTGGCTCACCACCTCTGTAATGGGTAAGACCACCGACTTGTCGCGCGTCTTGTAGCAGCCGCAAGTCAACTCGGTGCCGTCCATAAAGGCTTCCACCACCACTTCCTGCGCTTCGTCGAAAGCCTTGGCAATGGCGGGCTGTATCTGTTCACGTGTCTTCACCTTGGTCACACCAAAGCTGGAGCCCCCCAGGCTGGGCTTGATGAAACAAGGCAGGCCGATCTTCTCCACCACTTCGTCATCGGTAATGGTCTGTCCCTGACGCAAAAGGAGCGACTCAGCAATGCGCACGCCATAGGCATGCAGATACTGATTGCAGGCAAACTTGTCATACGTAAGCGCCGCCGCCAGCACGCCACAGCAGGAGTACGGGATGCGGAGCATGTCGAAGTAGCCCTGCAAGCGTCCGTCCTCGCCTGGCGTACCATGGATGGTGATGTAGGCGAAATCGAATTTCACTTTCTGCCCGTCCAGCTGGAAGCTGAAGTCGTTGCGGTCTACGGGCAGCGTGCGTCCGTCGTCGAGCCGCACGTGCCAGTCAAGGCCGTGCATGCCCACTATATATAATGTGTACTTCTCCTTGTCGATGAAGGAGTAGATTCCTTGTGCGCTGCGCAGGGAAACTTCATACTCGGAGGTATCTCCTCCGGCCACAATAGCAATCGTGCGTTTCATTCTAATTCTCTGTTACTGATGTAGCTTCTCCATTTGCCGATGAGGTTCGTCATGTCGTCGGGCAGTTCGGAAGTGAAGTACATTTCCTCGCCGGTGACGGGATGGACAAAGCCCAGCGTCATGGCGTGGAGCGCCTGGCGCGGGCAGATGTCAAAGCAGTTGTTTACAAATTGTTTGTATTTTGCAAAATGAGTACCTTTCAGGATTTCATGACCACCGTAGCGTTCGTCGTTGAAGAGCACGTGGCCGATGTGCTTCATGTGCACACGTATCTGGTGCGTGCGCCCCGTTTCGAGGATGCACTCAACGAGTGTGACGTAGCCGAAGCGCTCCAGCACGCGGTAGTGGGTCACGGCATGCTTGCCTTCGCCCTCGGGCAGGACAGCCATCTGGAGGCGGTCCTTGGGGTTGCGGCCGATGTTACCCACAACCGTACCCTCATCCTGCTCCACGTTGCCCCATACCAAGGCCTGGTAGCGGCGTTTGGTAGTCTTGTGGAAGAACTGCCAGCCCAGGTTGGTCTTGGCATCAGCCGTCTTGGCAATGACCAGCAGGCCGGAGGTATCCTTGTCAATGCGGTGCACCAAGCCCAAGTGCGGGTCGTTGGCATCGTAACCCTTGGTGTCCTTCAGATGCCAGGCGATGGCGTTCACCAGCGTACCATGCCAGTTGCCGTGACCTGGATGTACCACCAGTCCGGCAGGCTTGTTGACCACCATCACATAGTCGTCCTCATAGACCACGTTCAGCGGGATGTCTTCGGGCACCACTTCGTTGTCGTAGCGGGGACGGTCCATCATCACCGTTATCACATCCAGCGGCTTTACCTTGTAGCTGCTCTTCACGGGCTTGCCGTTGGCCATGACGAAACCCGCATCGGCCGCCTTCTGGATGCGGTTGCGTGAAGAGTTGGTGATGCGGTCGAAGAGATACTTGTCCACGCGCATCATCTCCTGCCCCTTGTCCACCACCACGCGGAAATGTTCGTAGAGCTGGGCCTCGTCGCCCACCGGCTCCACGTCGTCAGGGCATTCGTTCTCCAGATCGTCTATGTCAATGTCTATATCTTCTTCTCTCATAGTCCGTGTCAAAACCAGTCTTCTTCTTCCAACACTTCTCCCTGTACTTGTGGCACGTCCAACGAATCGACTTGCAAAGAATCGGCTGGTGCTTCTTCCCCATTACCGATAACCAATGTCAAAATAGCGCCCATCGGCACCTTAGCGCCTATTTCTAAAGAGTTTCCTCTGTACTTCACCGCATATACCCAATCTTTTTCACCAGGGATAGAGTCATTGTTGGTAAGGCGGAAACCGGCAGCCAATAAACGAGCTTCGGCCTGACGCACAGAACTGTTGTCAGCCACATCGGGCACCTCCTGCAACGGGATATCCAGTGCATTAATAGTCAAATACACCATGCGTCCTTCCTTTACACGTTGTCCCGCAGTCGGACTATAATCGAGTATACATCCAGCTGGTAAGTTTTTTACATAGCTTGAATCGGCTACTACGCAATTCAATCCCCTGTCGGCAAACATAGTTTGTGCTTCCGCCAGACTAAGTCCTTTCACATCAGGCACCACTACTGCCTCACCGTGACGAGTATATGCATCCAATGCTGCCAGTACTCCGAATATCACTCCTGCCAGCACCACAACCATTGCTATGATGTTCCCCCAGAAAAGGCCGTTTTTCCGAAAGGAAAAGAATTCTTTAATCGTCATAAAACATACATTTATATGAAAGACTGTATTGTCCTCTATTTTTTGGCAAAGATAATGAAAGGTGAGTGCAATGCAAAAAGAAGCTTACTTATTTTTGTATTGCCGAACCGCATCCTATCTTATTGAAAGATAGTGAAAGGCAAATGGAGAGACAAATGAAAACAAAGTTTTCCAACGCGCTCCCGCTCTTTCAAGATAAAAAACACTTTTCAAAAGAAAAGCCGCAAAAGACCAGACTTCCTGTCTTTTGCGGCTCTCTTATTTTCTACAAGAGAAAAGAGATTAGGCTTTTACTCCGTTGTATTCGTCGGAAACAGTCAGTTTTTTGCGACCTTTAGCGCGACGTGCTGCCAATACTCTGCGGCCATTGGCTGTAGCCATTCTCTCACGGAAACCGTGTTTGTTTTTTCTCTTTCTGTTAGAGGGTTGGAATGTTCTTTTCATTGCTGTATCTTGTTTTACGTTATTATTCTCACGAATTCGGGCTGCAAAAATAGGGAGTTTTTTCAAATAAACCAAGAGATAACTCATTTTCTCTCAAAAGTTTTGTGTTTTTTACCGATTTCCATTAATTTTGCACCGCATTTCGCATGAGAAAGAATACATTAATAACATAAAAACAAGAAGATAATTATGATTAATGCCCAAGACATTAAAATCGGAACTTGCATCCGCATGGACGGCAAGTTGTATTTCTGCATCGACTTCCTGCATGTAAAACCCGGAAAAGGCAACACCTTCATGCGTACCAAGCTGAAAGACGTTGTAAACGGCTACGTACTGGAGCGCCGCTTCAATATCGGTGAAAAGCTGGAAGACGTACGCGTTGAACGCCGCCCTTACCAATACCTCTATCAGGAAGGTGACGACTACATGTTCATGAACCAGGAAACTTTCGACCAAATTCCTATCGCCCACGACCTCATCAACGGCGTAGACTTCCTGCTCGAAGGCCAAGTTGTAGATGTAGTATCCGACGCTTCAACAGAAACTGTACTTTATGCTGACATGCCTATCAAAGTTCAGATGAAAGTCACTTACACTGAACCGGGTCTGAAGGGCGATACTGCTACTAATACACTGAAACCCGCTACTGTTGAATCAGGTGCAACCGTCCGCGTTCCTCTGTTCATCAACGAAGGCGAAATGATTGAAATCGATACACGTGACGGTTCTTACGTAGGACGTGTAAAGGCATAAGGATAAACGAACCTTATATATTGTTCCCGCATTCTTTCAACAAAAGATGCGGGAATTTTTTATTTTCCTAATTCTATTCAGTTTCCATTTAGCCATTTTTCAAGGGATCATCCTTGTCTGGCGAATCTGGTTCAGGCGTAGCATCCGGATTAAAAGGATTAAAATAATAAATGCCCTTTGCATCCAGCAACTGAAGATAATATGGCAGTTTTTGCATAAAGAGGCTACAATCTTTTGCATGAATTGGCGTCCAAGCAGACTCTGCCACAGCTATCAGACGAGGAAAAGTCATAAAATCCAACCTCTTGGCATCAGCGACACGCTCCGACCAAAGATTAAACTGAAGGCCTAATATTTGCTCCTCATACCCCTGAAACAGGTTCATAAGCGGTTCAGGGAAGCGATAAATATCCTCTATCGGATTATAGCCACCCCACATACGCCCCACTTTATGAGTACCATACTGAACAAAATCAGCATACAATGGCCGACGCGGAGTCAAAATCACCCGATAGCCATTCTCCAAAGCCTTGAGCAACTGATATTTTCGATCATGTCGCCACCACATAACCAACGACTTTTCAGGCGAAACTCCTGCATCTACAATCTCATCCCAACCAATCATCGTTTTCCCTTTAGAAGCGACCATATCGGCTACCCGACGAATGAAATAATGCTCCAGCTCCACTTCATTAGCCAACTCCTTATCTTTAATAAACTGCTGAATTTCCGGATCTGTATACCAGCTTTGATTGCCGAAATGCACTTCATCTCCTCCAATATGTATATAAGGTGAAGGGAACAAAGCAATCAACTCATCCAATACGTTATTGATAAACTCAAAGGTTTCTTCCTTACACGGATGGAAAGTAAAATGCTTCCACTTTCCTTCACCACCACCCGATATTTCTGGATAAGAACGACATACCGCCGTTGCATGCCCTGGCATATCAAATTCAGGAATAATCATAATGTGACGTTCAGCCGCATAGGCTACAATTTCGCGAATATCCTCCTGCGTATAATAAGCAGCAGGAGCTTTGGGATCATGCCAATTGCCAACAGCCCCTTCAGTAGTTAGTTTTGGATAACGTTTGATTTCGATGCGCCATCCGGGTTCATCAGTCAGATGCCAATGGAATACGTTCATACGAAGCGACGCCATGATGTCCAAATACTGCTTGACCTTCTCCTTGCCAAAAAAGTGACGGCTTTCATCCAACATGAACCCACGCCATCCATAACGGGGAGCATCTTCGATCCGACAAGCATGAACACGTCCCTTTCCCATACGTACCAACTGAACAAAAGCCTCTTTAGCATAATATAGCCCAGACTCAGAGGACGAACGGAGCGTCACTTGCTCAGGAGTGACAACCAATGTATAAGCTTCATCCGGCATCCCCGCCTTCTCATCCTGCTCCAACACAATCATACCAGAAGAGGGTGCAGAAACATCCAAAAGACAATTCAACGTATCCGTCAAAGCCTGTGACAAATTGTCTGCATAGCTTCCATTACCACAAACCCTGACATTCTGCCCAACAATAAAGACGCCTTTCCCTCCCTGCATGTGAGCCGGCGTCGGAAGCAATGAAAACTGCGCCAGCAAAGGCAAGACAAATCCACACAAACAAACGATAACAGAAAGTTTCTTTTTCATATCTACAAATATATCAATGTATTCAACGTACATTCCAAGTCACCCTATATTAGCTTTCTATAAATAGAAGGCATCCTTACGAATTTTACGATCGCGAGTTGCCAATCCCTTATTGTTTACACCCGGACGATCACCTTCCGTACGATGAGCAGCTCCGAAATCAAACATATTCCACACAAATGATCCCCAAACAAAAGGACGTTCTGCCATCGCTTTCCAGTTTTCCATGTGATAATTCAGCCATTTAATCAGTGTGTCTAAAACGAAACACACAAAAATAAAGATTTATTTGCAAGCGCCCATACTTATCCAAAGGAAAAAGTTATCTTTGCCAAAGAAACATCATTATTCAATATGAAATATTCGGTTATCATCCCCGTTTATAATCGTCCTGACGAAGTGAACGAACTGCTAGAAAGCCTCACCCTACAAACTTGTAAAGACTTTGAAGTGGTAGTGGTAGAAGACGGATCGTCCATTCCCTGCCAAGAAGTCGTGGAGAAATATAGTGACCGATTGGACATCCACTACTACAACAAACCGAACTCCGGCCCTGGACAAACCCGTAATTACGGCGCTGAACGAAGCCATGGCGAATATCTCATCATATTGGATTCTGACTGTATCCTGCCACCTGGTTACTTCGAAGCTGTTGAAAAAGAATTGCAATCTTCTCCCGCCGATGCTTTTGGAGGCCCCGATCGTGCCCACGCCTCTTTTACAGACATTCAAAAAGCCATCAATTATTCGATGACTTCATTCTTCACCACTGGCGGCATCCGAGGAGGCAAGAAGAAAATGGACAAGTTCTATCCCCGCAGTTTCAACATGGGCGTGCGACGCAGTGTCTATCAGACTTTGGGAGGTTTCTCAAAGATGCGTTTTGGCGAAGATATTGATTTCAGTATCCGTATTTTCAAAGCAGGCTATCGCTGCCGTCTCTTTCCAAGTGCATGGGTATACCACAAGCGCCGTACCGACCTGAAAAAATTCTTCAAACAGGTACATAATTCAGGTATCGCCCGCATCAATCTCTACAAAAAATATCCTGAATCACTGAAGCTAGTACATCTGCTTCCGGCCCTTTTTACATTAGGTACCGTTCTATTGCTCATCTGTGCGATATTCTGCCCCTATGCTTTGCTGCCCCTTTTGGCCTATGCACTCCTCGTTTGCATCGACTCCACTATCCAAAACGGAAACATTCGTATAGGTTTATACTCCATTGCTGCCGCCTACATTCAGCTCATCGGCTACGGTACAGGATTTTGGCGTGCATGGTGGAACCGTTGTATTTGCCAGAAAGGAGAATTTGAAGCTTTCAAAAAGAACTTTTATAAATGAAAGCAATTACCATGAACAAACTCACCATCAAACAACTGGCTGAATCCGACCGTCCTCGCGAAAAGATGATGCAAAAAGGAGCCGAAGCTCTGACCGACGCCGAACTGCTAGGCATTCTGATCGGCTCCGGCAATACGGACGAAAGTGCCGTAAACCTGATGCAACGTATCCTTTCGGCTTGCGACAACAACCTGAACCAACTGGCCAAATGGGAAGTACGCGACTTTGCCCGCTTCAAAGGCATGGGGCCGGCCAAAAGTATCACCGTTATGGCCGCTCTCGAACTAGGGAAGCGCCGCAACCTGCAAGCACAGGGAGAGCGTCTCTGTATCAAAGCTTCAACAGACATTTATAATTTGTTCCATCCCCTGCTTTGCGACCTACCGACTGAAGAATTCTGGGTATTGTTACTCAATCAAGCAGGCAAAGTTATCGACAAAGTCCGTATCAGTCGCGGAGGTATCGACCAAACCACAGCCGATGTCCGTTCCATTTTACGCGAAGCACTCATCCAACGCGCTACACAAATAGCACTGATACACAATCATCCCTCAGGGAACGTACGTCCCAGCAATGACGACCTTCGCTTGACACAAGTCGTACAACGTGCCGCACAAACTATGAACATCCGACTCATCGACCACCTCATCATAACCGATGGACATTATTTCAGCTTTAACGACGAAGGACATTTATAATACAAACGACGTTAAGTGCCTCTTTACGACCACCAAGTCCATGTTTACGTTCACCAAGTTCATGTTTACAATCACCAAACATCAATTTATTCGGCAAGCGTTATGAGCTCTTCCGCCACCTAACATAAGAAAAAGCAAAATAGCTTCTAAATGACTTCACGCTTTCACATTACACATAATCTGCCTCGAATAAGGAAATTACGGTGAAAGATAAAGCTTCACAGCCATGAAACATGTTTTTTCCACCTTCTCAAATTAGTTTCACGCCAAATAAGTGTATTTCAGACAATTAATATTTTCACGTTCTCCTGGGAGAAAAAGATATTTACTATATTCCACCTGTTTTGTACAAAATTCCCCCCACAATATTCACAAAGAGTATAGTTTTGCCAAAAACCTGAAAAGTCTATGAAAACAAGTATGAACAACTACACCCGCAAGAGAATATTCGATCATACTGACGAATATCCATATCTGCCAATCTCCTTGCAAATCATTCCGTCTGAAGAAGATTGCAATGAGGGATGTCCATTTCCATATAACAATCTGACTATCAAAAGATTACAAAATACTTGTAACCTTTCTGTCACACTAATGTAACACATGCCAAGTACCTTTGCACCGAAAATCTAACATTAAAAACATTATAAATATAGTGTACAGACAAATAATAATTCACCAAACTAAAAATCTAATTTTATGCTGAATGTACAATTAAAAAAGAGGTGGACATTGATACAAAGCGTAGTCTTTGTCATGTTCCTGCTAAGCAGTACCTTAGCATTTGCACAAAACAGAGTAACCGGTAAAGTAACAGACAGAACCGGTATGCCGCTTCCTGGCGTAAACGTCCTTGAAAAAGGGACAACCAACGGAAGTATCACAGATGTGGATGGAAAATATGTCATTAATGTGAATAAGGGTAAAACACTAACATTTTCCTACATCGGTTTCACTACCCGCGAAGTGGTTGTCAACCAAAACGTCATAGACGTAGCCCTCCAAGAAGATCTTCAGGCTTTGGATGAAGTAGTAGTCATCGGCTACGGTAGCATGACTCGCAAAGATGTAACCAGTTCAATTACTACGGTAAAGGCTGAAGACATGAACATCGGTGTCATTACTACTCCGGCGCAGATGCTGCAAGGTAAAGTTCCAGGTTTGACTATTGCCAATACCAGTGATCCGAATGGATCTGCTTCAATCTCTCTGCGTGGTGCATCTTCACTGCGCACCGGCGAAGCTATGGAGCCCTATTATGTAATTGACGGTGTACCGGGCGTAAGCATTTCACTGGTATCTCCTGAGGACATTGAAAGTATTGACGTATTGCGAGACGCTTCCGCAACAGCTATCTACGGTTCAAAGGCTGCCAACGGTGTAATCATCATCACTACCCAAAAAGGCAATCAGGACGGCCGTACCAACGTAAGCTATAGTGGTTACGTAGCATGGGACAACACTATGAAAACGCTGGATATGATGAGCGCCAATGAACTGCTTGCTTATGCTGATGCCAACAATATTGACCTTTCGCCCTATTGTGATGTCAACAATCCCGCCAATACTAACTGGCAAGACGAAGTCCTCCGCACAGGTTTTAGCCACAACCACAATGTATCTATCAATGGTGGCAACAAGAAGACATCTTACAGTGCTTCTATCAACTTCATGGAGCGTGAAGGTGTAGTAAAGGGCACTGATATGGACCGTCTGAATGCACGTTCTTACGTAAAGACCAAAGCTCTAAACGACCGTTTGGAACTCGCCCTCAACTTGAATGCCAGTGTTCGCAACAGTTCTACCGGTCCCACTGATATACAAGGCCGTAGTGTATTGGATGCCATGTACTACTACAGTCCACTGGTCCCTGTAAAAAATGCCGACGGAACTTGGTATAGCAACTTACAGATCTCTCAGAACTACAACCCTTTGTCAATGGTTAACGAAGACCGTTACGATACAAAAGAAAAGCTTTTGCAAGGTACAGCACAAGCTACATTGCACATTCTTGACGGTTTGGACTGGAACTTAAACCTGTCTTACCAAAACCAACAGTATATCTATAGCATCTATAATACGACACAAACCCAGCTGCCTTCAGTAGCTTCCAAGCATGGTCAAGCCGACCGTAGCACTGTAGAAAATATGCGTAAGCAAATGGAAACTTACATCAACTGGGATCACACTTTTGCTGATGCACACAAGGTTGGTGTCATGCTGGGTTATTCTTGGGAACAAGCCGACAACAACGACGGTTTCGGACTGAGAGTCTACAACTTCTACAATGATGACTTGGGATACTACAATATGGGAATGGCTAACAACATGGATATCAGCGATATCATTAGTAACACACTATCTACGTTACGTATGATTTCATTCTATGGTCGTGTCAACTATAGCTTCAACAGTAAATATCTATTGCAGGCAACCGTTCGCCGTGATGGTTCTTCTGCTTTCGGTGCCAACAATCGCTGGGCAACTTTCCCCTCTGTATCTGCTGCATGGCGTATCACTGAAGAAGAATTTATGAAAAACCAAAATATTTTTGATGACTTGAAACTACGTATCGGTTATGGTGTCAGCGGTAACTCCTTGGGATTCGATGCTTTCATATCCCGTCCGCTCTATGGTGCAACAGGATGGTTCACCTATGTAAATCCTGACGGTACAACTTCTGAATATCGTACGTTAGGTGCTACACGTAATGCTAATCCCGACCTGAAATGGGAAAGCACAAGTATGTTCAACATCGGTTTGGATTTCGGTTTCTTCAACAATCGTTTGACCGGTACCATCGAATATTACGACAAGCGTACTAGTGATTTGATTTATGACTATCCGGTTTCTACCAACCGTTATCCGTTTGGAACAATGACAGCCAATGTGGGTGATATCAGCAACAAAGGTATCGAAATTACCATCAATGCCATTCCAGTACAGACCCGCAACTTTACATGGAGCACCTCTGTTAACTTGTCTCACAACAAAAATGTAGTTGAAAAACTGACTAACGCCACTTATTCTGTACCTTATATCGACATGGCCGATCCTGATGTTGGCGGTTTCTCAGGAACAAATGTTCAACGTATCATGGAGGGTTGCCCTATCGGACAGTTCTATACTTACGAATGGGCTGGTTACAATGAAAACGGCGTATCTGTCTTCAACGACTATGATGCTGATGGTAACCTGATAGGAACCACAGATGCACCGACAGATGAAGACCGTCGTAAGACAGGTTCTGCCCAACCGAAATTGACTTACGGATGGAACAACGACCTGACATGGAAAAACTGGACACTGACAGCCTTCTTCCAGGGAGTAGCAGGTAACAAGATTTATAATGCTACACGTAACTACTATAACAATGTAGGTCTGATCGCTGCTGGAAAAAATGCGTTAAGTGAAATTGCAACGGAACAAAAGTTCAACGACTCTAATGCACAACGTCCTTCTGACCGATATCTGGAGAACGGTTCTTATCTCCGTTTGTCAACATTGACTTTGGGTTACAACTTTGGTAAAATAGGCAACTGGATTAATAATCTGCGCCTTTACGCCACCTGCAATAACGTATTCACCATCACCAGCTACAAAGGTTTAGACCCCGAAGTATATTTAGGTGGTTTGACCCCGGGTTTGGACTGGCGCAACACGACGTATCCACGTACACGTACATTTATGGTGGGTGTCAATGTAAATTTCTAACCCTTAACATAAGAGACATAAAGATATGAAAACAAGATATTTTATTTCTGCAGCCTTATTGGCGCTAACGACAGTCGGCTGTACCGACTTGGATGTAGACATTAAGTCACAATATACCGAGTATCCAGACTCTGAAATAGCATTGAGTGCACGCATCAACAACGCATATTATGCTTTCCGTGGAGCCCTTGGACGCCGTTACGATGAGCTCATTTCGTGCAACTCTGATGAATATACCGCAGTCAGCTTCGATGGTGATTATCTGAACGGACGTGATATGTCAAATATTTCTCTTCACATGGTTGATGCTGATGCCAGCAATAGCCAATTAGCCGTTTTTAACGACATACAGGCCGGTATTGTTAACTGCAACCAACTGTTAATGGATTTAGGGGAAGAGGAAGAAAATGTATCAATCACCGCTCCCATCCGTGCTGCACGCGCTTTCTATACTTTTCTTCTGATGGATAACTGGGGTGATACACCTATCATTGACTATAAAGTGCTTGACAACAGTAATGCTGCTATTGACCGTTCTCCCCGTGCTGATGTAGCTCGTTGGATTGAATCTGAATTATTGGCTGTTCGTGACAATTGTCCAAGTGATGTTTCTGAAGACACTTACGGTACTCCTACTTGCTGGATGGTTGATGCTTTGTTAGCAAAACTCTATATTAACTGGAATGTTTATACCAAAGATGTTACTAGTGCAAGCTGGGACGCCAATGCAGCAAATGAAAAGCTGACTGATTGTATTGCCGCTTGTGACCGAATTATCGAATCTGGGAAATTTGATTTGAGCGACGACTACAAGGATAAATTCATGTATACCAACGGCTCGCAAATCAAGGACTTTATCTATGCTATGCCTTACGATGCCGTTACGGCACAAGGTATGACTTACGCACGCTTCCGTACTTGGCGCCGTGGTCAGAACAGCAATGGTTTCTATAGTATTGAAATGACAAACTCTGTAGGTGGTAATATGACCCTGACTCCAGAGTTCGTTGAACTGTTCTGTTTACCTGGTGACCGTCGTAACGATGTAATTGCTGGTAGTACAGGCGAAAACATTGGCATGGCTACTTTTGATGTTTATCAGTATGACAATACAACTGGTATGCCAACCAATGTACGAAACACCTATAAGGATGAAGATATTACTTTCACGAAATCTATTACATTAAAGAATGCCCCCACAGCCAATCCTCCTATTGTTCCTAATGCAGACCTTAACTGCGGTGCAGATATAACAGGTTGGACACAAGGTTATCGCTCTATCAAATTCTTCCCCGACATCAATGATTACAACGTGTATAGCCGTAACCAAGATAACGATGTACCTATCTTCCGTTATGCAGATGTTATCCTGATGAAATGTGAGGCTATTACTCGTGGTGGTTCAGCTACATTAGGCGACACTCCAATGAGCTTGTTCAACGAGATTCGTGCATATGTCAACGCTCCACTTATTGAAAGCAATCCCTCATTGCAAGACATCTTAGACGAGCGTGGTCGCGAATTCCTCGACGAGCACTGGCGCCGTAACGACTTGATTCGTTTTGGAGACTTCGAACGCGACTGGGGCTTTAAAAATGATTTCAACCCTAATGCTTCAAATCCCCAATATCGCTTGTTGCCATTGGCTCGCGACGTATTAAACGCCAACACCAACTGGGAACAGAATCCGGGTTATTGATAACAGATATCCATTTTTAAGGTAAAAGCAAGCGATTGTTTTATTTAGAGTTTTAAAAATGGGGCCTTGTATTGCATCCGCAGTAATGCCATTCTGCGGATGTCAATGCAAGGCTTTTATCTTTTTACTATCTTTGCCATAGTATTACATACAACAGACATAACTATTATCTGATATGAAAAGAAATATTTTAAAAACACTTCTTTTAGGATGCTGTATCAGCTTGAATCTACCTATTCAAGGAATAGAAAGTAAAAACTATGAAAAGGAATTCCCATTATCTCGCTATGTAGACCCACGCATCGGCTCCGAAGGACTGGGACGCGTATTCATCGGACCATCATGTCCCTTCGGCATGGTAAAACCATCGCCCGACTGCACTCCTTCACCCAACAGCGGATGGCTACCCATGCCAGTACAAGTGGATGGTTTTGCTCAAGTACACGTCAGTGGAACAGGAGGTGGCCCTAAGTACGGCAACATTTTGGTCTCCCCCTTCTGCGGCGCACTGGACCATACGCAGCACATAGACTACCGCGAATACGAAAATATACGATTAGGATACTATGATACCCGCTTTAAGCAAAGCGGTATCCGCACGGAGATAACCACAGCTGAACGGGCCTCGTTCTACCGCTTCACTTATCCGCAAACAGACAAGTCACTGGCTATTGATGCCGGTTTCTTTCTGGGAGAAAGCCCTATACCCGATGCACGCGAAGCACAACAGTTCGTTGGTTCGGAAATACAAATTCTCTCCGATCACGAAGTATGCGGCTACACACGCATCCGTGGAGGCTGGAACAACGGCCGGGCATACACCGTCTACTTCTATGCCGAAACAGACCAGTCCTTCAGCGAAACAGCCACATGGAAAGGCGACAGCATCACTGCCGACCGTTCCCAATATGACTCCCACCAGAAGACCGGAGCCCTGCTCCGCTTCCGCGAAGGCAGCAACACACTGCAACTTAAGGTGGGCATCTCTTTCCTGAGCTGTCTGCGAGCCAAGGCCAACGCCCACAACGAAATTCCACACTGGTCGTTCGAGAAAGTACACAACGAATTGTTAGGAAAATGGGAAGCTCTCTTCTCTAAAATTGAAATTGACGAAAAAGCCCCCGAAGCCCACAAACGAATGTTCTACACTGGCTTGTACCACACCATGCTGATGCCCGTAGACCGCACAGGCGAAAACCCGCTATGGAGTGATCCAGAGCCCTATTATGACGACTTCTATGCTATCTGGGACACCTACCGTACTTCATCGCCGCTTATCACACTTATAGACCCCAAACGTGAAGTAGACATCGTACGCTCACTGATAAACATATACAAACGAGACGGTTATATGCCCGACGCTCGCAGCGGCAACTGTAACGGACGGACGCAAGGCGGCTCGAACGCGGAGATTGTCATTGCCGACGCCTTCGTGAAGGGACTGAAAGGCATTGACTATGAACTGGCACTACAAGCTATGCTGAAAGATGCCACCGTAGATCCGGGTAGTAACCACGAAGCCGAAGGACGTGGCGGCCTACGCGAATATCTGGAACTGGGTTACGTACCCTGGGGCATCGACCGCGCAGGCAACCGAACCGTGGAATACAGCTACTGCGACTATGCTATCGCCCTCGTAGCAAAAGGGCTGGGTAAAGAAGAACTTTACCAACACTATCTGAAACAGAGCGGCAATT